>JAEEGF011592947.1_pt1 | contig 12518 bp, 10 predicted proteins | sample 9134171 | NCBI WGS metagenome assembly JAEEGF01 (sample SAMN16246542, study PRJNA631951) | gut metagenome | biome: gut microbiome; feature: rumen; material: AP-attached | host: Bos | place: Iran: Karaj | collected 2018-10 | reverse complement strand
GTGACCCGGCCACCGGCGAAAAGAAGCTGATGGGCGAGTTCCTCGTGAATGCCCAGGGCGAAGACGTCGTCGCCGGCGTCCGCACCCCGATGCCCATCGCGCAGATGGCAGAGAAGTTCCCCGAAGCCTATAACGACTTCGTCAAGGTCTGCGGTATCCTGGAAGATCACTACAGAGACATGCAGGACATGGAGTTTACGGTCGAGAACCGCAAACTGTACATGCTGCAGTGCAGAAACGGCAAGAGAACGGCTCAGGCTGCTCTGAAGATCGCCTGCGACCTCGTGGACGAAGGCATGATCGACGAAAAGCAGGCTGTCGCCATGATCGATCCCAGAAACCTCGACACGCTGCTGCACCCGACGTTCGACGTGAACGCGCTGAAGGCCGCGACCCCGCTGGGCAAGGGTCTGGGCGCATCCCCGGGCGCTGCCTGCGGCCAGGTCGTCTTCACCGCTGACGACGCCAAGGCATGGGCGGACAAGGGCAAGAAGGTCATCCTCGTCAGACTGGAAACTTCTCCCGAAGACATCGAAGGCATGAAGGCCGCGCAGGGCATCCTGACCGTCCGCGGCGGCATGACCTCCCACGCGGCAGTCGTCGCCAGAGGCATGGGCGAATGCTGCGTATCCGGCTGCGGCGACATCAAGATGGACGAAGCGAACAAGAAGTTCGAACTGGGCGGCAAGACGTTCCACGAAGGCGACCAGATCTCCATCGACGGCACGACCGGCAACATCTACGAAGGCGTCATCCCCACGGTCGACGCGCAGATCGCCGGCGAATTCGGCCGCATCATGGGCTGGGCCGACAAATACAGAAGACTGAAGGTCAGAACGAACGCGGATACCCCGAAGGACGCCGCCAAGGCAGTCGAACTGGGCGCGCAGGGCATCGGCCTGACCAGAACCGAGCACATGTTCTTCGAAGAAGACAGGATCGCCGCGTTCCGCGAGATGATCTGCTCCGACACCGTCGAGGAAAGAATCGCCGCGCTGGCGAAGATCGAACCGATGCAGCAGAGCGACTTCGAAGGCATCTACGAGGCGATGCAGGGCTATCCTGTCACGATCCGGTTCCTGGATCCTCCTCTCCACGAATTCGTTCCCAAGGAAGAGGAAGACATCGAAGCGCTGGCCAAGGCGCAGGGCAAGTCCGTCGAGACCATCAAGAACATCATCTCCGGCCTGCACGAATTCAACCCGATGATGGGTCACAGAGGCTGCCGTCTGGCGGTCACCTATCCCGAGATCGCGGAAATGCAGACCAGAGCGGTCATCAAGGCGGCGCTGGCCGTTCAGGCGAGACATCCCGAATGGACCATGGTGCCTGAGATCATGATCCCGCTCACCGGCGAGGTCAAGGAAATGAAGTACGTCAAGGACATCGTCGTCAAGGTCGCCGACGAGCTCATCAAGGCTGCCGGTTCCGATATGAAGTATCTGGTCGGCACCATGATCGAGATCCCCAGAGCGGCTCTGACCGCGGATCAGATCGCGACCGAAGCCGAGTTCTTCTCCTTCGGCACGAACGACCTCACCCAGATGACGTTCGGCTTCTCCAGAGACGACGCCGGCAAGTTCCTGGGCGCTTACTACGACAAGAAGATCTACGAGAACGACCCGTTCGCGAAGGTCGACCAGGTCGGCGTAGGCAAGCTGGTCGACATGGCCTGCAAGCTGGGCCGCGCCACCAGACCGGACCTGCACCTGGGCGTCTGCGGCGAGCACGGCGGCGACCCGAGCTCTGTGGAATTCTTCCACAAGGTCGGCCTCGACTACGTCTCCTGCAGCCCGTTCCGCGTACCCATCGCGAGACTGGCAGCGGCGCAGGCAGCCATCAAGGACGAACAGTAAATCGCATAGCGAAAGTGCTGCTTTGAAAAAAGCAGCACTTTTTTCTTTGACGCTTAAGCGCCAAAGAAAAAATCCCGGGACGTTCGCGTCCCGGTTTTTACTTTTAGAAATGAGCGTTGTATAATAAAATATTAGATATCCATTTTTCAGAATAGTCGGCATACATAGGTGAACAGTCGTGTTCAAAGATAAAGTGATCAAGAATCAATCTCTGGGAAAAAAGATCCTGTACGCGATGCTCGCGGTCGTCAGCATCATGCTGCTGCTGGCCGTGCTGATCTTTATGTTCACGATGAATGGCATCGACCGGATGCAGACGGAATCCAACCGCGAACTGAACCGGACGATCGGACGCCTTTCCTCGGATTACATGTCCGAAGAAACGATGCGTCTGATGCAGGACATGGCCGTCGAGAAAGCGACGATAGCGGATGGCATCTTCTCGGAATTCGAAAATTGCGTCTGCACCGCCGCGCGCGTAGCGGAGCAGATCTATAATCACCCGGAGGACTATGCGCCCCGTCCCGTACCGCTTCCCGATGCGTCGAAAGACGGGCAGCTGACGATACAGGTGCTGTATTCCGCGAAGACAGACCCGGAAGACCCCGCGATCCAAAAGGAACTCGCTCTGATCGGCAACGTGCAGGACACGCTGCTGGCGATAAACGCGAACGAGGATATCATGGTCTCGATCTACGTCGCCACGGAATCGGGATTTATGGTGCAGGCAGACTATATCCCTGCGGAAAAGTATGACGAAAACGGCGATCTGATGCCGCTCGAAGCCAAAGAACGTCCCTGGTACCGCGGCGCGGCGGTCCTGAAACGCCCGTATTTCACGCCGGTCACGAAGGACGCGCATACGCCGCGTCTGGGCATCATGTGCGGAGCGCCTGTTTTTAAAGACGGCAAACTGATGGCCGTCGCCGGCGCCGGCATGTATCTCGAGAACATGGAAGAACTGGTCGAAGGCATCGACGTCGGCACGACCGGGTTCGCCTGCATCATGAACAGGGACGGACAGATCCTGTTCTCCACGGCGAAGGAAGGCACCCTGGCCGCAGTGACGGATGCCGCGGATCTGCGCAGATCCGAAGACCGCGCGCTGGCGCAGGTCGCCACGAACGCGTCGATCGGGTTCAAGGGCGTCAACCTGATCGACATCGACGGCGTACCCAGTTACGTCGCCTTTGCGCCCATGAAGACCGTCGGCTGGTCTCTGTTCGTCGTGCTGCCGCAGGAGGAGGTCGAAGCGCCGACAAAGCGGCTTCTGAGCAATATGGAATCCATGACGGACGAGTCCATGGACGAAAACCGCAGACAGATCGAAAACGCGACCTGGATGCTGCTCGGCCTGTTCGGTGTTGCTGTCGCGATGGCGATCTGGATCTCCATCCGGCTTTCCAAGGATATCGTGCATCCGATCCAGGTCCTGACGGAGAAGGTGAAAGCAATCGAAGGCGATACGCTGGACTTCACCTGGGATCTCTCGACAGGCGACGAAACGCAGCAGCTGGCGGAATCCTTCGGATCCATGACGCAGCGCATGAACGAATATATCGAGGATATCCAGACGATCACAGCGGAGAAGGAGCGCGTCGGGGCGGAGCTCTCGCTGGCGCAGCGCATCCAGGCGGCCATGCTGCCGAATATCTTCCCGCCGTTCCCGGAACGCAAAGAGATCGACATCTACGCTTCCATGGATCCCGCGAAAGAAGTCGGCGGAGACTTTTACGATTATTTCTTCATCGACGACGACCATCTGGGCCTCGTCATCGCGGACGTCTCCGGCAAGGGGATCGCAGCCGCGCTGTTCATGACGATCAGCAAGATCACGCTGCAGAACTTCGCGACGCAGATCATGTCCCCGGCGGAGATCCTCAGAAAGACGAACGAGATGATCTGCGCCAACAACCCGGCGGATATGTTCGTCACGGTCTGGATCGGCGTGCTGGAACTTTCCACCGGAAAACTGACCGCTTCCAACGCCGGACACGAATATCCCATCGTCAAGCTGCCCGGCAAGGACTATGAGGTCGTCAAGGATCAACACGGCTTTGTCGTCGGCGGGCTGGAGGACGAAATCTACGAAGATTACGAACTGCAGCTGCAGCCCGGCTCCAAACTGTTCCTGTACACAGACGGCCTGCCGGAAGCGAAGGCGAAAGGCGGCCCCAAAAATATGTTCGGCATGGAACGCATGGTCGATACGCTGAACGGCAATCCGGACGCGTCTCCGGAGCAGACGCTGAAGGCGATGAACGAAGCCGTCGAGGCGTTCGTGCAGGACGCGGAGCAGTTCGACGACCTCACCATGCTCTGCCTGGAATACAGAGGATAACATGAGCTCGTTCACGCAGCCGGTTCATGATGGGGGTCGTCGGCGTGGTCTTCCTGCTGTTTCTGCAGAACCGCTGGGAATTCCTGCTCGAACTGTCCGGCGAATTCCCGTACCGGCGCATGCCGGAAGGCGAGAGCGACAAAGCCAAGAAGGCGGCTAAGGAAGAAAAAAGGGCCGCGAAACAGGCGAAGAAAGAAGAGAAGCGCAAGGAAAGAGAAGCCCAGAAAACAGAAGAGAAGCGGCTTCGCGAAATGGAAAAGGAAAGAATGGAAGAAGCCGCGAGCGGCGATTTCTGGATGATGAAGGAGGGGGATAGCGATGAGCATGAAAATGGACCTGATCAAAAGGGGGAATGACGCCGAACTGAAAATGGACGGCTACATCGACGCCACGAACGCGGCGGAAGTGGAAGAAGTCCTGATGGACGTTGCCGGCAAGTTCGACAATCTGCTTCTGGACATGGAGAAACTGGAATACGTGTCCAGCGCCGGTCTGCGCGCGTTCAAGCGCGTTTACATGGAACTGCGCCGCAAGAGCGGCACCCTGTCCGCCAAGAACGTGGACAAGGCCATCATGGAAGTTCTGGAAGTCACCGGTTTCACCAGGCTGTTTAAGTTCGTTTAAGGAGAGGCTCTTATGGAAAACCTTACTGTCAACGCTGTCGTCGAAAATCTGGACGAAGTCGTCGGATTTGTCTTCAAACGCCTCTATCACTACGGATGCAGCAAGAAGACGCTGATGCAGATCCGCCTGGCGGTCGAAGAGATCTTTGTGAATATTTCCAGCTATGCGTACGATCCTTCCGTCGGTCCCGCGGAAGTCCGCTGCGAAGTGCGGCAAGATCCTCTGCGGGTGATCATCCAGTTTCTGGACGGCGGCAAGCCGTTCGACCCGCTGGCTAAAGAAGACGCGGATATCACCGCGGACGGACTGTTCTCCCGGGAGGGCGGTCTGGGCATACTCCTTGTAAAAGAAACGATGGATGGCGTCAGTTATTCCTATGAAAACGGCAAGAATATACTGACAATAGAAAAGAAACTGGCGGAAACGGAGGACGCATGCCTGTAAAGAGTTTCCGTGAAATGACCAAGAGAGAACGGGATCACTATTCGCTGGAAGGACGTGTATTCCGTTCGATCGCTTTCTATTCCATCCTTTTGGGGCTGATCTGTTTCGCCCTGGGATTCGGCATGTACCTGTACGGCCTCGCGCAGGATTCCATGGACGAATCCGCTGAGATCTCCAGCCGTATCGTCGGCTCCATCCGGATGATGAGCCAGCCCGAAGCGTACGCCCGGGACGTTCTGGAGATCTATAAACAGAACGCAGAGAATCAGGCAGACGAAGAGAGTTACTATGCGGCTTTCGACCGGGTCACGGACGACGCGGGTTATGAGCAGATGCACCTCATCCTGAAGAACAGCCGCACGGAGAGTATGTCCGATTTCTTCTTCGCCGTACCCGTTCCCGAGGATGGGGTCATCGTTTTTGTGGCGGATACAGATCCCAGAGAAGGACATATGTATCCTGCCGGAAAAACGGTAAAAGTCCCCGGTTTCGCGCAGAAACTGTTCCTGCGTCTCGGAAAAGGGACGGAATTCCCGCGCACGTTCTTCTTCCTGCCGAGCCGCGGCCTCGTATGCGTCAGCGGGGAATATGTCAACGAAGCCAATTATTCGGACGGCTGCCTGTTCGTAATGATGAAGGTCGGGACCGTGCTGAAGGGCGTGCGCGGTTTTGCGTTATTCTTTACGTTCATGGTGCTGATCGTCATCCTGATCGCGGGTACGCTGTTCGTGCACCGGATCCGCAAGGAAGTCGTCCGGCCGATCAGCCAGATCACGGAAGCCGCCCGCTGCTACGTGAGCGACAAGCGGGAGGGAAAAGCGAACACGGACCATTTTGCGCGCCTGAACATCCGTACCGGCGATGAGATCGAGAATCTCAGTCTCGTCATGGCAGAGATGGAGCGCGATATCGATACGTACGTGGACGATCTGACTGATGCGACTGCGGAAAAGGAAAGGGTCGTCTCTGAACTGAGCATGGCCTCTAAGATCCAGGCAGCTATGCTGCCCCACGTATTTCCGCCTTTCCCGGAACACAGCGAGTTCGATCTCTACGCCACGATGGAGCCCGCCAAGCTGGTGGGAGGAGACTTCTACGACTTCTTCCTGATCGACGACGACCACCTGTGCCTCGTGATGGCGGACGTGTCCGGCAAGGGCATCCCCGCCTCTCTGTTTATGATGGTGACGAAGGTGATCCTGCAGAGCTGCGGCATGCTGGGACAGTCGGCGCCGGAGATCCTGAACAAGACGAACCAGGCGCTGTGCAAGAACAACCAGATGGAGATGTTCGTCACAGCCTGGGTCGGTATCCTGGAGATCTCTACGGGAAAGCTGACCATGGCAAACGCAGGACACGAGTATCCGGTCTTCAAGAAGCCGGACGGCACGTTCGAACTGTACAAAGACAAGCACGGGTTTGTGCTGGGCGGTTTCGAGGACGAAACGTACCGGGCGACGGAACTGTATCTCGAACCGGGTACGAAGCTCTTCGTGTACACGGACGGCGTGGCGGAAGCTATGGATCCAATGCGCAACCAGTTCGGTCTGGACCGCATGCTGAACGCGCTGAACGAAAATGCCGGCGCGGCGCCGGAAGAGATCCTGCACGGCGTAAGACAAGCCGTGAGCGCGTTTGTAAAAGATGCGGAGCAGTTCGACGACATCACGATGCTATGTCTGGAATACAAAGGGTCAAAAATAGCTATTGAGGAATAAATATTAAATATATTTATCGGTTTCTCGTTGGACATTTGTTGGACAAAGTATAAGGAAATAAGAGATGACGTACAAATAATTATATGATCAGGCAGTAGAAAGCGCGAAAAGCGGTTCCAGGGCGGCTGTGGCGCAGTTGATCGCTGTCACGCAGGCTATGCAGGCTCAGGGCCCGGACGCTCAGGTGAACCAGGCACAGCTCGCAGCAGATGCTACGGCGATCTTGGGCAAAAAGAGCTTCAAGCCGGCCATGGAAGACACGGATGCCAAGGACGCGAAGAATCTCAGCCTGCCGATCGACATGAGCGCGTTCAGCAACGCGGTCGAAGCGACGATGAAAACCCTGGATTTCCAGCGCTTGGTGGAACGTTACGAGAACGATCCGTCTTACCGGAAGAACATAAACGCCAATTTGGCGGAGACCGGCGGCGCCAACGTTTCGCAGGAGCTGTACAAGTTAGAGCAGCAGCACAAGAAACCGAAACCGGTGCAGCCGCAGGTGCAAATGAAATAATAGCATACAGAAAGGGGACTGTTCCGGCAGTCTCCTTTTAACTTGTCAATACAGAATCAATCGGGTATACTGGCTGTAGTAATTCATTTTTTAAGGTTGGAGAACGATCATGAAACCGAAGTCAGAGAATAAATGGCTGTGGCCTGTTCTGGGACTGGCGCTGCTGGCGCTCTTCATCGGAAGCATCGCGAGCGACAGCCTCCAGTTTCAGCATCAGAAACTGGTCGAAGCCAATACGGTGACTTCCATCGCGGAGATCCCCGTTCCGGAAGTGCCGGACGTGACGCCTTCCCGGGCGAACGGCGTGGTCACCGCGGCGGAATGGGCTTCCTATTATCCGAACGAGTACGGGACTTACATGAAAAACGCGGATAACATGGGAGATCCCGCCGGCCGGATCAAATATACCGAAACGAACCCGGATATCCAGATCCTGTACCAGGGCATGGGGTTCGCTTTCGACTATACCGAAGCCATCGGACATAATTATACGCTGGACGACATCGGCGAGACGACGCGTCCTCATAAACTCGCCAACTGCATCACCTGCAAGACGCCGGATTTTTCCGCGATGGTGAACGCCATGGGGACAGACGCCTACAGCATGGACTTCGAGGAAGTCTACGCACAGATGGAAGAGCCCGTCAGCTGCTATAGCTGCCACGCGAACGAACCGGGCACCATCCACATCGTGCACGATTACATGGACCGCGCCATGAGCGACGAGATCGCTTCCGGCGAGGTGAACGCCAGCGACGTCGCCTGCGCGCAGTGCCACATCGAGTACTATTTCCGCCCGGCGGATAAGGCGACGGACGTTCCCTACAGCGACCTGTCCGGCATCGCCCCGGATGCGATCCTGGCCTATTATAACGAGATGGGCTTTGTCGACTATACGAACGAAAATACCGGCGTGGGCATGATCAAGGTGCAGCACCCGGAATTCGAAACGTATTACGGGGAAGGCAGCCAGCACGTGGGTATGTATACCTGCGCGGACTGCCATATGAGTTTCGCGTATGACGACGAAACGGCGGTTCCCTACGCGGATCACGAACTCATCAGCCCGCTGAAGAACGCAGAGCTCCTGGCGAACCAGTGCAGTCTGTGCCACGCGGATCTCAAGAGCCAGGTAAAGGCGATCCAGGACGAGATCACCGGCAGGGAGGGCGAGATCTCCGCTCTGCTGGTCGAGATCAATCAGAAACTGGCGAAAGCCGTCCAGGACGGAAGCATGGATGAAGCGACGCTGGCGAAGGTGAGACAGCTCGACCGCGAAGCGCAGTTCTACTGGGACTTCGTGTTCGTGGAAAACAGTGAAGGCGCGCACAATTCCACGCTGTCCAGGGAGTGCCTCGACAAGGCGGAAGACCTGGCCAGACAAGCGCTCTCGTATTTCTAAACAGATCCTGCAGGCCGGGCAGATGCCCGGCCTTTCTTTATGAACGAACAACGACCGACAACTGCAAACAGGGCGCTCCGGTTTTTCATCAGCATGCGGTTCAGCATGATCCTGCTGCTCGTGATCATAGGATTCTGCGTCGCGGGCAGCCTCGTGAGTTCCCCCAAAGCCTATTTCAGCAGCTGGTGGATGAGGAGCATTGCAGCCGTGCTCTGCCTGAACCTCTTTCTGTGCAGCGTAAAACGCCTGCCCGCAGCTCTCGCCAATTACAGGCGGGCAAAAGCGAGGCGCGCCGGCGCGTTCGGCACGTGGCTGTGCCATCTGGGCATGCTGCTCGTCGTCATCGGCTTCGCGGCAGGAGACTTTCTCAGCGAAGAGTATTCGATCTATGGCATACCCGGCAGCATGCAGCCGGTGGAACAGACCGGTCTGTGGGTACGCATCGACGATTTCGAAGTGCAGATGCGGGACGATTTCACCGTGGAGCAGTACGTGGCGGATCTGACGGTCACAGACGGCTCTGGGCAGGAGGTCTCCGGTTCGGCGAGCGTCAACCACCCGATGAACGCGTTCGGCTACGGCTTTTTCCAGGACAGCACCGGCTGGGCCAATACGATCGATATCTACAAGGATGGCAGCCTGCAGAGGAGCGACATCGTGTGCGTCGGCGAGACGACGTGCCCCGACGACAGACCTGCGCTGCAGATCCTGTTCAACAAATTTTATCCGGATTTCGCTGTCGATGAGACCGGCAGCTACTACAGCAGGACGCCGCTGCTGAACGAGCCGCGCAGCCTGTTCACGGTCTACTACAACGGCGAGATCAAGGGCATGGACTTTGCGGCGATGAATACCGCCGTGCGGGTCAACGAATATGGTTTCGTGTTCCGTGATCCGACGGAGTATACGCTGATCGTTATCCGCCGAGACCCGACGGAGCGGATGGTCGGCATCGCGGCCCTGATCATGCTGGCCGGCATCTTCCTGGCATTTTACTGGCGCCCGGTTTACGGAGAGGAGGGCGGACATGACGACGGATCCATTGCTGAATAAGATCGAATCAGCCGCGTTTCCTGCGGTGCTCGCGGTCTATCTGATCGCAACGGCCTTCTATTTCGTGTTCGTCGCGGCGAAAAAGGAAAAAGCAGGCGTGTTTGCCTACCGTCTCATGATCGCAGGCTTCATCGCGCATACGTTCTGCATCGCCGTGCGCGGCGTCAACGCGGGGCGGCTTCCTCTGACGAATCAATATGAATTCGCCATGGCGTTTGCCTGGGGCATCGCGCTGTGCTTCCTGATCTTCGTGAAGAAGTACGATTTCAACGCGCTCGGCTGTTTCGTGGCGCCCGTCATCTTCCTGGTGATCGGCTACGCGGCCATGCAGAGCAAGGACATCCATGCCCTGATGCCGGCGCTGCAGAGCAACTGGCTGGCGTTCCACGTCTGCACGGCCATCATCGCCTACGGTTCTTTCGGCGTCGCTTTCGGCGTCGCGATGGTGTTCCTGTTCCGGGAGAAACTGCAGAGCAGCGCGTTTGCCCGCATGCATTTCCCGGATGAACAGATGCTGGATACGATCACGTACCGGGCGGTTTCTCTCGGCTTCCTGTTCCTGACGCTCTGCATCGTCACAGGGTCCATCTGGGCGAAGAGGGCCTGGGGCACGTACTGGAACTGGGATCCGAAGGAGACCTGGTCGCTCATTACGTGGATCATTTACGCCATCTACCTCCACCTGCGCCTCAACAAGGGCCTCAGAGGCCGAAAATCGGCGATTTTCGCAGCCTTGGGGTTCGCGGCCGTGATATTTACCTACGTGGGGGTAAACACGCTTCTGGCGGGCCTGCATTCCTATCGATAACCTGTTCCTGAAAACGGAAGGAGAACGGACCATGAGACAGACGAAACAGATCAAACGCATCATGCAGATGGAAGAGAATCTGGATGCCGCAAAGGAGGCGCTGGAACGCTTCCGGAAGGCGCTCGACGACTATACCATGATCCAGGATACGATCCTGGAACTTGAAGCATATTACGCGTCCGACTGGAGGAAGGATTTCGAAGCGGATGAAGCCGGCAAGCTGCCGGAGGATCTGAAGCGGGGCGTCCTTTCCGAGGACGGTCTGTACGACGTGCTGGAGGAAAACCGTCTGATCGCATCCGACGCGCTGTATTCCCTCGCGCAGATGATCGGGCAGGGCATTCTGTAGTTCTCGCAGAAAATCATAGAATTTTGACCTTCTTTTTGATATAATTTATGTTTGTCTGAATTATAAGAAAGAGAAGGTCTTTTTATTTCCATGGAACCCATCAAACCCATGCTCTGGACGAGCCTGAAAAACTATTCCGCCAAGGATCTGTCTTCGGACATCGTCTCGGGCATCATCGTAGCGGTCATCGCGCTGCCGCTCTCCATCGCGCTGGCGCTGGCGTCCGGCGTCGGCCCGGAAGAGGGCCTGTACACCGCCATCATCGCCGGCTTCCTGATCTCCGCGTTCGGCGGCAGCAAAGTGCAGATCGCGGGACCGACCGCAGCGTTCGCGACCATCGTCGCGGGCATCGTCGCCAATTCCGGCTTGCAGGGCCTGATGGTGGCAACGGTCATGGCCGGCATCCTGCTGATCGTCATGGGCGTGCTGCGCCTCGGCAAACTGATCCGCTTCATCCCCGGCACCATCACCATCGGATTCACCGCGGGCATCGCGGTCACGATCCTCATCGGCCAGCTCAAGGATTTCTTCGGTCTGACGTATCCGGCCGGCACCGTGACGATCGAGACCGTGGAAAAGGTCGAAGCGGTGGCGAAGAATTTCGGGACGCTCAATCCCTGGGCGCTCGGCATCGGCGCGCTCAGCCTCGCGATCCTCATCCTGTGGCCGAAAGTGTCCGCGAAGATCCCCGCTTCGCTCATCGCGGTCCTGGTCGGGTCCCTGATCGTTAAATTCGCGCATCTGCCCGTCAATACCATCGGGGATCTGTACACGGTCAGCAGCAAGCTGCCGACACTGCATCTGCATCCTGTCAGTTTCTCCCTGATCCGCTCCATGTTCCCCAACGCGATCACGATCGCGATCCTGGCGGCTATCGAATCGCTGCTGTCCTGCGTCGTCGCGGACGGCATGACCGGCGACAAGCACCGCCCGGACACCGAACTCATCGCGCAGGGCATCGGCAATATCGGTTCCGCGCTGTTCGGCGGCATCCCGGCTACGGGCGCCATCGCCAGGACCGCGGCGAACATCAACAACGGCGGCAAGACGCCCGTCGCAGGCATGGTGCACTCCATCGTGCTGCTTCTCGTGCTGCTGCTCCTGATGCCGTTCGCGAGCTATATCCCCATGCCCGTCATCGCAGCCGTGCTGTTTGTCGTCGCTTATAACATGTGCCAGTGGAGGCCATTCGTGAACCTCATCAAGACGGCGCCGAAGAGCGATATCATCGTGCTGGTGATCACGTTCATCCTGACGGTCGTCTTCGACTTGGTCGTAGCGATCGGCGTCGGCCTGGGTCTGGCCTGCCTGCTGTTCATGAAGCGCATGAGCGAGGAAACGGACATCCGCCAGTGGGAAGACGCGCCGGAGGACGAAGAGTCCGGTCTGCGCCACATCCTGCCCGAAGT
>JAEEGF012291111.1_pt1 | contig 12522 bp, 10 predicted proteins | sample 9134171 | NCBI WGS metagenome assembly JAEEGF01 (sample SAMN16246542, study PRJNA631951) | gut metagenome | biome: gut microbiome; feature: rumen; material: AP-attached | host: Bos | place: Iran: Karaj | collected 2018-10 | reverse complement strand
TTCTGCTTGCACTGGTAATCGTCAGTGTCTTTGGCGTAGGCTGGATGCAGCTTGTAATTTCACTTGGAATAGCCTTTGTGCCGAGCTTTGCCAGAATTGTCAGGGGCGAAGTACTTCGCTGCAAGAACATGGACTACATAGAAAACGCCAGACTCCAGGGAGTCTCCAATATTAGACTTATATTCGTGCATATTTTGCCTAATATCAAGGGCGTTATGGCTTCATCAATACTTATTGGTTTCAACAACGCAGTTCTTGCCGAGGCAGGTCTTTCATATCTGGGAGTAGGCTCGCAGCCGCCTTATGCAAGTCTTGGCAGAATGTTATCTGACGCTCAGCAGTACATGTTTACCAGACCAAGCTATGTGCTTTGTCCCGGTATTGTGATAGTTCTCATGGTTTTGGGTTTTGCGTTTTTAGGAGAGGGGATAAAGAGATGGAAATAATCCTCGATGTTACGGATCTTCACATAGAATTCCATGATTCTTCTACACCTGAAACTGCAGTTGAGGACTTTGACCTGATGCTTGGAAAGGGCGAGATTGTAGGAATCGTGGGAGAATCTGGCTCAGGCAAGAGTATGAGCGCCCTTGCGATTGCAGGTCTTTTAAACAGGCATGCCATAAAGAAGACAGGCAGGATTATGTTCAGAGGTCAGGACCTTCTAACCTGCGACAGAGCAGTGTTGCGTTCTTTTCAGGGAGACGAGATATCAATCATCTTCCAGGAACCCATGACAAGTCTTAATCCTGTCAAAAGAATTGGCTGGCAGGTGGAGGAGCCGCTTAGGATCCACCACCCTGAGATAAAAAAGAAAGAGCGCAAGGAACGCGCAATAGCAATGCTCAAGGACGTTGGACTTGAGCATGCCGAGGAAGTTTACTACATGTATCCTCACGAATTGTCTGGCGGTATGAGGCAGAGAGTTATGATCGCTGCAGCCATGATAGGTAATCCTCAGATTCTTATTGCAGATGAGCCCACAACAGCCCTTGATGTTACAGTGCAGGCACAGATTGTAGAGCTTTTAAAGAAGCTCAACAGGGAAAAGGGAACTTCGATCATCTTTATTTCTCATGATCTTAGCCTTGTAAGCCAGCTCTGCGAAAGAGTTATCGTAATGCAGAAGGGCAATATCGTTGAGACTGGGGATACAGAAGCTATTTTTACAAGGCCCCGCCACAACTACACCAAGAAGCTCATCGCGGCTATTCCCAAGATTGATCTGGGAGAGTGATGAGGGCTGATCATTGTCAAAAATGGAAAATAGATATTATGGAAAAAGAAAAAGTTCTAAGAGTAAGTAACCTGAACGTCTTTTACAAGAACAGGAAGCACAAGCTCTTTTCAAAAACTGACAAAAAAATACAGGCTCTTTTCGATGTTTCTTTTGACATGGAGGAGGGAGAAGTGCTGGCAATAGCAGGGGAATCGGGTTGCGGTAAATCAACCCTTGCAAGGGCTATCGTTGGCATCAACAAGGACTATCAGGGCGAAATCTGGCAGAAGTACAACAGGCCCCAGATGGTCTTTCAGGACCCTTACAATTCCCTTAATCCTGCCAAGAAAATCGGCTGGCTCTTAGAGGAGCCCCTTAAGGTTGATAAAGAGAGAAAGTGGACTAAAGAGGAGCGGAGAAAAAGAGTAGAAGAGATCATGGAGGAGATTGAGCTGCCAATTAGCATGTTGGATAGATTTCCTTCGCAGCTTTCAGGAGGACAGAGGCAGAGAGTCTGCATAGGAATGGCTCTTATGCGGGAGCCCAAGCTTCTTATAGCTGATGAGCCGGTTTCTGCGTTGGATGTAACTATTCAGGCCCAGATCATGGAGCTACTTCAGAACCTTCATAAGAAGCACGGAATCTCAATTATTTTTATCTCCCATGACCTTAGAGTCGTCTACCAGATCAGCGACCATGTTATGGTCATGAAAAATGGCCGTGTTGTGGAGTATGGCGAGACCAAACAGCTCTACAAAAAGCCTCAGGCCAAGTACACAAGACAGCTCCTTGAAGCCGCAGGCATCAGGAAGGATAAAACAGCTGAAAACGCCTGAAAACTTTTTGAAACCGTAAAAAACTAAAATATAAAAAGTATATTAAAAGTCTTAAAATCCCATTAAACATGCCGGATTTTAGGGCTTTTTTTGTATACTTATATTAAGTATTGTTGTGTTTTTTCCGATATATTCTTTGAAAAATGAGGATGTGATCAGAAAGGACGAGGAGTATGGCATTAGATAAACTTGGTGGTTATCTTAATAACTATAATGCTTACAATATACCTCCGGCAGTAGATAACAATGTTAAGGTAGGCGATTTAGAAAAGGTTCAGGTTCAGCCAAATGAGCAGCCAAAGAAGGAATTACAGCAGGAAGAACCTAAAAAGGGCCTTGACCTTACCGTTGAAGAAATACCAGTCAGAGAAAATGCTTCAATTGAGAACATTGCTATTTCATTTGGACAGTATGACAGCTCCTCAATTGATCTTTTTGGCGAGAAGGGACTTGCATCAGAGGATATGAAGCAGGCCATCTCTGGAATGCAGAAGGACAAGATTCTTCACGAGTATCAGTACTTTGTTGGCGGAAAAGATATGACTGGCAAGCAGAGCAACATTATTACTGGAACAGAAGATGGTTTAGTTATCAAGCTGTAACATTTTTTATAATATGATTATTTCGGGAGACATCAAAAGGTGTCTCCTTTTTTTGCCTTTTCTTATTTGATTTTGCCGTGGTATAAAGCGTTAGGATTTAGTATAATTAGGACAATGTGACAGAAAGTTTAGATACCTTACATCTGCACAAGAAGGAGGCTTCTATGGGGAACTATACTGATGGAAATACTTTTGTTTGCGGTCTTATGGGTAATCCGGTGAGACATACTCTTTCACCGCTTATACATAATAGTCTTGCGCAGATTACTGGGATCAACATGGTATATGTGCCTTTTGAAGTGGAGACAGAAAGCGTTGGAGATGCCATAAAGGGGGCTCTTGCTCTTGATATAAAGGGTATGAATGTGACAATTCCTCATAAAAGCGAGGTTATTCCTTATCTTGAGGACATAGATCCTCTTGCCAAGGGAATTGGAGCAGTTAATACGCTGGTTAGAACGCCAAATGGCGGCTTTAAGGGCTATAATACGGATATGACAGGCCTTTACCGCGCCATGCTAGATGAAGGCGTAGAAATAAAAGGTAAAACCGTCGTTATCCTGGGAGCTGGCGGCGTTGCAAGGCCAGCAGCTTTTCTCTGTGGCAGCAAGGGAGCCAAAAGGGTTTATATTATTAACAGAACCTTTGACAGAGCCAGAGACGTGGCAGATGAGGTTAACAGAGCTCTTTTTGATATGAAAAGAGATGACAAGCTCACGGCAGATGGCGTTAATGCTGCAGGTGAAGCTGCGGATTATCCAGAGATAGTTCATCCCATGCGCCTTGAGGACTACAAGGATCTATATCAGGAAAAAGAAAAATTCATAGCCCTCCAGTGCACTTCAGTAGGTCTTTTCCCGGATGTAAATAGTGCAGTTATTGAGGATATTGAGTTTTATCAGCATGTAAGTGCTGCGCTTGATATGGTCTACAGGCCAATTGATACCAAGTTTATGAAGCTTGCAAGGCAGGCTGGGGCTGTAGCTTACTCAGGCCTTAAGATGCTGCTGTATCAGGGAATTGATGCTTATGAACTCTGGTTTTCTGATGAACTTACGGATGAAAATGGAAATCTTGTGCGCATCACCAAGGAACAGGCAGATGATATCTACAGATCCCTTGTTCTTGAAGTTACAGGGGCCCGCAATATAATCCTTGAGGGCTTTATGGGAAGCGGCAAGACTACAGTTTCCCAGATACTTGCAGATAACCTTAGCCTTGAAATGCTAGATACAGATGCCGCTATCGTGGAGGCTGAGGGCCGCAGTATCAACAAGATTTTTGCAGACGACGGAGAGGAAGTATTCAGAGATATGGAGACAGCTCTTTTGGCTACTGCAGTTTCTGAGCATTTCAGGGAGATGGTCATTTCCCTGGGAGGAGGCTTGGTCCTTCGTGAAGAGAACAGAGAAATGTTAAAGGAGCTTGGCAAGGTTATCTACCTTAGAACCAGTCCCGAAAAAGTTTACGAGAGAATTAAGGATGATGATTCCAGACCCCTTTTAAAGGGTGAAGATCCTCTCGGTAAGATTAAAATGATGCAGGCTGACAGGGGACCGGTTTATGAGTCTTGTGCGGACATCATAATCGATACCGACGATTTGACGCCGGAGGAAATTGCTTCCAGAATATGCGAAATGGTACTAGGGGACGGGGTCATAGGTCCATTTTGATGATGCCTGGAATGGTACTAGGGGACAGAATCAACGAACCATTTTGAGAAAGAAATATGAGTACAAATAAGAGAAATTATTCAAAAGATCTTGAAAAGAAAATAGAAGAATTTGAAAAAGAAAATGCGCATCCGAAGCTTCTTTTGCATGCCTGTTGTGCACCTTGCTCCTCATACTGTCTTGAGTATCTAAGGGAGTATTTTGATGTAACAGTTTTTTTCTATAATCCCAACATTACAGAAGAGGCTGAGTACAGGAAAAGAGTTGAGGAAGAAAAAAGACTGATTTCAGAGTATAATAGGCAGGTGGACGAGTGCTCTTTTGACGGGATGAATTCAGATGAAAAGGCCAGAAAGATTGAGATTCTGGAGGGAGACTACATTCCAAAGGATTTTCTTGATGCAGCAAAGGGATATGAAGATTGCCCTGAGGGCGGTGACAGATGCAGGAAATGCTTTGAACTAAGACTAGATGAAACGGCCCGAGTTGCCTGGGAGAAGGGATATGAGTATTTCACAACCACCCTAACGATCAGCCCTCTTAAAAACGCTGATGTTTTAAATGAAGTGGGTGAGGAGGCAGCAAGGAAGATTAACTTAGAGAAAGCTGCGCAAGTTTCAGGGCAAGAGGGTTTTAGAGTGGAGTTTTTGCCTTCTGATTTTAAAAAGAAAAATGGCTATAAGCGTTCAATTGAACTATCCCATAAGTTTGGCCTGTATAGGCAGGACTTTTGCGGCTGCGGATTTTCCAAGGCTCAGAGGGAGAGGGAAAAGAAAGAGCGTAGTGAATAAATTTTGATGAATATAAAAAAGGGGAATTAAAATGGGGAATGATATTAAATATGATCCGGTGACAGGTCAGCCGGTTTCAGAAGATTTGGATGGCGGCCAGGGCCTTGATCCGAATATGCTTGCAGGGTTTGATCCTGCTACAGGTCAGCCGATACAGGCGCAGCCAGTGCCACCTATGCAGCAAATGCAGATGCAACAGCCTATGCAACAACCGGTGCAAGGAAATCCACAGTATACAGTGAATGTAGATTCAGCAACCGGACAGCCAATACAGATGCAACCACAGATGCAGCAACCAGTGCAGCCAGGGTATTATGTTCCACCAATAAATCAGCAGCCAAGGTATGTTGCACCAATTCCTCAGGCTCAGCATCCGGATGATACAGATCCCAAAGCTAAAAAGCTGGTTCTGGCTTCTGCTATATGCCTTGCACTTGGGCATATTATGCCGGGAATTTCTTCATATGTAAGTGCCCTGAGCAGCTCTTTTTATGATGACGATATATCTTATATTCTTGGTGGTGGCGCATTTTTCCTGTATATTGCTGCTCTGATACTGATGATAATCTTAAGAGTCAAGTATCCTAAGAATAAGGGCGGCAAGATCATTATGATCGTAATGATAGCTGAGATTGCCCTTACTCTTTTTGCAGTAATCTTGCTTTTTGCAACTTGCTGGGTCTTCCTTGATGCGTTGGGATGTCATTGGTAAATTTGAAGCTATGTATAGATTGATGATTTTTTTATCCCTGCTTTTGGGAATTGGATTTGCAGTATTAAGGAGCAAAAGAAAAGGAGTGCCAGGAAGCTTTATCGGCTATACGGTGATGTTGTCAGTAGTACTTCTTTTGACCCTTTCAATAGGCGTGACCTTTATAACTTCTGCCGGAGAGGCAATTGGTCTTAACGGTACCGGAGCTGCAGTAGGAATAGGCCTTGGAATTTTTACCATGGCTATGATAACCCCGCAGTATAAAAGGGAACTTGCAGGATCATTTTTTATGGCTCTTCCACTTATGTACGGAATTGGGAAAATAGGTTGCTCTTTTGCCGGGTGCTGCGCAGGGCTCCCATATCACGGGGCTTTTTCTGTGACTGGAAGAGAAGGAACAGAAGTATTTCCTATACAGGCTCTTGAGGCGGCGGTATTTCTTTTGCTATTTCTAGGATCAGTAATTCTGGATATCAGAGGGCATTTTAAGCCTGTAATTGCAGCTATAGTCTATGCCTGCGCCAAGATTTTACTTGATTTTCTAAGAGATACGCATGTGGAGCATATCTTTTCACAAAATCAGATCATGTGCCTTGTGATCGTGATTGTTCTGTGCACCATGCAGATAATAAGTGCTATAAACAATAATGACAGGCTGCAAGTCAGACACTAATACGGATAAAATATAGACTTCACATAATTGGAAAACTCTGTTAAAATCGATTAAGTTATCTTCTTATAACAGTAAAAGAAAAGTTGAAGTTTAGTTATAAATCATAAGAAAGAAGGTTTAATTTTGGAAAAAGTACTTGAACTAATTTCTAAAGAAGTAGGAGATGCCTTTGAGGCAGCTGGATATGACAGGGACCTTGGAAGAGTAACAATCTCTAACCGTCCTGACCTTTGCGAATACCAGTGCAATGGCGCTATGGCTGGTGCCAAGAAATATGGCAAGGCTCCATTTATTATTGCTGATGAGGTTGCAGCAAAGCTCCAGAACAATGAAATGTTTGATAAGGTTGATTCTGTTAAGCCAGGATTCCTTAACATCACAGTAAGTGGAGATTTTGCAAGGGGATACATTGTCAAGATGCTCCATGAGAAGCACTTTGGAGTTGACAGACCTGCCCACGAGCCTACATACATCATCGACTACGGCGGACCAAACGTTGCCAAGTCTCTTCATGTAGGACATCTCCGCAGCGCAGTTATTGGTGAGAGTATCAAGAGGATCCTTAAATATACAGGTAATAAGGTAATTGGAGATGCACATCTTGGTGACTGGGGCCTTCAGATGGGCCTTGTTATTTCTGAACTTGAAGTCAGAAAGCCTGACCTGTGCTATTTTGATCCAAATTACGAGGGAGCATATCCCAAGGAAGCTCCTTTTACAGTAGAAGAGCTGGGAGAAATCTATCCTGCAGCCAGCGCCAAGTCCAAGGAGGATGAGGCTTTCAAGGCCAAGGCTATGGATGCTACCAAGAAGCTCCAGGATGGCTACAAGCCTTATAGAGCTCTTTGGCACCATATCATGAATGTTTCTCTTGCAGACCTTAAAAAGAACTACAAGAACCTTAACGTAGATTTCGATCTCTGGAAGGGTGAGTCCGACGCTGATCCAGTTATTCCTGGAATGGTAGAGTACATGAAGTCTCATGGATATGCACATGAGAGCCAGGGAGCCCTTGTTGTAGACGTTGCTGAAGAGACAGATACCAAGGAAGTTCCACCTTGCATGATCCTTAAGTCAGATGGAGCATCTTTATACAATACAACAGACCTTGCTACTATCAAGCAGCGCATGGATGAGAATCACCCACAGGGCATCATTTATGTTGTTGATAAGAGACAGGAGCTTTACTTTACACAGGTTTTCCGTTGTGCTCGTAAGACCAAGCTGGTTATGCCTGAGACAGAGCTTCACTTTGTCGGATTCGGAACCATGAACGGCAGCGATGGCAAGCCGTTCAAGACAAGAGCAGGCGGAGTTATGCCTCTTGGAGATCTTATTTCCGAGATTGATGAGAAGATGTACGCAAGAATCAAGGAAGGCAACCCTGATATGCCTGATGATGAGGCAAAAGAGACTGCTCACAAGGTAGCTCTTTCAGCTCTTAAGTACGGCGATCTTTCCAACCAGCCTTCCAAGGACTACGTATTTGATGTCGAGAAATTCACTTCCTTTGAGGGAGATACAGGCCCATACATTCTTTATACGATGGTTCGTATCAAGTCAATCCTCAAGAAATTTGAGGCAGAGGGCGGAAATGTTAAGGATGCCAAGCTTGGCAATCCAGACAGTGATGCAATGAAGACCCTCATGCTTCTCCTCACTCGTTTCACTGACGCAGTGGAAAGCGCAGCAAAAGATCTTTCACCAAATCGTATATGCGCATATATCTACGATTTAAGTAACGCATTTAACTCTTTCTATCATGGGACAAAGATCTTGACTGAGAGTGATCCGGATAAAAAAGAGAGTTATATCGCACTAATAAACATAACATTAAAAATACTTGAGACTTGCGTGGATTTACTTGGATTTGATTCACCTGAAAGGATGTAATTATAAGGATTCAATGATACATTTTCCATTGCAACCGTCCTCTTGTTCATTATCGGTAAGGCGGATGAACGACAACAAGCACAAGTTCAGCAACAGGAGTTTACTTCTGTTGCTGATTCCAATTATAGCTGAGCAGTTCCTGAATTCCCTCATGGGAATGGCAGACTCCATGATGGTCAGCAACGTGGGAGCAGCGGCCCTTTCGGGTGTATCCCTGGTTGATTCCATCAACAACCTGGTGGTGCAGGCCTTTAACGCCATGGCAACTGGTGGAGTTATTATCTGCTCCACATATTTTGGTCAGAAAGATATAAAAAGAGCTAATGAATCTGCAAGACAGGTTATCTTGGTTTCTGCTTTTATATCTTTTCTTTTGATGTTTGTTTGCCTGATATTCAGGGACAGGCTCCTTAGCGTCATATTTGGCAGCATTGATGCGGACGTTATGGAGGCGGCCAGCATTTATTTCCTTCTGACTATCATTTCGTATCCGGGAATATCTCTTGCGGCTGCCGGAAGCGCTATCTTCAGGGCTCAGTCCAATACAAAGCTTCCAATGAATGTGGCGATTGTTTCCAATATACTTAACGTGGCAGGGAATGCGATCCTTATCTGGGGCTTTGGTCTTGGGGTTTATGGTGCTGCCATCGCAACTATGTCTTCAAGAATCTTTTCAGCAGTAGTTCTTTTGACACTTCTTAGAAAAGATAAATATCAGATATCCATCAGGGAATACCACAAAATACGCCCGGATTTCGGCAAGATCAGAAGAATTCTGGCTATGGGAATTCCGAACGGTATCGAGAATTCCATGTTCCAGTTTGGTAAGCTGGCAATTCAGTCATCGGTTTCACTTCTTGGTACAGCGGCCATCGCTGCCCAGTCCATGGCAAACATCTTTGAGAATGTTAACGGAGTTGCCGGAATTGGAGTTGGAATCGGCCTTATGACCATTGTTGGCCAGTGCCTTGGCGCCGGACGAAAGGATGAGGCTGTCTATTACACCAAGAAGATGATTGGGTGGGGATATATAGCTATTTTGAGTAGCTGCCTTTTTACCTATGCCATTGCGAGACCGGTCACAGTTCTTGCTGGAATGGAAAAAGAGAGTGCGACTCTTTGCATATTTATGCTTGGCTGGATCACCATAGCTAAGCCCCTTTTGTGGTCGCCGTCCTTCGTCATTCCTTATGCCATGAGAGCTGCCGGAGACGTGAAATTTTCTATGATTGTGGCAACACTTACAATGTGGCTCTGCAGAGTGACGCTGGCTACCTTTCTGATCCGCGTGGTTGGCATGGGCGCCATGGGTGTATGGATTGGAATGTTCGCCGATTGGGCTATAAGAGGCATCATATTCACCCTTAGATTCAAGAGCGGAAAATGGATCCATAAAGTAATTGATTAAGAGTTCTTAGTATTTTTATACTTTCTTAATATGATTAATGTTAACAATTAAATATAATAGTTGTGTAACAGTATTTCGTTTATATATACGGTATGCAATATGGAAAGGGACAGGAAGGGAAGGCTCTACTATATCCGTTACACATTGACTGTGATCGGTACTCTGATGCTGATTGCAGCTCTTTTCATGCTTGCAATGATTGCAAGAAAAGATGATACCGACTATGAAATTTCTGAACCTACAAAGGTTACTCATCGCGTACTGTTTCTGTGCGCATATAATCCACTTTATTTTACATATGAAGCTCAGGAAAGCGGCCTGAAAGAAGGACTTTATCCTCATGGAATAGAGTTTGACGTCGTTTATATGGATGTCAAGAATTACGGAACCCAAGAGGATATCCGGAACTTCCATGACTATTTGAAGGAAAGGCTCAAAAAAGACAGGGGCTATGAGGCAATTCTCCTTGGAGATGATGATGCCCTTTTGTTTGCGCTGGAGTATCAGGATGAGCTGTTTAAAGATTATCCCATGGTATTCTTTGGCGTAAATGATATAGATCTTGCAATGAGTGCGGCAGAAAATCCCAGAATTACAGGCTTTTATGAGAAAGAATACCTAGGTGTCTGCTTAGAGCTTGCGATGGAAACAATGCCTGACAGAAAGACTTTTGTGGCTCTCCATGACAGTTCGGCTGCCGGAAATGCTGATGTGGAAATCTTTTACTCCTATGATCAGAAGTATCCGGACTATGTATTTACTGATATCAATACCTCAGAAATTACAGAGGATCAGCTTATTGAAGAGCTGAAAAACCTTCCTGAAGATTCAGTTCTCTTTTACATGACATGCTATTCAGATTCGGAGGGAAAAACCTATTCAATGCTGGATAGAACCAACACAATCGTGACTTATGCAAAGGTTCCGATAATCAGGAACTATGCCGGTGGAAGAGATCAGGGCGTACTTGGTGGAACCTATATGGATTTTAAGGCTCAGTGCAGGAATGCGGCTCTTGTAGTGGCGGATGTCTTGTCAAATGGAACGGACATAAATACTTACGGCCTCGATACAGATACTCCGAGTCAGACCAGCGTCAACTATAAGCTCATGCAAAAATACGGAATTGATGAGGAACTTTTACCTGAAGGAACCGAGTTTGTAGATAAGCCGATGGATGTAATCGAGTATTACAGCGGCATTATTCCGGTTGCATTTGTCATTGTTACAGGTCTCATAATCTTTGTTATTGCTTCAAACATGGCAGTGGAGCAGCAAAAACTTGCAAATCTGCAGATAAAGAAGTCCAAGGAGGCCCTGGAGAAATCTCAGAAACAGCTGATTTACCAGGCTGAACATGATGAACTTCTGGACCTTCTAAACAGAAAAACTACAGTGGTGACACTAAACCTTCGCCTTAAGCCTGCAGATATGTACTCGATCCTTATGATTGATGTAGATGGCTTTAAGACAATCAACGAGAACTATGGACATGCACTTAGCGACAAAATACTGGTTAATCTGGCCGGTGAACTTAAGCGCATGGAAAAGAACTACCAGTGGCTGGTGGGCAGATATGGCGGCGATGAGTTCATCATTATGGTACCGGATGTATCTCTAAACGAAAGATCGACGGAAATAAGGGAACTGCTGGATCTCTTTAGAAAATCCATGACCATAGAAGACGAAGTGATCCAGCTGTCGGCAAGTATCGGCATTGCCAATTCTGATGGCGTTTCAAGTCCGGAGCAGCATATCATCAACGCAGAAATGGCCATGTATGAAGCAAAGGAACATGGCAAGGACACTGCCTTTGTTTTCACAGAGGCCCTGCAGCTTAGAATGAAGGAAGAAAACAGGATCAAAGGCATTATTTTAGAGGCTTTTGAAAAAGACCTGTTTTACATGGTATATCATCCGAAGGTTGACACAAAGACCAGGGAACTTGCGGGATTTGAAGCCCTTGTCCGGATGAAGAACCTTGATAAATCACCGGCTGTTTTTATTCCTATAATTGAGAAAAACGGTCTGGTAGCAAGGCTTGGAAGAGTTACTACAAAGCTTGTTGTTAAGCAGCTTGCTGAGTGGAAGGCGCAGGGAAAAGACCTGCTTCCTGTCTCTATTAATTATTCAACCAAGCAGATAAATGACTTCAGTTACATTGAGTATTTAAGGGAACTTCTTGAGAAATATGACATTTCTCCTGAGTATGTACAGCTTGAGATGACAGAGAGTCTTTTCCTGGAAAAGAATCATCAGACCATGAGGCTGTTCGATAAGTTAAAGAAAATGAACATTAAGCTCCTGTTGGACGATTTCGGTACCGGTTATTCGTCCCTGGGCTATCTGACCTATGTACCGATTGATGAAATAAAGCTTGATAAGAGTCTCGTGGATGCATTTTTGGTTGAGGGCAAGGATAACTTCATAAGAGATGTTATTCTCCTTGCTCATGATCTTAACAAGACAATCGTTATTGAGGGTGTGGAACAGAAATGGCAGTATGAGCGTCTTTTGGAGTTTGAAGCTGATGCCATTCAGGGATTCTACGTCAGCAAACCGCTTCATGCAGATGAAGCAATGGATTTCGTGGCTTCGGAAGATGGAGCTGACTGAATATAAAAAAGAATTGGAGGTACTCTGACATGGATGGAAAGAGGGTATTTGCAAGGATTTTTATGACGATAGTTGTGATAGGCGCTGCTTTTTCATTTT
>JAEEGF010799735.1_pt1 | contig 12522 bp, 10 predicted proteins | sample 9134171 | NCBI WGS metagenome assembly JAEEGF01 (sample SAMN16246542, study PRJNA631951) | gut metagenome | biome: gut microbiome; feature: rumen; material: AP-attached | host: Bos | place: Iran: Karaj | collected 2018-10 | reverse complement strand
CAGCTTCTGCCTTAGAAATACCCATATTTTCACGTATTTTGATTAAACGATCCGGTTGAAAAACCATAATGTATTCTCCTTGACAATAACCATTGGTTATAATATATTCTTTTCATAACCATTGGTTATACAGTAACAAATCATTACTGGAAAGTCAAGTAAACAACAAATTTGTTATTGACTGCGAATAACAAATTTGTTATCATGGAGGAAAGAAGATGTATAAAATTATCTTTTATGAAGACGCTGATGGATATAGTAGTTTAAAAGTGTATTTAAAAGAGTTACGGAAAAAAGCAAATTCCGGGAATAAGGATGCAAAGATTAATTTATTTAAAATAGTTGCTTATATAGATACTCTTAAGGAAGAAGGAACGCGGGTAGGAGCACCTGTTGTTAAGCATCTGGATGGAGAAATATGGGAATTACGTCCGTTATCTAACAGAATTTTATTTGCATTTTATAAAGACAATACCTTTATTCTGTTGCATCATTTTCAGAAAAAAACACAAAAGACTCCGAAAAGAGAAATATTTAAAGCGATTCGTGAATTAGAAGATTATAAAAGGAGGTTTACGATATGATTGGTTGGGAAGATGTTAGAGAAGAATTAAACATAACCTCTGAAGAAGAATGCATAATAGAATTGGAAAAAGAATTAATAAGAACTTTAGTTGATATTCGTGAAAAACAGGGCTTGTCCCAAGCAGAACTTGCTTTAAAATGCAACGTTAAGCAACCTTCAATAGCCAGAATGGAAAAAGCAATTCATTCTCCTCAAATAGACAGTCTGCTGAGAGTCTTGGTTCCTCTCGGATATACTTTGAAAATAGTTCCTATTAAGAAGAGTGAAATAATACAATGATTCTTGTATAAAAGAAATCAGAACAATATATAAGCCGAGAAAAAGTTTTTCTCGGCCTTTTTAATTTATTTAGTTAAACCAAGAATAAAATCAGCGGAAACATTATAAAGCTCACACAACTTGATAATATGTCTGACAGGAATTTCGTTTGCTCCACGTTCGTAGCGTGCATACATAGTTTGAGAAGTTCCAAGATAATTAGCGACGTATTCCTGTGTGAAATCAGAGTCTTCACGAAGATCACGAATTATTTTTATGTATTTGAAAGAGTTTTTTGAATCCATAAATCAAGTATAAATAGTAAAAATATTTACTATTGAATTTAGTAAATATCTTTACTAAAATTATATTTGTGAAAGGTTATTTTTCATGCATAAAAAGAGGTTTGTAAAAAGGGGGTTTATTATGAGAAAATTTGCAACAAAGCCAATAAAAGTGTTAAGTATCGCGTTAGCGATAATTATGATTTTTTCTATGATTTCATTTCCATCACTGAATGCGAAAGCTGCTGCAGGAACAATAGATGATTTCGTAGAACGTTGTTATGTAGTAACACTTGGAAGACCTTCCGATGAAGATGGCTTTAATGACTGGAAAGGCCAGCTTACTGGCGGACAGGCTGTCGGTGTTCATGTTGCATACGGATTTTTATTTAGCCCCGAATACACAAAACAGAATAAAAATAACGAGGATTATGTAACGGATCTTTATAAACTTTTTATGGGAAGAGAACCGGATACAGACGGGTTTAAAGATTGGGTTGGTCAACTTGAAGCAGGAAAGTCCAGAACTGAAGTCTTTGCAGGATTTGCAAATTCGCTTGAGTTTTATAATATATGCGAAAGCTATGGAATAACAGCAGGACGATGGGTTAACGGATATGACAGATACCAGGTAAACAATGTAAATCTTTTTGTAGAAAGACTTTATAAAGTATGCTTTGGAAGAATTGGAGATTTAGGCGGACAGAAAAACTGGGTAGAAAAATTATTAAATAAACAGATTACTGGTTCTGAATGTGCAAGAAGTTTTATACAGAGTACAGAATATAAAAACCTTGGCTTGAGTGATGAAGATTATGTTGAAAATCTTTATATTTCTTTGATGGGAAGACCTTCAGATGCTGAGGGAAAGGCAAACTGGATTTCAGCACTTGCAAGCGGAAAAACAAGAGATGAAGTCTTTGCAGGTTTTGTTAATTCCCCTGAGTTTGCAAACATTTGTAATACTTACAAAATTGACAAAGGTTCATATACTGCGAAAGATATAGGAACACAGCAGCAGAATAAAAAATACAGAGTTTGCAGAAGAGAATACAGCAATGGAGATTATACGATAATAGAGTATAAGGATGGCGGAAACGAATCTACTTTAGAAGCAAGATTTGATAAAGATGGAAAATTCAGAGCAAATGAGTATATTTATGAACATAATGAGGATTTTTCAGAACAAAAGTATGGCCAGGCATTTTTTGAAGATGACGGACGATTAACCCACACATATTACTATAGAGAGGAATACAATAAAGACGGAACACTTAATGCAAAATACCATTGCGATGAAGCATGGAAAACAATATCCGGAGATTATGAAACTTATGAGTACAAAACCATCAGTAATTCTTCTGGAAGCAAAGTTCTTTTATCAAGAATAACAAGTTACGGAAATAATAAAGTGATGAGTTATAAAATTTATGAATATAATGAAAATTTTAGAATATCCAGTATAAAAGAAACAGGTTCAGACGGTTCTATTAGAAGTGTTGAAGAACGAGAATATTATAATAAAAAAGAAATAGAAAAAGAAGATATAAAAAAGACAACACGGGACAACTATAATGCTTTCGGAGAGTATACCGGGAAGATTTTAAGTGAATATGACGGAAACGGAAATATGATAAAACAGACTTGGGTAAATTCGGATGGAATGGTTCAAAAATCTAACGAATATGAATATGATTCTAACGGAAACAATATAAAAACCTCAGGTTTAAATAATCAAAATGAAAAAACAACATATTCGGTAAGAACATACAATTCAAATAACCAAAAAACAAGCGAAATCAGTTATGATACAGACGGAAAAGAAGGCGACAAATGGACATATGAATATGATAAGAATGGAAATATGATTAGACAAACTTATATTAGTTCATATCTGATAACATCTACGGAGTATGAATATGATGGAAATGGTAATCTGGTTAGAGAAACAAGAAAAAGGAAACTTGAACAAAATCCTGAAGAGAATTATTGGATAGTATATAAGTATGAAGAATATTAAGAAGGAGTTTTAAATAAAAATGCCGGGTCACAGTGAACTGCACCCCGGCATTTTTGTTTTAAAAATAATTAAATTAAAGACTTTAATTCGGTATATTCATATCCCAAAGCCTTGGCAACATTTGCGTTTGTAACTTTGCCGTCATAGCAGTTAACGCCGGATTCGATTACTGCGCTCTTCTTGCATGCTTCTTCGAGTCCGTCGGCTGCGATTTTAAGGCCGTAGCGAAGGGTTGCATTGGTAAGAGCGATTGTACTTGTTCTGGGAACTGCGCCGGGCATGTTTCCTACACAGTAGTGAACAACGCCTTCTTCGATGTATACGGGATCGTCATGTGTGGTAACATGTGAGGATTCGCCGCATCCGCCCTGGTCGATGGCAACGTCTACGAATACCGCACCGTCTTTCATTTCGGGAAGATATTTCTTCTTGAAGAGCTTGGGTGTTGAACCGCCGGGAATAAGAACGGAACCGATTACAAGGTCTGCATCTTTTACGACACGTTCAACATTTGAATCGTTGCTGACAAGTGTCTGGATATGTGCTCCGAACATGTTGTCGAGCTCTTCGAGTCTTTTAAGATTAACATCGAGGATGGTAACGTTTGCGCCCATACCTACGGCGATTTTACAAGCGTTCATACCAACGGTACCGCCGCCTAAAATTACTACGTTAGCCTTGGGAGTTCCGGGAACACCTGCAAGGAGAATGCCTTCGCCGCCGAATCTCTTCTCAAGGTACTTAGCACCTTCCTGAATAGATAAACGTCCTGCAATCTGCGACATCGGAGCAAGGCAGGGAAGGGATCTGTCAGTTTCCTGAATGGTTTCGTAAGCAACTGCTTTTACTTTGCCTGCAAGGAGGGCATCGGCCTGTTCCTTGTCTGCTGCCAAATGAAGATATGTGTAAAGGATAAGACCTTCGCGGAATAAAGGATACTCTTCGGGAAGAGGCTCTTTTACCTTAATCATCATGTCTACGAGGTTCCATACGTCTGCGGCGTTGTCGATTAAAGAAGCGCCTGCATCAACATACTCGTTGTCGGAAAAACCGGAACCGATGCCGGCTCCTTTTTCCATGTAAACATGATGTCCTGCAGCAATGTAAGCTTTAACATTGTCAGGAGTTAACCCCACTCTGAACTCATTGTTTTTGATTTCTTTCACGCAACCGATTTTCATAAAAAATCTTCCTTTCTATATTAAAATTTATTTCTTTTTAAAAAAATTAAGCTTAACGTTGGTCCTGTAAAAATCCTTCGCGCTGCATCCGGCTCTTCCGCCGCCGGCACACGCACATGCGCACGCACAGGCGCAGGCACATGCACAGGAATGGCCGTTTAGGTGATGAGAACGATGATTTCCGCCGCCTCTGGAGCCTGAATTGGACATATAATATGACGAGAACGATGTACGGTGCGGTACGGTTTCGCTTGTTACATATATATAGGTGTTGGGCGAAGAAGAAAGAGGATATGCTCCCGCTCTTTTTCGTTTTATAATCTCGTCTTTATAATCTTTATATTTTTTCGGAATACGCGTTTCTACTATTTTGGTTTTCTTTTTAATTAAATTAGTTGAGCAGTACTGACAGGTTTTCTTGCCTTCAGCGCATAAAGCACCACAGTTTGGACATTTTTCAAAGTATTCGATGATGGTGCGGGTGATTTTCTTTCTGGTTCCGCTAAAGCCCGAACTTTTTCTCCAGCCGATATAGTTTTTAAGATAATCGATACCTATCAGGATTATGAAGACAGAGGCTATAGCACCAAAAACAAATAAGGGACCTATCCATTCGCGATATTTACTCTGCTTAATCTCTTTGCTTGTATCAAATCCGAAAGCATCATTGGGATAAACTACATCAACAGTGACTTTATCGCCCTTTGGAACAGTGGCCATCCAGAGTAAATAACCCATTGGAAGATTATCATATCCTTCTGTGGCGCGAAGAACTTTATCATTCTTCCAGTAGATGCTCAGCATATCCACATCGATTTCATCAAACCAGCCGGGAGTAAAGCGGTATACCGTTTCGCCTTCCGTCTCCATGTTCATCTGGTACATATAGTCCTGCGTGAACGAAAAGTCCAGAGAAACAATTTCGCCGGCTTTATAGGGTCTGTCTAAATCAATACGGATGTATGAACCGCCGTTGCCCGAGTAGGCTATTTTTTTAATGCAGTCGGAATTAGCCTTAATATCCGTACAATGCTGATTGGGGATTCCTATTTTTACCCATGTGAGCGGACCGTCACTCGTTGAATCAAGCACTTTCCATTTAATATGGTAACGCATGTAAAGAGTGGCATCTTCGTTAACATCCACCCAGATTGTATAGTTAAGAATTTCGTCAAGGTCTTTGGCATGGATACGGATTGGCAAAAGAATTACGATTGCCAGCATTAAGACAAGCGAAAGAACAGTTTTTAAGATAAGTGAAAAGATTGTAGTGTGTTTTTCAGTCATTTGCCATTCCCGTAAAAGATTTTGCCCCCGATGATTTTTTAGAAAACCACCATCTTCAATATTATCATAAAAATCATAAATAGGGTGCTTTTTGATATTAAAATATGGTAAAATCATTTTGTTTCAAATTGTTTTAAATAGTTTTTTAAGGGGACAGCATGAAAAATAAAAAAAGAGAACTTAAATATGCGCTTGAGCATTTTAATGAAGTACATCATACAACGTTAAATCCCGAAGGACCGGGCGTTGTTCGTATTCATCTGATTCCGCCCACTGTTGAGGATGATTATATCGGACCGAGCATTGCAATCATCAACGGACAGGATATTATTCCGGTTAATGTGGCCTGGAGTATTCTTTTAACAGAGTTTATCGAAGAAACCAACCTTTACAACGGCCGCGAAATCAATGAAGAGGATTTCAAAAACATCATTGACAGCACCTGCGCAAAAACAGGCAAAGTTTATCCGATGATTCCGAAGTCCGTATTCAAAAAGGACCTGTTCAGAATGATGAACACCTTTAAGCAGGTAGCTTACAGAGAGCCTGTTGATGAAGAAATCGGTTATATGAGCATAGGCGATTATGCTCCTTTTATGAAAGCTCCTCACCGTATGGACCTCATGGTTTCCGCCATGGAAAAAGACGGCAAGTGGAACTGCAACCAGCGCTGCATTCACTGCTACGCCGCAGGTCAGAAAAATGCCAACGAGCAGGAACTTTCCACGGATAAATGGAAAGAGATTATTGATAAGTGTCGTGAAATCGGTATTCCCCAGCTGACCTTTACAGGCGGCGAACCCACGATGAGAAAAGATCTCTTAGACCTCATTGACAGTGCAAGATGGTTCGTGACCAGACTTAACACAAACGGCGTTCTTTTGACAGAGGATTACTGCAAGAAATTAAAAGAAGTGTCTCTCGACAGCATGCAGATAACCTTTTATTCATATGACGAAGATATTCACAACGAACTTGTCGGTGCAGACAATTATTCAAAAACCGTTGCGGGAATAAAGCACGCCCTTGATGCAGGCATCAGCGTAAGCATCAATACACCGCTTTGCACCACAAACCGCGATTACAAAAAGACACTTGAATTCTTACACGAACTCGGAGTTTTATATGTGACCTGTTCAGGTCTTATTACAACCGGTAATGCGGAAAAAGAAAGATCCGAAAAGCTTCAGCTTGAAACAGACGAGATAAAATCGATCCTAAAAGAAGCAGTTGAGTACTGCGGCGAGAACGGAATGGAAATAAGCTTCACATCACCCGGATGGGTTGAAAATGAATTCTGTGACGAGCTTAACATCAATCCGCCCACATGCGGAGCATGTCTTTCAAATATGGCAATTACTCCTTCAGGAAATGTCGTTCCCTGCCAGAGCTGGCTCTCCGATGATGCGCTCGGCGATTTCTTAACCGATTCATGGGAAGAAATCTGGAACAGCGAAAAGTGCAAAGAAAGAAGAAACTACTCCGCCAAGATGGAAGGCAAATGCCCTTTAAGAAAAGGCTGCGGTAACTGTTCCGAGATGGGCAGTGCAGAAGATAAGGAGGAGAGTACAAATGAATAAGAAACAGTCTCTTTTATCCTCTGTCCTTACAAAATTGGTTTTATCTCTTTTAGTAGTTCTGACCATAGGTTTGTTTTTACCGATCCACGGCCAGGCAAAGGATCTGGATGAAATCATAAACTATAAGATAAAAGTCGATGTCAACGAGGATGCCACACTTCACATGGTATATCACATTGACTGGAAAGTACTTGATTCAACGAGCGAGGGACCTCTTTCGTGGGTACTAATCGGAATTCCGAACAATAAGTACAAGAGTTACAAAGCTCTGTCAACCAGTATAAAGAACATGTCCTATTCGAGCAACGACGGAGCTCTTAAGATTACTCTCGACAGAAACTACAATGCGGGAGAAATCGTTCCCATCGAATTTGAGCTGGTTCAGGATTATATGTATCAGATGGACCATTTAACCGAGGGCGAAACGGTTTATGAATTTACACCCGGCTGGTTTGACGATATAAAAGTCGATAACCTGGAAATTTACTGGAATGCAGACAAAGCAATATCGCATTCTCCTGCAAGCGACAATGTAAGCAATTATTTTGCATGGCAGACCTCGTTAAGCAAGGGTCAGAAATATAAAGTCAGCGTAACTTATCCGAATGATGCTTTCGGATTTGACACTTCAAAAAAGATAAAGCAGAGTAATCCGAAATTAAAACAGCTTTCTTCGGCCTGCTGTCCGATTTTTATGCTGATACTGTTTTCCTTTGGAACGTTTGGACTCTATTATCTCTTCAGTTTCCTCGGATGGGTTTCCAGTTCGGGATTCAAAGGAACTTCTTCCAAAGTAGTTCGTACGATTGTTGAGTACATGACCAACTGTCCTAACTGCGGGGCTCCCCGTCAGGAAGGCAAAGAGGCCTGCGCTTACTGCGGTACCAACATGATTAAATCAAAGACCAAGGTTGAAGAAGAAAAAGTTCCGAAGAAGTTCTCCGAATACAAGGACGAAATTCTTGAAAACAAAGAAAACGGTACTTACAAACTTAAATCTTCACCTAACACATACGTTCATGTATCGACCATCGTTGTTCCTCACAGCACATCGTTTAGGTCATACATGAAGGCGCAGTCCCAGTCTCGTGGCGGCGGAAGCAGAGGTGGTTGTGCACATTCTTCATGCGCCTGTGCCTGTGCGTGTGCGTGTGCCTGTGCGGGTGGCGGAAGAGCCGGATGCAGCGCGAAGGATTTCTACAAGACCAATTTAAAGCTTAAATACTTCGAGAAATCTGCAAAGAAAAGCGAAGAAAAAACATCATAAAAGATATAATAAATAAAAGTAACACCTTCAAATGTAATAGCATTTGGAGGTGTTTTTAATTAAATAGAAAAAAATAATAAATAAATGGAAAACAAAAGCTTTAAAATGTCAACTTTTCACAAACTTTTTGGTTAGGGTTGACAAACCAAATTCACGGGATTATTATAATCAACGATTAAGCGAACGTTTAATTGTTTGAGCGAAAAATATTCTCTCTCCGGGAAAAATAAAACATTTTAATTTTCTCTTTTAGAAAAATAAAAACATTTAACCTACGACATTTTGAATTGAGAGAACTTCGCTTCTCGGCTTATGATAAAAATACAATTAAGCGAGCGTTTAATGAAAAATGCATCTTTTAAGGAGGACGATATGTCTGAACAGGAAAGAAAATTTCTGGAAATAGTTGATTTAAAGAAAGGCTTCGGAAGCGGAGATACAAGGCAGGAAGTACTAAAAGGCATGAACTTTACGGTTTCAAAAGGCGAGTTCTGTGTACTGCTCGGACCCTCGGGCAGCGGAAAGTCCACACTGCTTAACATCATCGGCGGAATCGACAATCCGGACTCGGGCTACATCTCGATAAACGGAGACAAGCTTCGCGATATGGGCGAAAAAGGCCTTACAAAATACAGAAGAAAACATCTCGGATATGTATTCCAGATGTACAACCTCATTCCAAATCTTAATGTCAAAGAAAACATTGAAGTCGGTGCATATCTTTCCGACAACCCCCTCGAAATAGACGATTTACTTGAGACCCTCGGTCTTTTCAAACACAGATACAAACTTCCGAATCAGTTATCCGGAGGTCAGCAGCAGCGTGTTTCAATCGGCCGTGCTATCGTCAAAAACCCCGATATCTTACTTTGCGACGAACCTACAGGCGCACTTGATTACAATACATCCAAAGAAATCTTAAAACTCATCGAAGACGTAAACAAAAAATACGGCAACACAATCATCATGGTTACGCACAATGAGGAAATAAAAAAGATGGCAGACCACGTCATCAAATTAAGGGACGGCATGGTTCGTCACAACGACATGAACGAAAACAAGATTTCGGCTACCGAACTTGACTGGTAGCAAATAGACCGTCGCCTTGTTATAACGCTGGTGGCGGAAAGGATGAAAATATGAGAAACGAAAACAAAAAGAAAAAAAGAATAATAAATCCCCTCATAAAAAGAGTTCCCAAAGAACTTATCGGGGAATGGAGAAAATATCTGGTAATCTTCCTTCTCCTCTCGATGACCATCGGATTTGTATCGGGAATGTATGTGGCCAACCACAGCATGTTAATTTCGATAGACCGCCTTAACCATGAGAACAAGCTTGAGGACGGACATTTCGAACTCGAAGAAAAAGCAAGCGATGAGTTTATAAAAGTGATCGAGTCCGGAGAAAAGGTTGATTTAAGAGCATACTTCATCGATGAAGCTCATAAGGAAATCGATGAAAAAATTGAAGAGGAGGCTCCAAAGACCCTAAAAGAAGAAGTAGAAAAAGAAGTAAGAAAAACCGTAAAAGAAGAAATCGTAAAGAACGTGACGGATGCGGTAAATGAAGCCTTAGCGCCTTACGCTGATTTTATGAGCGAAGAGGAAAAACAGGCACAGATTGACGAAGCCGTGGAAAAAGCGCTTGATGAAAATTACGAAAAAACGGTTGAAGAAGTGCTTCCCGATGCGATAGACGAAGCATTAAAATCCAAAGAATATCTGGATGAAAAAGAAAAGGCAAGAAAAGAAGCCTACGAAGAAGCCGAAGATGAAATAAACGAAGAATTCGACAAGCAGGATGCGAAGAAATCCAAAGCCATACTTGAGGCTGAGAAGAATTTCAAAGCAACACCGGTTGTTTTATATGAGAACTTTTACAAAGATGTAACCGAAGACAACGACCTCGACGGCAATTCGGACGGCAAAGTCAGAATTTACGCATATGAAGATTACATCAATATGGCGAGCTTCAACGAAGGCAGAATGCCCGAGAATGAAAACGAAATCGCCATCGACAGAATGCACGCAGACAACAGCGGATTAAAGGTCGGCGACAAGATTAATGTCGGCGGCAAAGAGTTTACGATTACAGGTCTTTTAGCATATGTAAATTACGCGACACTTCACGAGAAGAACACGGATTTTATGTTTGATGCGATAAGTTTTGACGTTGCAATGCTTACACCCGAAGGTTGGGAGAGCGTAAACGGCAGAGTTCATTACAACTACGCATTCAAATATGTTGATTCGTTTTCAAATGAGTCCGAGCAGAAAAAGCTTTCGGATGATTTTATGAGCGCTCTCATAACACAGACCATAAAAGAAGAAAACGACCTTCAGGACTACGTTCCGGAATACCTTAATCAGGCGGTACATTTTGCACCCGACGATATGGGTTCGGATAAGGAAATGGGCGGAGTTCTTTTATACATACTTGTAATTGTTCTGGGATTTGTATTTGCACTGACAATCATGTCGACGATCACCAAGGAATCCATGGTCATCGGAACGCTTCGCGCATCGGGATATACGAAGGGCGAACTGATAAGACACTATATGGCAACCCCAGTTTTTGTAACACTTTTGGCTGCGCTAGTCGGAAATGTTTTAGGATATACGCTCTTTAAGAATATCGTCGTTGCCATGTATTTTAACAGCTACAGCCTCCCCAAATATGAGACGGTCTGGTATTACGAAGCATTTGTCAAAACGACGGTTGTGCCGGTTATACTTATGATACTTATCAATTTCGTAACGGTTGCATATATGCTTCGTCTCTCACCGCTTAGGTTTATACGTAAAGATTTAAAGACAAGCAGGCGCAAAAAAGCCATGAGACTTCCGAGATTTAAATTTCTCGCAAGATTCAGGCTGAGAGTTCTTTTACAGAATATTCCCAATTATTTAGTTTTGTTCGTGGGTATTTACTTCGTTGTTTTCCTGATGGCTTTTGCATTCGGACTGCCTTCGACTCTTAAAAACTATCAGAACCATGCTACTGACGATATGTTTGCCAAGTATCAGTATGTTCTTAAAACAACCGAAGATGATGACGGAAACGAAATTACGACCGAAACGAGCGGTGCCGAAAGATTCAGTATGGAAACACTTTATACGACCGACGGTAAAAGAGTGGGTGAGCCGATAAGCATATACGGTCTTGAAGACGAATCGACCTATATTCCCTTAAACGGCAGAGCTTCAGGAAACGAGGCCTTAATATCAAGCTCATATGCGGAAAAATTCGGATTAACCGAAGGCGACACCGTTACATTAAAGGCAAGATATACCGACGACGAATACACTTTTAAAATCGTCGGAAAATACGATTACATAAGCGGTCTCGCCTTATTCATGTCACTGGACGGATTTAACGAAGTATTCGGAAATGTCGAAGGTTCGTTTAACGGATATCTTGCCAATGAAGAAATAAAAGATATCGATCCGGACTATATTGGAATGACCATAACCGAAGACGATATCCTGAAAGTATCCAACCAGCTCAATCATTCCATGGGCAATTACATGACCTACTTTAAGGTTATATGTCTGGCATTTTCGGCAATCCTTATTTATCTCTTAACCAAGGTTATCATTGAGAAGAACGAGAATTCGATATCCATGGTAAAAATACTCGGTTATTACAACAACGAAATTTCATCCCTGTATCTTTTATCCACGACATGGGTAGTAATAATATCCGCCGTTATTTCCGCAGTTTTGGGAGTTCAGTCCTTAGAGATTGTATGGCGCATAATTCTCTACAGGATGGACGGCTGGCTTCCGGCATACGTTCCTTTTATGACATATGTGTATATGATACTTATGGTCATCGCCGCATACCTTGTCGTAATGGTAATTGACTACCACAGAATCAAAAAGGTTCCCATGGACCAGGCACTTAAGAATGTTGAGTAGAGTTAAAAATTTTTTAAAAAGTTAATAACCAAACAGTTTGTTTTTTCTGAAGGGAAGGTGCTTGCACCTTCCTCTTTATTTTTTCTGTGCTTTTGATGGATTTAATCGGTGTCTTAAACATTGTAATTATGTTAAA
>JAEEGF010202181.1_pt1 | contig 12523 bp, 9 predicted proteins | sample 9134171 | NCBI WGS metagenome assembly JAEEGF01 (sample SAMN16246542, study PRJNA631951) | gut metagenome | biome: gut microbiome; feature: rumen; material: AP-attached | host: Bos | place: Iran: Karaj | collected 2018-10 | reverse complement strand
ATGATGCAGACACAGGGGGTATGTCCCACCTGTAACGGATCGGGACAGGTTATCAAGAATAAGTGTCACCAATGTGGCAGTACAGGTGTTGAGAAAGGCGAAGAAGTTGTAGAGATCAAGATTCCTGCCGGTGTTGCTGAAGGTATGATTGTTAATGTACCTGGCAAGGGAAATGCCGGTCATAACAAGGGCGTCAATGGTGACATCCAAGTTTTTGTTGAAGAGATAGAAGACGAGCGATTTATCCGTGACGACAGCGATCTCATCTACAATTTGTTGCTCGACTTCCCGACAGCAGCATTAGGTGGCGACGTAGAGATACCAACCATTCAAGGTACCAAGCTTCGTGTAAAAATGGAACCAGGTACACAACCGGGGAAGACCCTACGTCTTCGTGGAAAGGGACTGCCTGCCGTACAAGGTTATGGTAGAGGAAATGGTGATCTTGTGGTTAACATTAGTGTTTATGTTCCCAAAACGCTTACACGCGATGAGAAGGAAGCCATTGAGAAATTCAAAAAGAGCGAGAATTTCCAAGGCGATGCCGCTACGAAGCGTTCTATTTTCCAGCGTTTCAAAAACTATTTCAGTTAATCTGCGATGAACTATCAAGAGACCTGCGAATACTTATACCATCAGATGCCCATGTTCGAGCGACAAGGGGCATCTGGATATAAGGAAGGGCTGAGCAACACATTGGCATTAGATGATCATTTCGGTCATCCACATCGTCATTTTGACACCATCCATGTAGGAGGTACCAATGGTAAAGGCTCGGTATCGCACACTTTGGCAGCATTTTTACAACAATGCGGATACAAGGTAGGTCTCTATACATCACCACACCTTGTTGATTTTCGCGAGCGCATACGCGTGAATGGAGTGATGATTTCAGAAGAATATGTAGTGAACTTTGTGGAAAAGGAGCGCTCGTTCTTTGAACCACTCTCGCCATCTTTTTTTGAAGTCACAACGGCAATGGCCTTTAAGTATTTTGCTGACAAACAGGTTGACATAGCCGTTGTAGAAGTCGGACTCGGTGGACGACTTGACTGCACAAATATCATTACCCCACTCGTATCGGTAATTACTAACATCAGTTTTGACCACACCCAATTCCTTGGTGACACCCTCGCCAAGATAGCTTCGGAAAAAGCAGGAATCATCAAACCGTCTATACCAGTAGTTATCGGTGAAAGTTCTGAAGAAACACGCCCTGTTTTTGAGGCCAAGGCAAAAGAGACGAAGAGTTTCATTTGTTTTGCTGACGACAATCCAGAGGTACGTGAAGCGATGCTATTACCTAATGGGCATATGCAATATATCACAGAACACTGGGGCACACTGACGGGTGAACTGGGAGGTATCTATCAGCAAAAGAATCTCAACACAGTATTTGCTACCCTCAAAATATTGGCAGAACAAGGCATTGTCTCGAAATGCACTACACCGAAGAGTCAAGAACATTTCCGCGAAGAATTATCTGAAGCCTTAAATAACATATGTTCAAAGACTGGACTTTCAGGTCGATGGCAAATCATCAAGACAGCGCCCTATACCGTCTGCGATACAGGTCATAACGTTGGGGGGTGGATTTATCTTTCAAAGCAAATTGCCAACGTCAACTGCCAGAAGAAGCATATCGTGTTCGGAATGGTAGATGATAAAGATATCAATAAAGTGCTCGAAATGCTACCTCAAGATGGCAAATACTATTTTACCCAAGCTTCTACGAAAAGAGCCCTTCAAGCTGATGTCGTCAAGACATTAGCTGTCCAGCGCGGACTCTTCGGTGAGAGCTATCCATCTGTAACAGAAGCATATAAGGCGGCTTCCGAAGCAGCTTCTCCTCAAGATTTTATCTTTATTGGAGGCAGTAGTTATATCGTTGGCGACTTCCTCAAAAACTGTCTTTAGGTGTTTTTAACACTCCAATAACCTTTTTTTTTCACGAAAGATTCGTTATCCTCGATTTTTTTTGGTTACTTTGCAGTGTAGATTTTGTAACTAAAAACAATCAATTATGGCGAATACAATTGAAAATGCGAATTTGTGTGGTCTGGATCGTAAAGATTTTCAGGCCACTGTGAATGGAAAAAAAACAGATTTATACATCCTGCGCAACCGCAAGGGTTATGAAGTTGCTATCTCGAATTATGGCGGTGCCATTTGCGCCATCATGGTTCCTGACAAGGATGGAAATGTAGCTAACGTCATTCAAGGACATGGCAGTATTAAACAACTAACAAGTGGCCAGGAGCCTTACCTGTCAACACTTATCGGACGCTGGGGTAACCGTATCTGCAAAGGTCAGTTTACGCTGAACGGCAAGGAATATCAACTGGCACTTAACGACGGACCTAACCATCTCCACGGCGGTTCAGTCGGTTTCAATGCCAAAGTTTGGGATGCTCGTCAGATGGGACCTCGTTCGCTGGCTCTCCACCGCGTATCATCTTATGGTGAGGAAGGTTTCACAGGAGAATTGGATGTTACCGTAGAATTCACATTCAGTGATAATAACGAATTGATTATTGAATATCTGGCCACTACCAACAAGAAGACGATTGTCAACTTGACTCACCACGCTTTCTTCAGCTTGGCTGGTACTGCCGATCCTACTCCAACTATCGAAGATCAAATTTGCGAGATTAACTCAGACTTCTATCTACCTACTGACGCCACAGCTATTCCAACAGGTGAAATCCTGAAGGTTGAGGGCACACCATTCGATTTCCGCACACCCAAAACATTCGGTAAGGAGATCAATGCCGACGATGAGCAGATCAAGTTCGGTAAGGGTTATGACCACAACTATGTGCTCAACAAGCAGGAAGAGGGTGAACTGAGTTTCGCTGCCAGAGTTACCGATCCTAAGAGCGGTCGCACATTGGAATGCTACACAACAGAACCCGGCTTGCAGCTCTATACAGCCAACTATGCTTCAGGCTACAAAGGAGCTAACGGTGCAACATTCCCCTATCGTTCTGCTGTATGTCTGGAGGCACAGCACTTCCCCGACACACCTAATCGTCCCTACTTCCCAAGCGTTATCTTGAATCCAGGCGAGCGCTACAAGCAAAAGACGATTTATAAGTTCGGTGTAGTAGAATAATCGCAAAAACAGATTAAGACTTAATCTAATTATGAGTAATCAAAAAAACAACGGAAGCATCATTGCTATCATTACTATGATGTTTCTCTATGCCATGATTGGTTTTGTAACCAATCTGGCAGCTCCTGTCGGTGTCGTTATGAAGAACGACCCGGAGGTGGGTGGTTCTAACATGCTTGCAATGCTGGGTAATTTCATGAACTTCTTCGCATATTTGTTCATGGGTATTCCAGCTGGCAAGATGCTTACCAGAATAGGCTACAAGAAGACCGCCATGTTGGGAATCCTCGTAGGATTCATCGGCGTAACGATTCAGTGGATTTCTGGTTTTGAAGCACTTGAAGGCTATCATGACAACTTCGTCTATCTACTGGGCGCCTTCGTATCAGGTCTCTCTGTTTGTCTGCTCAATACCGTTGTGAACCCCATGCTGAATCTGCTTGGCGGTGGCGGTAATCGCGGAAACCAGTTGAACTTGATTGGTGGTACGCTGAACTCGCTGGCAGGTACTCTGACGCCAATGCTTGTAGGTGCATTGGTAGGTGAGGTAACCAAATCAACCGATTTTGTAGAGATTAACCTCGTACTTTATATTGCTATGGCCGTATTTGCTGCAGCCTTCATAGCATTGGCTTTCATCCCTATCAAAGATCCCGAGATAGGAAGAGTCACCTCAGAGACGAAGTTCGAACACTCACCGTGGGCATTCCGTCACTGTGTACTGGGTATCATTGCCATCTTCCTTTATGTAGGTACTGAGGTTGGTATTCCAGGTACCCTCAACTTCTACATTGCCGACCAGTCTGCCAAAGGTGCTGGATTGCTGGCTAATGCTGCTGCCATAGGTGGCTTTGTTGCTGGAACATACTGGTTACTGATGTTGGTAGGTCGCATATGCTCCACCTTTATTGCCGACAAGGTCTCGTCAAAGACCATGATGATAGTCACCAACGGTGTGGGTATGCTGCTCATCCTTCTGGCAATCTTCATCCCCAAGGAAACGATGACTTCAATGCCACTATTCACTGGGTCGTCATTTGAGATGACACAAATTCCCGTCAGTGCCATGTTGCTGGTACTCTGCGGACTTTGTACCTCTATTATGTGGGCCTCCATCTTCAATTTGGCTACCGAAGGACTTGGCAAATACACAGCACAAGCCTCTGGTCTCTTCATGATGATGGTTGTGGGTGGTGGTGTTATGCCATTGATTCAGAACTACATTGCTGACAACATCGGTTATATGGTATCATACATTGTTCCGCTGTTGTCAATGGGATATATGTTCTGGTATGCCTTAGTTGGCTCGAAGAACGTCAACAAGGACATTCCCGTGGATTAAGCAAAAAACCATTTAACTAAATAACTATGGATATTGAATTTGTAAGAAGTCGCTTTATTAAGCATTTTGACGGAAAGACAGGTAATGTGTATTCCTCACCAGGACGTATTAATCTGATTGGTGAGCACACCGACTACAACGGTGGTTTTGTCTTCCCTGGTGCTGTAGACAAAGGCATCATGGCCGAGATACGTGCCAATGGTACAGAAGATACCGTTATGGCATATTCTATTGACAATAAGGACCGTGTTGACTTCAAACTCTCAGACCCCAATGGCCCCAAGGCTCAATGGGCGCGCTACGTCTATGGCATAGCTTTGGAAATGAAAAAGTTAGGCGTTCCCGTTAAAGGTTTTAATATCGCTTTTGCAGGTGATGTTCCTTTGGGTGCAGGTATGTCATCCAGTGCGGCTATGACCAGTTGTTTCGGCTATGGTCTGAACGATGTTTTCGGAGGCAATGCCTCACAATGGGATATCGTTCTCGCAGGTCAGGCTACTGAACATAATTACATTGGAGTCAACTGTGGCATCATGGATGAGTTTGCCAGTGTATTTGGCAAGGCCGGTTGCTTGATGCGTCTCGACTGTCGCAGTCGTGAGTTTGAATATTTCCCCTTCAAGCCCGATGGCTATCGTCTTGTTTTAGTCGATTCAGTTGTCAAGCATCAGTTGTCGGGTTCACCCTACAACGACCGTCGCAGATCTTGTGAAAATGTGGTGAAGCACATTCAGATCAAGCATCCGGAAGGAAAGTTTGAAACGCTGCGCGACTGCACATGGGAGCAACTTGATGAGGTTCGTTCCGAGGTTGGCGAAGAGGACTACAAACGAGCCAAGTTTGTACTCGGTGAGAAAGACCGTGTCTTGGCTGTCTGCGATGCCTTGAACGAAGGCGACTATGAGAAAGTTGGCGAAATGATGTATCAGACCCACGAGGGACTCTCCAAGGAATATGAAGTATCCTGCGAGGAACTTGATTTCCTGAATCAGATTGCCAAAGAGAATGACGTAACGGGCTCACGCATTATGGGCGGCGGCTTTGGTGGTTGCACCATCAACCTCGTTCGCAACGACATCTACAGCAAGTTCATTGCTGATGCCAAAAAGCGTTTTAACGAGAAATATGGTCACGAACCTAAGGTCTATGACGTCAATATCGGCGACGGCTCGCGCAAACTTTGTTAGTACTGAAAAGGAATTGCGTTAAAACAAATAAATTCCACTAATAAAGGTTAAATATATGGCATAAAGTGTTATTTTTACACTTTATGCCATTGCTTTTTATTGTCAGTTGAAAAATAAGTAGTAAATTTACACCCAAATTACGAACATAATATAAATAACTAAAAATTTATTAAGATGAAAAATCTAAAAAAAGTATTGTTTGGATGTGGTCTTACTATGGCCATGTTTACAGCGTGCAATTCCGGCGAACAGCCTCAGTTGACGGTATCAGGACTCGACCCTGCTAAGTTTGACACCCTTATCAATGAGAAGCCCGTTAAACTGTACACTCTGAAGAATCAGAATGGTATGGAAGTGTGCATCACAAACTATGGTGGACGCATTGTCAGCCTTGTAGTTCCCGACAAGGACGGCAAGCCAACCGACGTCGTACTTGGATTCGACAACATCCGACAGTATGCCGACACGCTCAACTCTCCTTCTGACTATGGTTCATCAGTAGGCCGTTATGCCAACCGCATCAAGGAAGGTAAGTTCATCCTGAACGATTCAACCTATCAGTTGAAGAAGAACGACGGCCCCAACAGTCTGCATGGAGGTGGCAACACCGGTTGGATGCACCAAGTCTATGAGGCTGAGCAGATTGGTGACTCTATCCTCAAGCTGACGCTTGTTGCAGAAGACGGAGAGAATGGCTTCCCTGGCAAGGTAAAAGCTGTAACCACCTACAAAGTGACCAGCGACAACACTTTGGATATGACATGGGAGGCAGAGACCGACAAGCCAACTATCATCAATCAGACCAATCATAACTATTACAACCTGAGTGGTGATTTCTCACAGGCTGCTTACGATCAGGTACTCTATGTCAATGCCGACAACTTCACACCCAGCGACAAGCTCTATATCCCCACTGGCGAGATTAAGCCTGTCGAAGGTACTCCAATGGATTTCCGCACCCCACATGCTGTTGGTGACAGCATCAAGAGCCAGTTCGACCAGATTCAGAATGCCACTGGCTATGACCACAATTTCTGCTTGAACACCTTTAAGGATGGTAAGGGTGACGACACACAGGTATGTGCCAGCCTCTATTCTCCCAAGACAGGTATCTTCATGGAGATGTACACCAACGAACCGGGCGTACAGGTTTATTCCGGAAATTTCCAGGGCGTTGGTGCTGATGCCGACATTGTCCGCAAGCATGGTATCAAGTATCCCAAGCACGTAAGTGTATGTCTGGAGAGTCAGAAATATCCCGACAGCCCCAATCACAAGGATTGGGTACAGCCTGTTCTGAACCCGGGTGAGAAGTACTTCAGCCACGCAGCTTATAAGTTCAGCGTGAAATAAGAACCATTTCTAGTAACAACTAATAACATTATTAATAAATAAAAAGTAACCATGAATAGTATTTCGCAAGCTATTAGTCAGTCTGGTTTCCAGACCATCGACTTTGTCATTCTTGTCTGCTATCTCATTCTGTTGGTGAGCCTTGGATTGTTCCTCTCACGCAACAAGGATGGCAAGGAGAAAAGTGCCAACGATTATTTCTTGGCAGGTAACACGCTGACATGGTGGGCAGTAGGTGCTTCACTGATTGCCGCCAACATTTCAGCCGAACAGTTTATCGGAATGTCGGGAACAGGTTTCCGCGACGGTATTGCCATTGCAGCCTATGAGGTGATGGCAGCCATTACGCTGGTTGTCATAGGTAAGTTCCTGTTGCCTGTGATGCTCGACCGCAAGATTTTCACCATTCCTCAGTTCCTTCGCGAACGTTATAACGATGGTGTAGGTCTGGCATTCTCTATCCTTTGGCTCTTCCTCTATGTCTTCGTCAACCTGACTTCAGTATCATGGTTGGGAGCTCTTGCTATCGAACAGATTCTGGGTCTGCAGGGCATCATTGTTGATATCATGGGATTCCAAGTTTCCATCCGTATGATTATTGTCCTGTGCCTCTTCCTGATTGCAGGTATCTACTCTATCTACGGTGGTTTGGCATCAGTAGCCTGGACCGATGTGATGCAGGTAACCTTCCTCGTTGGCGGTGGTTTGATTACCGCTTATGTAGCCCTGTCGTCAATGGGTGAAATCCTTGGTACAGACGCACTGGGTGCTCTGCGACAGGTTTATCACGATATGACGACGGGTCCCAATGCCCAAGACGTCCATTTCCACTTGATTATCCAGCAGAGCCACAACGCTGAAGCCTATAGCAATGTTCCAGGTATCGCAGCTGTAGTAGGTGGTGTTTGGCTGACCAACCTCGGTTACTGGGGTTTCAACCAGTATATTATTCAGAAGGGTCTTGCTGCCAAGAGCATTGACGAGGCTCAGAAGGGTCTTGTATTCGCAGGTTTCCTGAAGATTCTCATCCCATTCATCGTTGTTCTCCCAGGTATCTGCGCTTACTACATCATGGGTAATGAAGATACATTCCGCACGATGAACTTGGCAGGTGACATCAATGTTGCCGACGATGCCTATCCCTGGCTCATCCGCAACTTCACCCCGACAGGTATTAAAGGTCTGAGTTTTGCTGCCCTGACAGCTGCCATCATCAGTTCTTTGGCCTCTATGTTCAACAGCACCTCTACCCTCTTCACGATGGATATCTATAAGAAGTACATCAACAAGGAAGCCGGCGACAAGCAGTTGGTGAACGTAGGTCGTATCACATCGGTTTGCGCCCTTGTCATTGCGCTGGTAGCCGTTAAGCCTCTGCTGGGTGGTCTCGATCAGGCTTTCCAGTATATTCAGGAGTACTCCGGATTCATCTATCCAGGTATTATCACCGTCTTCGGCCTTGGTTTGCTGTGGAAGCGTGCTTCTTCACGTGCAGCCGTTTGGACAGCCATCCTCACCATTCCCCTTGGTGTACTGTTCAAGGTGTTCTATCCCGAGGTTCCGTTCCAGTTCCGTGCTGGTAACATCTTCATCATTCTGGTTATCTTCTTCATCTATGTCAGCTACTATGACAAGAACTACGTGAAGGCAGAACCCGTTAGCAAGAAAGATCAGATGCAGATGTACTGGTGGGCTCGCGCTCTGGGTGTAGCCGGACTGTTCTTCATCTTCTTGGCAGGTGCTCAGTGGCTCATCGACACATCAAATGCCGTTAACATGCCCGACGAGAACCTGGCCGACTATCTTGGCGACATCGGTTTCCAGGCATTCGTCTTCTTCGGTGTGCTGGTAGGTGTTAACTCCGTATGGCTCAGAAGTAATGCACGCGACGGAATCAAAGACCCGAAGGCTCTCCCCATCAAGCTCGAACTGTTCCAAACCAGCAGGGGCTATACCTATGGAGCTATCGGTATTGCCGTCATCACCATCTTACTGTATGCTGCCCTTTGGTAATTAATACAAGAAAATGACAACATTTTATTTAGAATATCAAAAGATTTTCGTGTCTGTCGACTGCATCATCTTCGGTTTCGATGAAAACAAGCTGAAGGTGCTGATAGGCAAGCGAAAGATGGATCCAGGTCGTGGCGAATGGAGTCTCTACGGAGGCTTCGTTCGCATCGACGAAAGCGTTGACGACGCAGCCCATCGCACCCTCTACGAACTGACGGGAATGAAGAATATCTACATGCGTCAGGTGGGTGCGTTCGGTAATGTCAACCGCGACCCAGGTGAACGTGTTGTCTCCATTGCCTACTATGCGCTCATTAACGTGAAAGACTACGACAACCGACTTCTGGAGGAACACGGAGTGGAATGGGTTGATTTAGAATCACTTCCCCCACTCTATTCCGACCACCGCGAGATGGTTGACAGGGCTCGCAAACTGATGAAAGAGAAAATCAAGACCAATCCTGTTGGTTTCACCCTGCTCCCCCAGTTGTTCACCCTCACCCAGTTGCAGCGTCTCTACGAGGCTGTCAACGGTGAGACGCTCGACAAGCGCAACTTCCGCAAGCGCGTCAAGGAAATGGATTTCATCGAGAAGACCGAGCTCATCGACAAAGTGACTTCGAAGCGCGGCGCCTCTCTCTATCGTTTCAACAAGAAGGCATATAACGAAGATTCAAACTTTAAATTATAATATTATGTTAGAAGAACTGAAAGAAAAAGTATTTCGTGCTAACCTCGACCTTGTTAAGCACAACTTAGTGATTTTCACTTGGGGTAACGTGTCAGGTATTGACCGTGAGAAAGGTCTCGTTGTTATCAAACCCTCTGGTGTTGACTATGACTCCATGAAGGCATCCGATATGGTTGTGGTTGACCTCATGACGGGTAAGGTAGTTGAAGGCGACCTCAATCCTTCTTCCGACACCCCCACCCACCTGGTGCTCTATCGCGCCTTCCCCGAGATTGGCGGTGTGGTTCATACCCACTCTACCTATGCCACAGCTTGGGCTCAGGCCGGCAGGGATATCCCCAGCATCGGAACCACTCATGCCGACTATTTCCATGATGCCATTCCCTGCACGGGCGATATGACGGCTGACCAAATGGCAGAATACGAATACAACACCGGTGTGGTCATTGTCAACCGCATTGAGTCTGGCAACATCAATCCCGTCCACACCCCTGGTGTATTGGTGAAGAATCACGGTCCTTTCTCTTGGGGTAAGGATGCCGACAATGCCGTTTATAATGCCGTTGTCATGGAGCAAGTTGCCAAAATGGCCTTTGTCAGCTTCTCTGTCAACCCCCACACCACCATGAATCCCCTGCTCGTTGAGAAACACTTCAACCGCAAGCATGGTCCAAACGCATACTATGGCCAAAAGAAAAAGAAGTAACAACATAACTATTAATCTCAAAAGTATTAACAAACAATGAACGCATTTGAAAATTTAGAAATTTGGTGGGTAACAGGTGCACAGCTTCTGTACGGAGGCGACGCAGTAGTTGCAGTTGACGGTCACTCTAAGGAGATGGTCGAAGGTCTTAACAATAGCGGCAACATCCCTGTTAAGGTTGTTTATAAAGGAACTGCCAACAGTTCAAAAGAAGTGGAAGCCGTGATGAAGGCTGCCAATAACGACGAGAAGTGTATCGGTATCATCACCTGGATGCACACTTTCTCGCCTGCCAAGATGTGGATCAAAGGTCTGCAGGATTTGCAGAAGCCTCTGCTCCATTTCCACACTCAGTATAACGCTGAGATACCCTGGGACACTATGGATATGGACTTCATGAACCTCAACCAGAGTGCTCATGGCGATATAGAGTTCGGACACATCTGCACCCGCATGCGTGTACCTCGCAAGGTGGTTTGCGGCTATTGGAAAGACGCTCAGGCTCAGCAGCAGATTGCCGTATGGGCTCGTGTAGCTGCCGGTGTTGCCGATGCCAAGAACGTTCGCTGTCTGATGTTCGGTATGAACATGAACAACGTTGCCGTTACCGATGGCGACCGTGTTGAGTTCGAACAGCGTCTGGGCTATCATGTTGACTACTATCCCGTTTCTTCACTGATGGAGTATTTCAAGAAAGTAACCGATGCCGAGGCTGATGCCCTCGTCGAGGAATACAAGAAAGAGTACACCATTAAGATTGACGAGTCGGGCGAAGAGGTTTACTGGGAGAAGGTGAAGAATGCCGCTAAGGCAGAAATTGCCCTCCGTCGCGTATTGAAGGACGAAGGAGCCACTGCTTTCACCACCAATTTCGACGACCTGGGCGATGCTGACATCAACGATCCCAACTTCGTTGGTTTCGACCAGATTCCAGGCCTTGCTTCTCAGCGCCTGATGGCTGAGGGTTATGGCTTCGGTGCCGAGGGTGACTGGAAGACAGCCTGTCTCTATCGCACACTCTGGGTTATCCAGCAGGGCATGCCCATCGGTTGCTCATTCCTTGAGGACTATACCCTCAACTTTGCCGGCGACCGTTCTTCTTGCCTGCAGAGCCACATGCTCGAGGTTTGTCCGCTGATAGCTGTCGATAAACCCAAACTGGAGGTTCACTTCCTCGGTATCGGCATCCGCAAGCAGCAGACTGCCCGTCTGGTCTTCACCTCTAAGGTAGGCCGCGGCATCAAGGCTACTGTAGTCGACCTTGGCAACCGTTTCCGTCTGATTTCTCAGGAGGTAGAGTGCATCGAGCCCAAACCCATGCCTAACCTTCCTGTTGCTTCTGCCCTGTGGGTTCCTCAGCCAACCTTCGAAATTGGTGCCGGAGCCTGGATTCTGGCTGGTGGTACTCACCACAGTGCTTTCTCTTACGACATCACTGAGGAATACTGGGAAGACTTTGCCGAGATGGTGGGCATCGAGTATGTCAAGATCAATAAGGACACTACCATTGCCAACTTCAAGCAGGAACTCCGCAACAGCGAGATTTACTATATGTTAAACAAAGCTTTAAGATAAACTTAAGCACCCTATGTGACCTCTGTGTAAAATAAATTTATAATATATGAATACAAAACAAGTTATTGAATCAGGACAGGCCATTCTCGGTATCGAGTTTGGATCAACCCGCATCAAGGCTGTACTCATCGACGAGCAAAACAAGCCTATAGCACAAGGCTCTCACGAGTGGGAAAACCAACTCGTTGACGGTTTGTGGACCTACGCTATCGAGGACATCTGGAAGGGACTGCAAGACTGCTATGCCGACCTCCGCAAGGATGTTAAGCAACAGTACGACTGCGAAATCGAAACCCTCGCCGGTATCGGTTTCTCTGCCATGATGCACGGCTATATGGCTTTCGATGAGAACCAGCAGATTCTCGTGCCTTTCCGCACTTGGCGCAACACCAATACCGGCAAGGCTGCTGCTGAACTCAGCCAGCTCTTCAACTACAACATTCCTCTCCGCTGGAGCATCAGCCACCTCTATCAGTGCATACTCAACTACGATGCCCATGTGAAGGATATCAAGTATCTCGCTACCCTCGCCGGCTATATC
>JAEEGF012373561.1_pt1 | contig 12524 bp, 6 predicted proteins | sample 9134171 | NCBI WGS metagenome assembly JAEEGF01 (sample SAMN16246542, study PRJNA631951) | gut metagenome | biome: gut microbiome; feature: rumen; material: AP-attached | host: Bos | place: Iran: Karaj | collected 2018-10 | reverse complement strand
TGCTTATCCCTAGACCGGAAAAATACGAGGCGTTTGCCCTGTTGATTGGCGCCTGCCACGAAAAGAAGATTGGGAGATACTTGTGAATTACCTCGACAGTTTACACCATGGCGATGAATCCTATTGGGTGCGGGCAACGCTTCTCCGCTCGCAGACCGGGTGGAATTTTAATCGTGTCGGTTCTGACTACTATTCTTTTTCTGTGCTGCCTGCAGGGATATTTGATGTTTATGTTGATGAAAATTATGACGTTACCAGGTCTTATTATATCGGATTGGGCAGTAGTGCTTTATTCTGGTCGTCCACTCAAGAGGATGAGTATTGGGTATCCATTATGAATGTGGGTGAGTATGCGTTTGTGAGTCGTTCGTATAAGATTGCTCAGCATTCTGTCCGATGCATCAAGGATAATCCTCCGCCCCCTGAAGTTGAACCCGATGACCCCGGAGACAATCCGGAAGACCCTGAAGAATACGAAGACGAACCCTAATGAATGAGTTGAATATGAATCGTTTGCTTAAACCAATTTCATTTGTATGCCTGCTGTCTGCGGCCGTGTTCGCCCAGGACGAGGCCCCGGTTGCCCCGGCAGAGGCTCCCGCCGCTCCGGCAGAGGTTGCTCCCGCTCCGGAACCGGTAATCGCCCAAGAAGAGGCTCCCGCTGCTCCGGCAGAGGTTGCTCCCGCCACTCCGGCAGAGGCTGCTCCCGCCACTCCGGCAGAGGCTGCTCCCGAAACCGCCCAGTCCGCTTCCATTTTCGTGCAGGATCCTGCTATTTTCCATCAGCGTGCCGCCGAACTTGAAAAGTTGAAGCAGACTGTCGGAAGCAAGAATGAGGGACTCGACTCGTTGCTCCTCGAGGCCAGCCACATTGCGAAGATGAACGACCAGTGTGCCGCCGTGAGCATCAACGACGTTATGGGCGATGAGTGCTGGACTTTCTACCGCGTAGAACTCCCCGCATTCGAGGAACGCTATATGCGCGTGACTGGCGAGGTAAGGCTCGGCCATATGGAAATGGCCCGCGGGCTAGAAGACCGTGAGTTGCAGATTGACGCCTGCGTGGATGCCCTCTACAGTTTCGCGCAGAGTAAGGATCAGTTCCTGAACCTGCTGGGTGGTGTTTTTGTGGAACCGCTCAGCAAGGGTTTTCAGGCGAACTACGACTTTACGCTTCAGTACGAACCGAACCACCGCAAGAACCTGTTTTCCATTGCTCAGAAGTGGGGCGAGACTTGCCGCGAGATGGTGGTGCGCCAGGATGGCAAGGGCTTTGCTCCCTACTTCCTTGACCGTCTGGAGACTCTCAACGGGGAACTTTCCCAGAAGGGCTCGCTCGCCGTATACAAGACGGATTCTTCCGGAGCGCTTACCGTTTACCTCGATATTTCTAAGCCTATCCGCAGCGCTTACTACCTTAATGGCGTAAAGCTGTTCCATAGCCGCCTTGCCGCAGGTTCCGTAAACGAAAGTAACTTGCGCGTCTCCTTCGACGGGGCGTCGGTTTCCGTGGGCGGCGCCGAGAAGGTGTTCAAGTACGACGGCACTCCCGCTGCGTATGCCGGGTCTGTCGATTACCCGAACAGCACGTCTACGCTGAAGGGCCGCTGGTACTGGGAGAACAATTTCTCCAGCGAGAACGGACTGAAGGTCGATTTCGGGCCCGAGTTCGACGAGGATTCCCTGGCCATCGCGAAGGCCGCCGAGGCTAAGGCTGTTGAGGATTCCGCCGCCAAGCAGGCTGTGGCTGATTCCATTGCCATCGAGAAGCGCCGTGGCGTGAAGGCTTCCTTCCTTGCCGCCATTACGGGTGCCGGGCTTGTCTACGATAATGTCGCTGCCTTGGGCTATGATCTTGAACAGAAGGACCTGTTCATTATGCCCGATATCGCCGCCGCGGCACGTGTCAAGTTCAATTTTGGCGAGACGGCGGATGCGTTCCTTGCTGTGGGCGCAGGCGGCATGCTCGGGTTCGGCATCGGCAAGGACCTTGATATTGTCTATGTCGCGCCCCTGGCTCAGTTCGAAATCGGCTACAAGTGGTTTGGTTTCCGCGAAACGGCGATATTCCCCATAGCCGACAACGACGACCAGCAGTGGTTCCAGTTCCGCAGCGGTGCGTTCTTTACGTTCGGCATGTTTGGTGTGGAAGTCGGCCATTCCCTGGTGAACGACATGGGTAACGGCGCCTACTTGAGCGTGTTCTTGGGATTGTAGGGAGGTTGCTGAAATGAAAACGAACATGAATAACTGGTTTTTGACAGCACTCTTGGCCGGGGCTGCGATACTTGCGACGTCCTGCACTATCTATAATGACTTTGATGAAGATGTTGTCAGCGCGTATCGCGCAGAACGTTCTCCTGCAGAACAGAAGTCCAGTTCCAGCGAAGAGGTAAAGTCGTCTTCGAGTGAAGAAGAGAAGTCCTCGTCTAGCGAAGATGTGAAGAGCTCTTCTAGCGAAGAAGCGAAGAGTTCTTCCAGTTCTGAGGCTGCATCCAGCGGTAGCGAAGGTTGCCCCGAGTCCTTTGTAGATGAACGCGACGGCAAGAAATATGCAATCGAGGATGTCTTTGACAGGACTTCCAAGACAAGCCGCTGCTGGTTTGCAAAGAATCTGGAATATGAACAGGACTATTCCGAATGCTATAAGGACGAGGCCGAGAATTGCAAGACATACGGCCGCCTGTACAGTGGCGACCAGCTGAACAACAAGGGAAAGAGCGCTGCATGCCCTGAAGGAACGCATATTGTGACCCTGGATGACCTGCAACATTTTGTCTCGATGACCGGCTTGAAAAAGGATTGCTCCGTTGAAAAGGACGGGACTTGCGAAGGTGCCGCCGTATACATGAAGAACAAGCAGGGCTGGGGAGATTCAGGTGCTCTGTATGGCCAGTCCGTGCTGGGAATGTTGCCGGGCGGATCCTACGTCGAAGATGAATATGCATTGATTGGCGAAAATGGATATTGGTGGATTGCTGACGATTCGTTCGATGCGGGCTATGGCTTCATCGTATTGTCCACGGATTCCGAAGTACTTACGGTGACGGATGTTACCGGAGAGGATCTTAAAAGGACATATTATTCCATACGCTGTGTCCTCGATTTTTAAGGAGGAGTAAATGAAGCCAAAATACGGCATACTTTTTGCACTCTTTACGACAGCCGCATTTTTGGCATGTTCAGACGAAGTCGTCTCGCAAAAGACTGAATATGGGACGACTGGCGATGCTAAATTCGTCGCCGACATCGACGAGTTGCCGGATTGCGATGAGAAAAACGAGAAATCCCTGTTCTGGGTGTCCTCCGAAAGCGTGTTCCGGGTGTGCAAGGACGAGGAGTGGTATGCCGTGATGCCCGTCGGGGAGCCTTCGGACTCCAAGGTCAGTTGCAAGACCGAGAAATTGAAGAAAGAATCGGGCGTGAAGATTGTTTGCGATGGGGATAGCGTCGGAGTCTTGCTGAATGGAGTGGATGCGGATTCCGTCATTTACCTTGACTCGACGACATTGGCAAGCCTGTTCGGCATAGACCTGGAAATGGGGCCGGAAGAGGTTGTCCTGGATTCGGAACAGGTGGTCACAAGCGTGGAAGACGTTTCCGGCTTTACCCAAAAAGGCCCCTTCCTGCTGGGGTCCGAGGTGGTTGCCTACGAACTGCAGAACGGAAGAACCCTGAAGCAGACGGGAAAGCAGTTCCATGGAAAAATTACTGATGACCGGGGCTCGTTCAACATCAGGACGATCAAGGTGGCGAGCCAGTACGCCTTCCTTGCGGCGAAGGGTTTCTATCGCAACGAGGTTTCCGGGAAGGTCAGCGACCAGCAGATTACGCTGAATGCATTGACCGATTTGCGTAGCCGCAACTTGGTGAACATAAACGTGCTGACCCATTTGGAATACGACCGCGTTGTCCAGCTGGTGACCAAGGAGGACTATACAGTTCGCAAGGCGAAGAAAAAGGCGGAAGAGGAAATCTTCAAGCTTTTCCACATGGATTCGTTGAAGATAGATGGCGTGTCCGAGGACTTTTCTATTGGCGGGAATGGCGCTGGCGATGCCGCGTTGCTCGCTATTTCTATCCTGATGCAGAGAAACCTGAAAGAAGCGGTAATGCAGTCGCAGATTACTTCGATGTCCGAGGCTATTGCCAAGGGTGGAAAGGGAAACAGTGATTCGTTGAAGGCTGCAATGGCGGATTGGGTCTCGAAACAGGAGATTACCGGTAAAATCAACCGTATTCGCGTGAATGTGGAAGGCTGGAAATTGGGAGATGAAGTCCCTGCGTTTGAACCGCTCCTGCATCATTTCTGGATAGAGGAGTATGGTATAGGCGAGTGCACAAAGCAGCGCGTGGGCGAGATCTTTGCGGTAGAGAACAGGTTTTCTGTGAACGACAAGTCTGTTTCTGTGGTCCGCTTTGCCTGTGTCGATTCTTCGGATGTGGGCTATACGTGGCGGTATGCGACGGATATAGAAAAGGATACCTACAAGTGGTCTCCAGGGTCCTCGGATGGCGCCGTAAAAAAAGGCGATTTGACGAATAACAGTTATGTTTATGACGAAACGGAAAAAAAGTGGAAAACCGCGTTGACCGTCGAATTGCTTTATGGTGGTTGCCGGCAGGAACTTTTTGGCCAGATAAGAAGAATCGACGGATTCAATGCCTTTTATCGCTGCGTCGAGTCTTCGCACTCCTGGGAACCCGTCTATAACTATGCAGAAATTGATACGCAGGGATGGGGTGCTGGCGAAGATGGCGAAACCCGCTGGGGAGATACCTTGGGTGTTTCTGTTACGGGGAGCACGGTTTGTTATTTAGGGAAGTATAACAATTTTAGAGAAGTGACGAAGCTGAAAAATTCATATTATGATATTCGTTTCACTTCATTTAAATCGGATAGGTGTAGCTGTCAGTTGGTTCCCTACGATTATCAGAATAAGGAGGCTGGATATTTACTGTACGAAGGGGACGAAACGGATGCTGCCTTGACGTATTGTAATGCAGGGGAACGGGCTTGCTACTATTATAATGGCGCTGTAGGAAAGTGGGTATATGCATCTAGCGACTATTGCATGAACGATTATGACTTAGGGGTTTGCTCGTCCAGTCATTTGGGAGAATTGAAGTATTCCGAAAGCAATAACAGAGTTTATGAATGTGCTCGCCATGTCGAAGGTGAAGGCGATGAAGAAATCGTGAAAATATATTGGACAGAAGTAAATGATTATATTGTCGCGAATACCTATAATGTTGAATGCGATGAGGATAAATGGGTGACTGGCTTCCTTGCGAAGGATGTGCATTTTGTGTGCGATGGCGGCTCCTGGCGTAAGGCATCTGTGCTTGAAGAATATGTTGGCGAACCTTGCTGCTTAAAGAATCAGGCTGCCGAGAAGGAAGTCGATGGAGAAACGTATTCTTGCATTGATTCTGAATGGCGGGCAAGGGACGATGTAGCTATAAATACCGAAAACCAAGAGTGCGATGAAGATAAATGGATCTTGGGCTCTTATGCATCGGATGTGCATTTTGTATGCGATTATAATGGATGGGAACGTTACTGGCGAAATGCTTCTAATTTGGAAGAACAGCTAGGAACGCCATGCTATAGGAGTGTTGCGGGTTATGAGATGGATGATGGTGTGTGTATATATGTGTGTGATTATGAGGGGTGGTATTGTGCCTACGAGTACTAGAAAAAGCTTTCTTTTATTGCTTCTCATAGTGTTTCTTTGCTCCTGTGGCGATGAAACTACCAAGGTTGTAGAAAATCGGACCTTGGATTACGAATCATATGATTCCATTGATGACTTGCCGGACTGTACGGATGAAAATCGTGGACAGCTGGTTTGGGTCGATGAAGAATCCCAGCCTCGGATCTGTGCCGACGAGAAATGGTATGCGATGATGCCGAGCGATTCGGTGGCTAAATCCTTGCTTTCGTGCTATACTCAAATAGACGAGGATAGCACGGGATACGCCGTGATATGCAATGGCGATTCCATCGGGTTTGTCCGCAATGGAACTTTGATAGACAATAGGAAGGATAAAGATTGCTCGGTATTGTTTGTCGATGGCGATACCCTTGAAATCGCTTGCGATTCCCTGGTCTCCTTGCTTGTAAAGGATAGTGCGGGAAACTTGAACCCGCATGAAACGGAACTGGATTCGGAACAGATTGCGCTCAATTTGGAAGATATAGGAGGGTATTCCCAAAAAGGACCCTTCGTTACGGGCTCCGAGGTCGTTGTGTACGAACTCCAGAACGGACGAACCCTAAAGCAGACCGGAAAATCCTTCCAGGGTAGCATTTCGAACGATAAAGGCTTCTTTAATGTCCGTACGGTTAAGGTTGCCAGCCAGTACGCCTATCTTGTGGCGAAAGGCGTTTATCTGAATGAGGTCAGTGGAACCAAAAGCGATGCCCCGATTCAGTTGAGCGCCATTACGGATTTGCGAAACCGGAACAGCGTCAATATTAATATTCTGACACATCTGGAATACGAGCGCGTTGTTAATTTGGTTGTAAACAAGAAGATGACGGTCGCAAGTGCAAAAAAACAGGCACAGAAAGAAATATTTGATGTGTTCCATATTAAATCGGAAAAATTTGTGGGCGGATCGGAAGATTTCTTGATTGGAGGGTCGGGTGAAGAAGATGCTGCCTTGCTTGCCATTTCTATCATGCTTCAAATGGATGACAATACGGCGAGCCTTTCAAAACGCATCAATGCCTTGTCTTCGTCGATAGCTGATTCAGGGGCTTACGAATCTTCTGCACGTCTCGATATGGCGAATTGGGCTTCCCGTGCCGATAGCCTTGGCTATTTCTCGAGTTTTAGGAAGTATGTGGAAAGCTTTGGCCTGTCTATAAAAGTGGCTGACTTTGAAAAACATATCCGCCATTTCTGGAACGGGGAATACGGTCTGGATGATTGCGATTCGTTGGGGAAAATCGTAGCTGCAACGCGCGGCCCCTTGAAGGATTCGCTTTCGCGTTTTGTTTGTGAGGATCGTTTCGGCATTCATGGCTGGCGCTTTGCATCGGTCGATGAACGTGAAGTCTATAAAAAGAAACCTGCTGCAGATGGAACGCTGGATACCGCTGCGTCGGGTAATGTCTACATCTATGACAGTCTTCTGGCTGTTACAGACGGGAACGGCTGGCGACTGGCCGATGAGTATGAACAGGAGTTTGCCGGATGTAGAATGGATCTGAACGGAATGATCGTCTCGACTGCATCGTTTTATTTTTATGGTCAATGCAATAACACGCAGCGGCGTGTTTCGTTTTTTCAGTGTGATGGCAAGAACCGCAAATGGGTAGACCCTGAAGATTGTTCTGTTGTGGATACGCATGGATGGGATGATGGTACTGATGGTGAGTTGAGATATGGTGATTCGCTTTACGATGGTATAACAGGAGGCTCCGCTTGTTATATGTTTGACTCGCTTGATGGAAAATGGCAGTCCGCGTCTATATGGGATTGTGCTGAATATGGTGATTTAGGGGGGTGCACTCGTGCACGCGAGGGTAAGATTTCTATGTACAACGGATGGTCGTATGTGAAGTGCGGAAAAAGGAGATGGGATTTCATTGATAGACTTCTTGGTGAAGATGTTTGGCAGCAGGAATGTGAGCCGTGGGTAATCGGTTCTGTCCGTGACGAGAGCCGGTATGTTTGTAGAGATAACGAGTGGAGGAAGGCTACCGCAATGGAAAAGAAAATTGGCGCGCCTTGCTTCGACCAGGATACCATAAGCTATTCGGCAGATTCCGCGTATGTGTGCTATACGGGGCTTTATGTCGATGAGTTCTTTAGAATGTCTGGCCCTGGATGGAAAAAGGCTGCTGTCTTGCGTAATCCTCAAAAACAAAAAGATTATCTGAATGAAGCATTGGCCTATGATTCCATTGTCGATTCTCGTGATGGGCGTGTCTATAAGACGATAAGGATTGGTGAAAATGTGTGGACTGCAGAAAACATGCTTTATTTCGATAGAGTGACGATGGACGATAAAAAAACATGCTACGGAGACAATACCTCGGAATGTGAAATGTGGCGCCAGTATTATTGGCCGGCAGCAATGAAAATAAGCGGCCTGTATTTGTCGTCTATCGCGAAAGAAGTTGTTGCCGAAAATCATCGGGGTGTATGTCCTGAAGGGTGGCATATCCCGTCGGTGGCCGAGAGTGAAAGCTTGCTTGCGGCTGCGGGTTCTTTTAAAGCTCTGTTCTCTGCAAAAAGACATTTGATAAAGTCAAGTGACTACGAAGTGGCGGCTTCTAATGGATATTGGTACATCGGTGAGGTGTCGTATGATAAGGGGTCGAATGCGAGCGGGTTTAGCGCCGTTAACGGGAGTACATTCCTTTTCGGTTATGTGGATGACGAAAATGTAAGCGTAGAGCTTTCCAATCCAAAGATTTGCTGGTGGACGATGGAAGAAGTCTCGGATTCGCAAGCGAAGGCTTTCTGCGCCGGCATTGACGAAGATTTCGACTTGGTTGAAATCCGCTCAAAAGAAGATATGCTTCCGGTCCGCTGCGTAAAAGATAAAGAGGGGGATGAATAATGAAACGCATAGAATTATTGCCGGCATTGTTCGCCCTTGTCCTTTTGATTGGTTGTGGCGATGACCTAGTCAACGAAGTTACCGAAGTGGATAGGCTGAGCCTGGGCGTGGTCTCCGAGGTCGAAAATTTGCCTGATTGTGATTCGGACGCAGAAGGCAAGGTCGTCTGGGTGACGGACGTGAATCGCTATTACGCTTGTACGGATGGCGAATGGATTGCCTATGCAGAAGGGAATACTCCGAAGGAGCATTCTATAGAATGTTCTACGAAGGAGCTGAAAAATGGTTCTGGCGTGAAGGTTGTCTGTAATGGCGATAGCATTGGAGTGCTGCAATATGGCGAGGACGCGGGAATAGAAAGCGTCAAGTCCAAGACCGCCTGTACCTTGCAGATGCTAGAGTCTGATTCCTTGAAACTGGAATGTGGCTCTTCTTCAAGATTGATGTCTATTGAAGAATTGCTTGCCTTGATGGGTGAAAGCTATGAGGTCGTCTTGGATTCCGAACAGGTGGCAGTCCGGTTGGAAAATATAGGCGGTTTTTCTCAAAAGGGTCCGTTCCTGACAGGTTCCGAAGTGGTCGCGTACGAAATCGAAAATGGCCGCACCCTGAAGCAGACGGGAACCAAGTTCGAGGGGCGGATATCGAGTGACGACGGTAGTTTCAATATCCGCTCTGTAAAATTGGCCAGCCAGTACGGCTTTGTCTCTGTGAACGGCTTCTATCGGAATGAGACTACTGGTGGTGTGAGCGATGCCCGGATCTCACTGAATGCGATTACGGATTTCCGTAATCGAAATCGGGTCAACGTCAATGTGCTTACGCATATGGAATATGAAAGAATCTTGCATCTGGTCACGAATGAAAAGTACCGCTTCGCTGACGCCAAAAAGAAGGCGGAACAGGAAATATGGAAGGTCTTCCGCATTGAAGATGGGGATTTGGCGGACGAAGCTGAAAACCTGAATATTGCAGGTTCCGGTAGTGGAGATGCCGCTTTGTTGGCTGTTTCCATATTGCTCCAGAGGGATGGCGATGCCGGCGATATGCTGTCGCTAGTGACAAACATTGGCAATGCAATCGCAAAAAATGGTAAATGGGAAAATGATTCCATGGAGACTGAAATGGCTGACTGGAGCTTGTGGATGGATATGACTGGTGGGTATGACAAGATAAGGGAAATTGTTGCCGGTTGGGGGATAAGTGCAAAAGTCGCTGATTTCGAAAAGTACCTGCGGAATTATTGGCAGGTCGTTTTGGGCGTTCCCGCATGTACTTCGAATAATGAAGACACGGTCGTATTCATTCGGAACAAGAAATCGTTCTATTATTCTACGGATGGGTCGAAGGCTACCTTGAAATGCTCCGCCGAAACAAAAAACTGGGTTCCATTGTCAGGTACAGAAATGGATCTCCTGGATTGGAAGGATACTTTGGATGGTGCGATTAAGCCGGGTAGAGTCGATTCGGATCTCATATATGTTTTCGATAGTACGGGGGCCTTTAACGGTCAAAAGGGATGGCGTCGAACGGTTGACCTTGCAGAAAGAACATATGGTGGTTGCCGCAAAGATCTTTTTGGTGACTCCGTATATGTGAAAGAATACGGTAAGAAATATGTTTGCGACGCGAAAACCCATCTTTGGGTGGGTACGTCGAGCTTTTCTGTTATTGACACTTCTGCCTGGCCGAAGAATTCCGATGGGGATATCGTGCTGCAAAAAGGGACTAGTTGGCTTGGAGATTATACGGTATGCAATGTCCTTGATGAACGTTTTGGAAAGTGGAGGACTGGTACGGATGCGGACTGTAGCCTTGGGCTGAAAGGTTGCACGGTTAACCGTCTCGGTGAAATAGCCTATTCCTCGGTTGATGGCTCGTACCATAGGTGTGAGTATTACGATGATGGTCGCAATTATACGGGGTCTGTCTCTCTTACTGCAATTTCTGATGAACGCTGTAATAGTTATTGCGAAGCCAACGATGCCGCCTTGAAGTTGGGCGGCGTAGGTAGGTGTCAACTTCGGTATGTGGATTTTAATTCGTATGTGAATTCCTTCTTTAGTGGTAGCGAAGAATTTTTCATGGAGGCCTATGGTCTAGAAGAAATGGAAGATTCCCTCTATGCGCGACAATACGCCTTCTGCCAGCATAATTATCCGATTCCGTCCTGGAATTCCATCACGGAGCTTGAGGCTGACCGCTACGGGGCGGATTGCAATGGAAGAGACGTTTTCTTTGGCTTGATTCACCCGGAGAACGTGTATGGATGCAAGGGCGGGACGATGGAACTTATTGGCGATATGGAAAAGATGGTCGGCCAATATTGCTATGAGGCTGTAATAGGCTCGCTGACTAGCAATTACAAGTATGTGTGCAAGGATACGTCGACCTGGTATATAAAGGGTACGAATTGGGTGCTTTCGGAGGTCTACGACGTTCCCCGCGGAGCGGTGAACTATTTCAATGATGCCCTGGACTATGGAGAACTGCTCGATCCGCGAGACGGAAAGGTCTACAAGACTATCCATATCGAAGGTTCCGGGACGTGGATGGCCGAGAACTTGAACTTTAGGGATGAGGTAAACTATTACTATATAAGGAACAATATTTCGTGCTCGGAGAAAGACGATTCGCTGTGCTCGCATTTGGGAACGAAATATTTGTGGAGTGCCGCCATGAACATAGATGCCAAGTGGAATTACAAGACGGCGTCCAAGGTAGAAGGCGTTATAGGGTCGCCGCATCAGGGAATTTGCCCGGACGGATGGCACATCCCGACAGCAGAAGAGTGGCTCGGCTTGGTAAAGATTTATCTGCCACAGGTTGAATCCTTGGGAGGATTAAGGGATGAAGATGCTTCTGCGCTAATGGCTCGGAATGCAAATGAATGGGGAAACGCGACAAACGAAAGTGGCTTTACAATTCTCCCTATGTATGTAACTGGAAGAACTTTCGATAATTTGCCGGTCTATGAAAGTGAGTTTGTTTCTGCGACAACACCAAGTCTTTTTGTCCGGTCTACTGGTGGTATAGGCATTTATAGCGGTGAAGATATGGGCTGGGGCTCTGTCCGCTGCAAGGAGGACGAACCTACTGAATAGAGAGCCTTTGGAGGGTTCTATTTTTCAGTACGCAGTGTTCTTGATTTTTTAAGAAGGAGACATAAATGAGACCGAAATACAGCATCCTTTTTGCACTCTTTACGACAGCCGCATTCTTGGCATGTTCGGACGACCCTGCTTCAGAAAAGACCGAATACGAGAAGACGGATACCCTTGTTTCTGTTGACAGCATTGAGGACTTGCCGGACTGCGACAAGGAAAGCGAAGGGAGCTTGTTCTGGGTGGCTTCTGAAAACTTGATTCGCGCGTGCAAGGATGAAAAATGGTTTGCGGTCCAGCTTTCTGGGGACTCGTCGCGAATCAAGATGAACGATGAAGGTTCAGATGTTAATTTGGACACGTTGGCTAATTTGGACTCGCTGATGTTGGCGGACCTGATTGGCGAGGGGACTTTTCTCGATTCGGAACAGGTTGTTATAAGCGTAGAGGATGTTTCCGGATTCTCCCAAAAGGGCCCTTTCTTGCTGGGATCCGAAGTGGTTGCTTATGAACTCCAGAATGGTCGAACCCTTAAACAGACCGGAAAACAGTTCCACGGGAAAATTACGGATAATAAGGGATCCTTCAATATTAGAACAATCAAGGTGGCGAGCCAGTACGCCTTCCTTGCGGCGAAAGGATTCTATCGCAACGAAGTCTCAGGGGAAGTCAGTGGTCAGCAGATTATGCTGAATGCTCTGACGGATTTGCGTAGCCGAAATGTCGTGAACATCAACGTGCTTACCCATCTGGAATACGACCGCATTATCGAGCTGGTCACTAAGGAGCAGTACGCGGTCCACGACGCCAAAAAGAAGGCTGAAGAAGAGATATTCAAGA
>JAEEGF012240492.1_pt1 | contig 12524 bp, 3 predicted proteins | sample 9134171 | NCBI WGS metagenome assembly JAEEGF01 (sample SAMN16246542, study PRJNA631951) | gut metagenome | biome: gut microbiome; feature: rumen; material: AP-attached | host: Bos | place: Iran: Karaj | collected 2018-10 | reverse complement strand
CATAACAGTGGTATACTCGCCGTCTGCAAGGCTGTGATTAAACCTTTGCGGTCCGCCGGATCTTGAACAGTAGAACACATCGAGGACAAGTCCCGTATCCCTCTGATACCTGATAATGTAGCTACCACCTATTCGCACCGTCTCATCAATAGCACCGAAAGGAAGCATCTGTCCGATAGCAGCCGAGTCCGGTAACGATCCGTTTACTGTAAAATAGTACACTTCCTTATTGGAATCATCAGTGGCAGTTCCTTTTGTACCGAAATTCGTTACTCCCAGATATCCCTGGCCATACGCAGCAGTCAGATGATTCTGCGCCGCAAAGTAAATCTCTTTTGCTATTCCGTCTCTCTCCACCTGTCCAAGTCCACGCAGATAATTAGACACAGCTATAAAGGCAACTCCGGAGAGAATAAGTATTATAGCTACGACGACCAGCATTTCAGCCAATGTCATACCATTTCTGTTTTTCAGTTTACTCCTCATAGAAAAAACCTCTCACTCAGCTATCCTTTTCCTGTGTTATCACGCGAATTGACACGTTCCTCTTTAAAAGAGATGAGCCTTTCCGATTGACTGTCAGATCTGTAAGCTTAATGACACCCGTCGTCTTATTGTATGTAACTCCGGAAAATTTCACGTGAAGATCTTTTGTTGAATCCTCCGAAGAAATAAGCTCTACTTCCTGCGACCCTTTACTGAGCCCCTCTGAGCTGAAATATCTCTGGATCATTATGTCGGAACTGCCGGCACTTATTTTTGAAGTAGATCCCCTAGCGGAATTGTAATAAGTAATCTCTGTTCCGGATGCCTCTATGTCTTTAGCCGTTCCAAGCTCATTTCTAAGCGCGGATATCGCTGTCGACATAAGGATCTCGGCATTTGATGTTAGCACAACCTTCTCATAGGCGTCCCTGGCCACAGGAATTCCCGACGCCACAATGGATGAGACCATAAGAAGGATTATGATAGCCACCAGCATCTCCGCTATGGTAAATCCTTTTTTGCTGTTTAGTTTTCTTTTTATAGCTTTCAAAGTTCCCACCATGTCACTCACTCATTTTATATTCAACTACAGGAGTTCTCTGGAACTCTTTGTTCTGGTAAAAGACAACATTGTAAGGTGTAAAAGAAATAGCTCCGGTCGCATCAGTTATTGTGATAGTACCTGAGGATGCAGTGCCTGACAGATCAGCCAGCTTCTCCTCTCCCTCATAATACTTTTCCAGTTTCTTTCTGCTGCTGATCACAACATCCGAGGAAGCTGATATCGCACCCGCCAGCATGACAAGCGCAACTGCGGCGATCAGGAGTGCCACAAGAGTTTCACCTATCGATTCTCCAGCTCTGCTATTTAATTTCTTCTTCAGCTTATCCACCATTTTGGGCTCCTTGATTTACTGTTTTCATCCCTGTCAGCTTCCATTTCAGCGTCGTGGTTGTGATCTTTGTTGTTTTCCCCTTTACCTGATAAGAAGTAGCGCTGATCGGCGTCGTTGAAACATTTTCGGATTTGGTACTTGTTGTCACACTCTTATTTGCGCCGAAAGACAGCTCCATTGTATATCGCTCTCCCTCTGAACTTGCAGATCCCTTGGAATTATAAGTATTGTAAAGAGTAAGTGTAATGCTTCCATCCGCATCCATCTTCTCAAGGACTGTTACGGCAAGTGCATCATAGGACAGTCCTGAACCGGTTGATGACATCGATAGCTTTCTGTCGGTTATACCGGTTGTTTTGTTATAGATATTTTTAGCTGCATCTTCCTGAATGGACTTAATGGTATCCAGATCTCTTTTTACACTGCCAATCTGAGTATATACCGTCGTGACAGGTGTCCCCTCTACAGGTTCTCCCGCTGTCCCGTTAGTGTATGTCGTTGTAAAATCTGTCTTGACCTCTTCCACAACGAATACTGAGGGGTTCTTCTGGAACTCGTCAATGAGAAGCTCTGCTGCACTTGTAACCGCATAGTACCTCTGATCCACCTCTGCGATCCTGCTCATACGCCCGGAAGCCGATGTGGCTGCTGCCAGAACTACCGAGCAAAGGACTGCACAGACCACGAACAAAAGCAGCGCAAATGTTATCGAGGCTCCCCTCCGGGAGCGAAGTTTATTCTTTATTCTGTTTTTCATATACATCGCTCCCTTCTTTAGGACGGTCTTCCGATTATTCTATCTCTTTTACACTGTCACCTGATCCTAAGGGATCGGGTATAGCTGATCCCTTAGGACTAATTGGAAAAGATCTGCTGACTTCCGAATGATTAACCCGGTATTCGTTAGAAAGTCATAGGCTCATGGAGTTGTAATACTCACTTCCTTGACAGGTTCCGTCGTCTTCGGTGTAGTCGTTTCATCTGTGATCTTCACTACTCCTCCGATATCAATTGTGATCTCGAAGTAACTTGCGACGCCGTCCTCTTTTACATAGTAGGTTCCATAAGGCATCTGGCCGATAAAGAATGCCCCGCCCGCGCCTGATGTAAGATCTTTAAGTTCGACATCCTTCTCAGCGCCTGTGTTATCAAGCTCAATACCCTTGGCTATGCTGGTCAGATTCTTGTCGGTATAAACAGTAAATGTCTTTCCTTCAAGTACTCCATAATCACTTGCCGATACCTTAACCAGCATCACATAGGCGGTTCCTTCTGTACCGTACCAGTACACATGCTGAGTATCTCCTGATTTGAGCACACCATAGAGATATTTGGGAGTCTGGTTAAGCGGGTTTCCTGTTGCCACGTCATCCTGCGCATTGCGGAAGACCTTAAACATCTCGCCTACAGTCTCCATATTGGCTTCTGTTACAGGCACCTTTGTGTTGTCAATCATGGCAAAAGACTTAAACGCCTTATAATGTTCGGGCTGTACTGCCCATACCCAGATAGAACCTGGAGTGCCTGTCAGGTTGCCTGAAATCACCATTGATACAGGAGCGTTTTCATGCTTCTCGGTGATATAAATATCCTGGCGGACCATATTTTGTTCGTAGACCTTTTCACCGCCATTCTTTTTAGACGCATATCCGTTCATTTTAACGGTATTAGCATCAGCACCCTCTCCGAACTTCGGGTTGCCGGATATGTACAAAGTGGCCATTTTATGGGTATTACTATCTTCGCCCAAAGATATTCCGGGGCCACCAACATTATCAGCAGCTGCGTTTGCGTCTATAGTATTTCCGGTTATCTCAGCATCAGATAAGTATACTTTGCTGGTGCCCTCGGCATAGATTGCTCCGCCATAACCCTTAGGAGAAGAACCTGATAGTTTCAGCTTATTGTTTTTGATTATTCCACCTGTAATAGTAAGTGTACCCTGTTTAACGCTGATTGCTCCACCATTGGAATCAGCGTTCTCAACTTCGTTGCCGCTGATCTCACCACCGGAAATAGTCACAACAGCATTTTTTTCCATACGGATCGCACCACCGCCCCACTTTTTGGTCTTGTTATTTCTGATGATGCCGCCTGTCATGAACATTTTGCCGCCATTTACAAAGACTGCACCGCCATTTGTGGCACCACTTGCTGTCACCTTGGAATTCTGCAGTATTGCATCTGTCTCTATAGTCAGCACGCCGTTTTGCGCAACTTCTACAATACCTTTGTTTACAGAACGGTCTTTACCATCAAGACAAATATTATTAAGTGTAAGCGATCCGTTTACTGTAAACATGTAATTATCGCTGCCCGGTCCAACATCTCTCAAAATATTGGCTGTTGAATCTCTGGTACCAACATAAGGGAATCCGTCGGTAGCATCAGAGTCAGCAGTAGTCAGCACAGCAGTCCTGCCGCTGCCCAGAGAAACAGCCTCATTTTCCTTTAGCTTGTACTCCTCAACCAGCATCTCAACATGAAGTGTATCACTGCTGCTGTGGTCATAGGTCTCGTACTTATTCGTAAAGGCATTCCAGTAATACAGCTGCTTTCCGCCGGATGTGCCGATACCGTTCACCACATCAAAGGCACCTGATGCATTTTCGCTATCATGAAGCGATGAATACACTGCCGGAACCAGTTTGCTGCTAACGCTGTCCCAGGTGTAAAGAAGTACTCCGCCGTTCTTCGTTGATGTCAGCTTGCAGATTGCGTTGATGTTGTCAAAATATACATAGGATACATATTTTGACTCGACATCCTCACGGCCCAGGTTCTCGCCGATTATACCCTTAACTACCAGATCATTGATATTACTTGGTTTGGTTGAACGAGACGTTGAAACCGTATAATGCGATTTTCTGCCTTCATCGAGGAGCTCTTCAACTCTGTAATGAACACGGCTGTTGTCTATCTCTGCAGGAAGATTATTAACTGTTATACTCTCACCTGTGCGGAGCGAGAACTCTGCTTGTCCGTATTCAATCGCTATGGCTTTCGGAGCACCGTCTGCATCTGTCTTACCAGGATATACTTCGTTGTAAGTGAAGTAACACTGGTTTGTCTCAGATGATGATAAATTGTAGCAGCGTGTCCCATCCGGTAGTGAGAAGGTCACTCTGAAATTAAAGTCCTCCTCAAGGTCATACTGCTCTCCGCTGATAACTGTCTTGGACACCGTTATGGAGAAGATCTCAACCCAGTAGATATGTTTCCCGGTATCATTGACCTTCAGTCCACCCTTTAATCCGTTTCTGTCATTTACAAAACAGTACAGATAGTTGGTATCACCATCGTATGAACCAAAAGGTTTGCCCTTGAGGCCGTGTTTGTCAAACACGCTAGTGTCTTTAAGCTCCGGATTATCACCGTCGGATTCTACTCCAGGAACATAAATTCCAATAAGAGAATTTCTGGAAATTCCCTTTGAGTTGATAATAGCATTCCACTCATTTGTGTTATTCGGGTTATTCGCCTCCGTTCCCAGCTGTACATTGCAGGCTTTGCCGTCTGATATAAAAGTATTTCCGGAAATCGTAACGCGCCCTGACAGATTGAGTCTGGTACTCTTATCGTATTCAAGATAGATTCCGCCTCCAGCTGCCCCTGCTTTGTTACCTGTTATGGATCCTCCTGTCATAGTCATGGTTTTCTGTTTTTTCAGGAAAACACCACCACCATTTACAGACGCAGTGCAGCCGGTTATCTGGGCGCTTCCGGACATTACAAATCCCGATCCGCCTTTTTCAAACCAAATACCGCCACCATTGTTAGCTGAGCACTTGGAAATAATACCTGAGGAGAACTCAAAGCGACCGTTTTCACCGCTCTTGTAGACACCTCCTCCATTTCCCTGAGTAGTCTTGCAGTTGTATATTGCACCACCTGCAATTACCAGCGATGCTCCGTTATTAACAAATACCCCCGCTCCAGATGCGTTATTACTTATGGTACAGTTCTGGAGAACAGAGTTTGCCATAAGTGAAACAGTTACTGTTGTATTGTTTTCAGAAGCATTTATCAGACCACCGTTAGCAGTAGTAGTCTTCGGGCTGGTCTTGTCCGTTGATCCGCCATCCAGTGTTATGTTCTTAAGGTTCAGACTTATTCCTGTTTTAATCAGCGGCTGATTACTGTTATTGGTATATCCCCTGATGATCGTAGCGTAAGTTCCTGCTCTTCCTGTATAAGGGTAACCATCTGTGTCAGTGCTGCTCGCTGTTGTTATAGTAAGAGGCTTTCTGTCGTTGTCAACTCCCGTAACAATATACGTATCAGTCTCAAAAGTTCCAACAAGCATCTTGAGCTGTATTTCATCTGTCGTCAAATCTACACGGCTGCTTGGTCCCCTATAGAGCGTTATACTATCATTTGGCTGTCTGAGATAACTGAAAGGGCTAAGCCTGTTGCCATCCGCTCTGTAGTCAAGTCTGTCAAAAACTGCAGGGTCTGTGCATGCTTCATCAAAATACAAGAGATGTCCGTTTGCATCCGTGAGCTTGCACACAGAGCCACCGCGCCAGATAAGCTTAAGGGGTTCATTGCGGTTATAAACACCGTAAAGCCCACCTGAATCAGATACAAATACATGCCTTCCCTCCGTAAATCCCAAAAAGCTTGTATCAGTTCTTGTGCCAAACTGCTCTCCGACCTTTCTGGGATTTATAACCCTTATAATGCTGTCGTCGCTGAGACTGCAAAGTACCTTTACGCTATTATAGTTATTGGTTGCATCACTACTACTCTGTCTTCTCATTAGAAGATCAGAAGGCATAACTGAAGATGTTGTATTATCCTTAACAACGATCTTCTGTGGTACAGCAGCCCCCTCCGTACCAAGCAAAAATTCCCTGGTCAGGTAAACTCCGGCTGCATTTTCAACAGTCGATGTTGTCAGGCGGTTTCCGGTGATACTTGTATTATTTCTGAGCGTCACTTTACAAAGGGCATATATACCTCCGCCTTTTCCAGCGGAGCGGTTACCGCTAACCTCTGTGCCATCAAGGATCAAATCAAACCCATCGCCGTCTCTCTTAGCACATATTCCACCGCCATCTGCGCTTGCACTGTTTGAAATAATAGTTGATCCACTTATAGTAGCTGTATTTACTATTGTGTATATTCCGCCACCTGAACCACCTGTTGCCGAATTGTTCTGTATTGTAGCGCCTGTCACGGTAAGTGAAGAACCGTTAATGTTATTCTTGTCCTGATAAACTGCTCCACCGGATTTTAATGTGCTGCAGTTCTTAATTATCATGTCACCAATGCGCTCTGTTCCTGCGATTTCAACAGTGCTGTCAGCAAGAATAGGATTTCCATCGGCATCCACATTGCAGGCATCGCTGATTATGAGCTCTTTTGCCGAGCAGAACACAGCTCCGCCATTCTCAAAAGATGATGCTCCGTCAATTGTACAGCCATAGATTTCTGCCTTGATGGCATTACTATTGGAAATACCCACACAGCCTCCATACTCTCCGGAGGTATTAGTAAATTTACAGTTTAGTATAGACGTATAATTAGCTGTACTACGGAATGCCCCACCGTAGCGTTTATCACCTCCGTGATTTGTCTGATGGCAGTCGTCAAAAGTACAATCTTTCACCACAATCCTACAATTTGCTGTAGCACCGGGATTTGCACTATTTATCATATAAGCATTGAATCCGCCGCCGTTTCTCTCTGTGGCAACACAGTGCTCAAAGGTGCAGCCTGTAACAAAAATTGTCTTGGAGTCAAGCTCCATACCACCGGCTGCCTTGGCCGAACAGTCACTAAATACACACCCTGTAATATTGGATGTTGACGCAAGATCTTTATCAACTCTGTGGAATACAGCCCCTGCCTGATCTGCAGCATCGCAGGAATAGAACTGCGAGTCAGTTATCGTCATATCCCTGACAAAGGCGTGAATTGCTCCGCCTCCAAGACGGCTGCCCGTGGCTTTAGTTGAATTACATTTATAGAAGTAAGAATCCTCAACTACTATAAACGAGTTAGTATAGCTTAAATTGTTCTTGTTTACATCTACATAGAGGGCGCCGCCGTTTCCTGCATAGACATTGTAGAAATCAACTTTTTTTACAGTCACACCGCAGTCATTGGCCTGTACAGCACCACCGTCGCTGCTGCCGGCCACGCTCTTTCCATCAATTATCAGATTTTCGATGGTAAGATATGTGTTCTGATTACCACTGGCTGTAGTAAACATAGAAGATGTATTCTCTGAATCACGGCTGATTGTAGCCCGTTCTTCTAATGAGGTTTTTCCTGTTTTCGGGCTGAATTTCTCTACAGGAGTATATGTATATGTACCATCCTTAGCTGTAGTCAGCGTAATATTATATCCTGCAGGAACCTGCATATTATCGGTAGCCGGCAGCAGGTAATCTGTCAGCATCTCGATGGTCGCAGTCTTGTCGGATGACATATGCTCCTCAACAAAAGCCTTGGCCTGATTGAGAGAGCCAAATACATATTCATATCTGCTCTCAGCATCACGCACTGTTGTTCTTTTAATGTAATCATCAGGATCATTGATATCTGATGTGGTGCGGATTCTGCATATCTCTTTGTCACCACCGAATATGATCTGATAAGTTCCCGCTTTATTCAGAGTCTTCTTACCTGCAGGGAATGTAAACGCTCCGGTATTAAGCGAAAGTACAGACTCATCATAGCCCTGACCTGTGGTCTTGGTTGTCCTTAACCGCACGCTCTCCTTTGTACCCTCAAAGGATCCCTCCAGAGTGTATTCCATGTTACGGCCGCCCGGTATCAGAAGGTTTACTGATTTACCGGCTTCAAGAACCAGGTCACTTGCCTCAACAGGTAAAAGAGATGTTCTGATAGCACCATTTTTGGCAAAGACCATACCATACCCGGCTTCAGAAGAAGAATTGAAAACATTCATTCCGCCGACGGTCATTGCGCTGACGGTCAGTTTCATCTCTGTGTTGTTCTCTATCGAAATGTATGCCGGCTCAGCATAGTATATAATGATCTTCTTTCCTGCAAGGGGAGTCTTACTTGCAGCTGTCCCGTCATCAAAGTGGCCGGTAAGTTCCCAGTCCATGGCTTCGCCATCCCAGGAGAGCTTAGTCATATACTGCCTAAATAAAGTTGCGTCTTCAAGCCACGATCCACCATAGGCTGCAGTTACGCTGAGCCCGAGACCGGAAATAAGACCTGAGTTATACAGATCCTCAGCTATGGCTGAGAAGGCAATATATCCCTCTTCTCCCATGACAGGATAATAATTGTTTATAGTTATGCTCTTGTAGTTATCACCTGATTCCCATTCCGGTGGAAGTTTTGTAGCATAAGAAGTTTTCTGATAGCGAACTTCCAATGTTACAGCATTGCCCCAGTACAGTTTTTTGGTCGCACTCTCGCTGACCACGCTAAAAGTAGGATAACGGTCATTTTTGATCTTATTCTTGTTACTGTCACTGGTGTAGTTTGCAAATTTCGCCCCGGGTACACCCCTGGTGGACGCAACGCTGTCTGCCACATAGATGCCAAGGCTGGAACTGCCTCCAAGACCTGTAATGTTAATAACGTTGTCGTTATTCCTGTCAAGATAAATGTTACTTGCGGCATCCCCCATCTTATTTTCGGAAACATTGATGTTGCCGGAGAAGTAGAGTCTGGCATTATCAGAGCCCACACCAATTGCTCCGCCTGCTGTTGCCTGATTTTCCTTGATTGTACCTGCGGTAAATGTGCCGGATCCGGTATTTACATAAACAGCCGCACCGTTTGTAGCTCTGTTTGCATCTGCAGCATCATTTCCTCCAAGAGTTCCTCCGCTCATCTCAAGGCTTCCACTGCCAATATATACAGCGCCGCCATTTTTAGATTCTGCAGAATTGCTCTTTAATGTACCTCCCGTAATCCTTACAGTTCCATTATCTGAACAGATAGCACCACCATTTCCACCGGTGCTGGTGTTCCCGTCAATTGTACCGGAAGATACAGAAACAGATCCGGTATTTGAGTAGATCGCACCGCCATCTCCTGCTGAAGTATTGCCTGATATCGTACCACCGGTGACATTAACAATTCCTTCTTCTGAGTAAACAGCACCACCCTTTTGAGTTGAACTGTTTCCGCCGATAGTACCACCTGATACAGTAATGTCTCCGCCAACAGAATAAACAGCACCGCCATTTTCAGCCCTGTTTTCGGAAAGTGTTCCACCTGAAATATCAACATTGCCGCTTCCGGCATAGTAAATGGCACCACCATTTTGTGATGCTTCGTTGTCGCTGAATGTGCCGCCTGTTATATCTACTATTCCATCTTCTACATAAACAGCGCCGCCATTTTCAGCCTTGTTTCCGGTAAAGCTTGCACCGCTATTAATCGTGAGTGTTCCGCGCCTCTGATAGATGGCTCCACCATTTCCGCCGGTCATCTGCGCCTGCGTAAATACAGTTCCGGATTCGATTTCAAGGGTCCCCGAATTTACGAGCATTGAGCTGTCTGATACCACTCCCGTTCCATCAAGAATGATATTTGTCATTTTAAGATCGCCATAGTTGGTAAACATGGCATAATCTGTGCTCGCATTGGGATTTCTTGTGATCTTTTTAGCTCCGCTGTCACATGTAAGAGTGATGTCAAAATTCGCAGGTATCTCAAGCGTATCCCAGTCAGGCATCACATAATCCACCATCATTCTGATGGTCGCTTCGCCGTCCATACTGTCTCTTGCATATTCAAGCGCTTTATTAAGCGTATAGAAACTCATATCAGCACCTGCAGATGCATTCCATATTCTGCAGATCTCATGCGGTTCATTCTGAAGATCAACCTGCGTATCTTCATTAAGAGAAAACGTAATGCCGTTTTCACCTACTTCACTGTAATCTCCTGAGCCAATGCGGGCTTTTAAAGTGTAGTTGGCATTATGATCCTCTTTAATATTGTAGACATTTCCATCTATACTGCCGGCAAGTCCTTTGATCTTGATATCGCTTCCATCTTTTACTGTAAGCTTTATCTCACCCGTGTGTCCGTTAGTTGCAGGAGTTGCATCTATAGTATCGTAGCCGGTACCCTCAACCTTGTAGCTTGGTCTTGTGATGGCATTAGATGTGATCGTAACTTCAAAACTCTCATCCCCACTTATTCCGGTGTTATTTCCCGTCACAGCTTTGGTAATCTCCAGCACATATCCCGCCTGGCGGTATACTACATAGAGACTGTCACCTTTAAAAGTGGTCCACTTTGTATTATCAGTACTCCACTGTTTTCTTCCGTCGTAGTAGCGGAGGTATATCTTAGTGCCGGTAATATCAATATCGTTTTTATGCGAGGCTGAATATTCGGCATCTTTCATGATTCCAAAGGTATCATATACAAGAGCCCGTAGCTTTTCTCCGTCATCAAGAAGAGATGGTGCATTAAAAGTATCACCTGCAACATTCTGGCTTACTTCCAGTGAATCAGATTTAAGTGTAAGTACCTGAGTGTTTGCAACAGTATTACTATTTAGAAAACCACTGTTAACAAGTGCTGCATTCAGTGAATTGAATTCGCTGCCGTTATAAGTGATAACCCCGCCCACTCCGGTAATACCAGACAGTGTTCCTACTGCGCCTTCTTTGACATATTTTAGATTAAGTGTGGCAGCGTCATTATTAATAGAGTAAACGATATAGATTTCCCTGTTCTGCGGATCTTTTCCGTCAGTTAATGTAATTACATCATCATTCTCCAAGGTAACCTTAACAACGCCGCTATCAACACGGGCGCTGACAATCCGGCTTGTGCCACTATTACTTATGTGTTCACTATCCTCACTTAAACATGCGTAAGAATAGCTATAGTCGTCAGTCTCAGGAGTAATGTAGGCGCTAATGTATGAATTGTCTAATATAATCGGTTCAGTTGTGATCCGAAGTTTATCAGTCTTTTTCCATCCATCCCAGTCTACCTTATTGGTAGAGGCAACATGATACGGAACCTTTATGGCATCTGTGAAATGTGCATAGAGCCTGAGATCTTTCGTAAGCTTTTCCTTACCAAACTCATATGCCAAAGCCTGATCGCCATCTGCTGCTTTTCCCCAGAAATCAAAGGAAAAACCTGGTGTTGTAACTGTTACGGTGCCCTTTGGCTCACTTAATATTGCATTGTAATATACAACTTTAGAGTACTCACCATTTTCCTCAAGTGTGTATTCATCTTCCCAGTTATTTTCAAATGCTGCTGTTGAATATTTTTCAGCGTTTTTGTTGAAATATACCTTAAGCTGCCACTCTGCATACAGAGTAACAGGTTCATTCACATCGACATAAAGTGGGCCATCATCAGCAGCAAAACTATCAAGATCATAGTGTATTCCACTTCCATCAGCCTTGGTATTCCAGCCGGAAAGGGTAGCCTCTGATGAAGCAGGTGCAGTAAATCCGGTGCCTGTAGCAAGCCTCACCTGAGAATTATTGACAAGGCCTGATAAAGTGACAGTACCTGCGGCAGTATCACGCGTTACTTTCCCTGATGCTCCTGATATTGGATTGCCCTCTGCGTTGCAGGCATATCCTGCATCTGCCGAATCAGAAACTGTTCCACCATTTGCATCATAAACTATCTTTGCAGTTTTGATCTTGGTATAAACTGCATCAAGATAGACAATGTTTTTGCCGTTTACTGTAACGGCGCGCTCACCCTCAAGAGTGAGAACACTACCCGGAGAATATACTTTCCCACTGTCATCTCCTCGAAGGGTCCATCCGGTAAAAGCATACTCCTGTGGAGCGGCTGCCCTTGCGCCAATTGTGACATCAGCCTGGTCGCGATATCCTTCCTCATCAGGCATAACAGAATCTTCCGTGATGCTGCCCTTGAGACGAACTCCGTCAATTGTGACATCTGTATTGTACTCAAGATAATAGGTGCCTTTCATCCTCCAGTGGAGTTTAAGAGTTGTATTGCCTTCGATGGGATTCCCGAATCTGTAAGGAGTCTCGCTTCCATCCTCATTTACCTGATACCAGCCCGCATAGAGGTATGTGCCGGGTTCCCTTTTGTAAGTCGTAAGGCTCGTTGCAAGGCTCACATTCTGCGTGTAATATGCCTTTCTATCACTCTCACCATTTGCTCTGTCGTAGTCATAGTCATGAT
>JAEEGF010754640.1_pt1 | contig 12524 bp, 5 predicted proteins | sample 9134171 | NCBI WGS metagenome assembly JAEEGF01 (sample SAMN16246542, study PRJNA631951) | gut metagenome | biome: gut microbiome; feature: rumen; material: AP-attached | host: Bos | place: Iran: Karaj | collected 2018-10 | reverse complement strand
GACGCGCGTGTACGACGTCATCACCGGCACGGACGTGTTCTCGATCGCAGGGTCCGACCTCGCGCCTGACGCGACGAAGGCCGACGAGTACGTGGCGCTTGTGGACGCGCACGGCGTGGAGACGAAGGCGGTGATCGACTTCTCCGACCTCCAGAACGTCAAGGCGCACCTGGAGAGCGGCATCCTCGCCGGCGAGTACACGCTCAAGGTCTACACCCGCAGCGGGCTCGGCGACGAGTTCGGCGTGCATGTGGCCACGAGGAAGGTGGTAGTTGGTTGAGTGGTAGTTGGTAGTTGGTTGAGTGGTAGTTGGTAGTTGGTTGAGTGGTTAGTGGCGGAAGTTGGTAGGGCCCGCTCGCCGAGCGGGCCGAAAGGCGGTCGCCTCGGCGAGGCGACCCTACCAGCGTGCGCACAAACCAACGAACCAACTACCAACAAACCAACTACCAGCAAATGAATAGAAAGCGAACAAGCAAATGAAAGGTTAAAGAAAATGGCAAGACATGAAGTGATAATCCACGAGAACACGAGCGCGACGAGCGCAGTGGCGCCGTACCTCGGCAACTACATCTCCAAGGAGACGCTGGCGATGGAGGCGTTCGCCTCGACGATCGGCGCCAAGTGCGGGCTGCCCGCGATCCAGGTGATCGCGATCCTCGACGGCTCGTTCCAGGCGCTCGAGGAGCTCGAGCGCGAGGGCCTCGTGCGCGTCCACACGGACGTGGGCACGATCTGCGCCGTCATCAAGGGTTCGTTCCCCACGGCGGACGCGCCGTTCGACCCGGAGCGCAACTCGCTGGAGCTCGCGCTCAGGCTCGACGACTCCATCCAGCTCTGCCTCTCCGACACCGTGCCGGTGATCGTGACGGACGAGAGCGTGACGCGCCTTCGCGTGGACAACGCGATGGACCTCGAGGAGGAGCGCCCCATGAACCTCATCCACGGGCAGCACGTCTTCCGCGTGGCCGGGTTCAACATGGTGCTCACCGACGAGGGCGCGACGACGCATCTGGAGGACGGCCGCGGCACGACGTTCCCGCTCGTCGTCGACGAGGTGGTCTCGAAGCAGCTCTTCAAGGCGCACACCTCCGAGCTGCTGCCCGGCGGCGACTACAAGCTCGTGGTGAAGAGCCGCGCGGGCGACGCCGGCGGACCGCTCCAGACCTCGTTCCGCAAGGTGAAGTACCTACGCGTGGCCGACCCCGAGCCCGAGCCCGAACCCGAGCCCCTCGCGCAGACGAGCGACGGCAAGTGCAAGGTCACGTCCTTCAAGGACGGCGACAGCGCAACCGAGTTCACGTTCGGCAACGAATGGACGCTGACGGGCCAGGGATTCTACGACGACAACGCGCCTGAGGGCGAGTGGAGCTTCAGCGAAGCCTCCATCCGTGTCGGCGCCGAGCAGGCCACATTCATCTGCAATGTCGGCATGGACGGCACGTCCGTAGCTCTTACCAGGAATCCGGAATTCGGCATCTACGCCGGCGAGTACGAGAACGTCGCACTCGAATACACGGTCTTCCGCGGCATGGAGTCCGAGACGCTCACTCTCACGATTCCGCGCCTCGTGGTGACCTAACGCAACGGGCATGATGCCCGTTCTCCCAGTGGCTCTTTGCAAAAGGAAGAGCCACTTGGGAGATGAAGTGGGCGTTTCGGCAAACGCCTACCTTACAACAAAGGCAAAACCGGGCTTATCATCCCAGCTACAGAACCTTGTGGCAGGTACGGCATATCACGTCGAGCTGCTGTTCGCGCGTGAGGTCGGCTAGCGCTGCCACTTGCCGAGCTCTTTGTAGAACTGGGGGTAGACGCGGTGTCCCATGCCGATGCCGTGTATGATCTTCTTGTCCTTGGAGGGAATGAGGTTGTAGGCGGCGTAGACGCCAGCCGGGGCGCAGACGCAGTCCGCAAAGCCCACGACCACGCGCACGGGGCAGGTGATCCGCGCGGCGAAGTTGACGCCGTCGAAATAGGGCGCGTTCTTCTCGGCGGCGGCGCGGTTCTCGGGCTTCTGCGCCTCGATGATGCGAGGCCAGCCGCTCTGGCGGTTCTCGTGGCGCGAGCCGAGCAGGTCGGTGATGGCGGGCACGAAGATGCAGCTCTTCGTGAAGTGTCCGTTGAGCCCCGTGAGCATGAACCCGAATCCGCCGCCCTGAGACGTGCCTGAGTAGGTGAAGTTGCGGCGGTCGGTCTGCGGCTGACGCCAAAGCCAGTTGACCGCGCGGTTGATGCCAAGGAGAGAGGCGTAGTAGAAGTAGTCCTCGCGCGAAAGGTGGATGCCGGCCTGGCAGTAGCGCGCCACACCGCACGGCGCGGCGTACTTCTCGTCCTGCGCCTTGTACGCGGCCTGGCGCGCGGCGTCGGCATCGGGCTGGGGATAGGAGTGCACGTTCATGGTGAGCGTGATCTCCTTGTCGGAGACGCCCGTGCCCTTAGCGCCGATGCCTGCTCCCGGCACGTTCACGCGCACGGGGAACGGCCCCTTGCCCGCGGGCATGTTGAGCCAGCCCCACACGCGCCGCCCGCCGTGCGAGGCGAAGCTGATGCGGTAGTACGTGTGGCCCGCCGTGCTCTTGGCGCCGATCTTCTCCAGCCGCGCGTCCTCTGGCACCGTCTCGTCCAACTTGCGGACGGCATCTGCCCAGAACGAATCGAAGTCCGCGGGATTCTCCGCGCCGGGACGGATCTTCTCGGGCTCGTATGCGACGCCCCAGTGGAACGCGCCCTGCCCGGCCGTCTTCGGCAGCGTGAACGCATGCGCGTCCGCATTGATTGAGAGGCGCATGAAGCCGGGAGTGTCCTTCGCGGCGGCAATCGTGAACGGGTTGCCCTGCGCGAGATCCACGCGCTTCTCTGCCAGAACCTTCTCGCCGAAGTTGTCTAGCTTCGCATTGAAACTTCCGGCGGCGAGCTTCTGTCCGCCCGGCCCCGTGACGGTGACTGTGAACGACGCCTGCTCTCCGCAGCGGTAGAGGCAGTCGGCATGGTCGGTCTCGACCTTGAACTGGACGGGCACGGCCGCGCCCGCCGCGAACGCGACGGCGAGACCGAACGCAAGAACAATCTTTTTCATGGACAATCCGTATCTTTCGTTGTTGTCTGACGCGGTCCTACAGAACCTTGTGGCAAGTGCGGCGGATCACGTCGAGCTGCTGTTCGCGCGTGAGGTCGATGAACTTCACGGCGTAGCCGGAGACGCGGATGGTGAAGTTGGCGTACTCGGGCTTCTCGGGATGCTCCATCGCGTCGATGAGCTTCTCTGTGCCGAACACGTTCACATTGAGATGGTGCGCGCCCTGGGCGAAGTAGCCGTCCAGCACCGACACGAGCGCGCGCACGCGCTCCTCCTCCGAATTGCCGAGAGCGGAGGGATGTATTGTCTGCGTGTTCGATATGCCGTCTAGCGCGTACTCGTAGGGAAGCTTCGCCACGGAGTTGAGCGACGCGAGAAGACCGTTCTTCTCGGCTCCGTACGCGGGGTTCGCGCCGGGCGAAAGCGGCTCGCCTGCGGGGCGGCCGTCGGGCATCGAGCCAGTAGCCTTGCCGTACACCACGTTCGAGGTGATGGTGAGGATGGAAGTGGTGGGCATCGCGTTGCGGTAGGTGTGGTGGCTCTTCACCTTGCGCATGAACTCCACGAGCAGCCACTCGGCGATCTCGTCGGCGCGCTCGTCGTCGTTGCCGTAGCGCGGGAAGTCGCCCTCCACGCGGTAGTCCACGGCAAGGCCGCTCTCGTCGCGCACGACGTGCACCTTTGCGTAGCGGATTGCGCTGAGGGAGTCCACGGCATGCGAGAATCCCGCTATGCCGGTGGCGAAGGTGCGCTGCACGTCGGTGTCTATGAGGGCCATCTGCGCGGCCTCGTAGTAGTACTTGTCGTGCATGAAGTGGATGAGGTTGAGCGTATGCACGTAGAGGCCCGCAAGCCAGTCCATCATCTGCTCGTAGCGGTGCATCACCTCGTCGTAGTCGAGCACGTCCGAGGTGATGGGGCGCAGCTCAGGGCCCGCCTGCAGGTGCGTCTTCTCGTCCACGCCTCCGTTGATCGCGTAGAGCAGGCACTTCGCGAGGTTCGCACGCGCGCCGAAGAACTGCATCTCCTTGCCGGTCTTCGTGGCGGATACGCAGCAGCAGATCGCATAGTCGTCGCCCCACACGCGGCGCATCACGTCGTCGTTCTCGTACTGGACGGAGCTCGTGTCGATCGACACCTTCGCCGCGTACTCGCGGAACGCCTTCGGCAGGCGCTGCGAGTATAGGACGGTGAGGTTGGGCTCGGGCGAGGGGCCCATCGTCTCAAGCGTGTGAAGAATGCGGAAGTCGTTCTTCGTCACCATCGAGCGGCCGTCTTCGCACATTCCGCCGAGGTTGATCGTGGCCCACACGGGGTCGCCGCTGAAGAGCTCGTTGTACGAGGGGATGCGCGCGAACTTCACCATGCGGAACTTGAGGACGAGATGGTCTATGAGCTCCTGGGCGCCGCGCTCGTCGAGAACGCCCGCCGCGAGATCACGCTCGATGTACACGTCGAGGAACGTGGAGATGCGGCCGATGGACATCGCGGCGCCGTTCTGGGTCTTGATCGCGGCGAGGTAGCCGAAGTACGTCCACTGCACCGCCTCCTGCGCATTGCGCGCGGGGCGCGATATGTCGAAGCCGTAGCTCGCGGCCATCACCTTCATCGCCTTGAGGGCGCGTATCTGGTCGGCCACTTCCTCGCGGCCGCGGATGACGTCCTCGGGCATCGACCCCACGCCGCACATCGGCAGGTCGTGCTCCTTGCCGGCTATAAGCCTGTCGATTCCGTAGAGGGCCACGCGGCGATAGTCGCCGACGATGCGGCCGCGTCCGTATGTGTCGGGCAGGCCGGTGATGATCTTGTTCTTGCGGGCCATGCGCATCTCGGGGGTGTATGCGTCGTACACGCCCTGGTTGTGCGTCTTGTGGAACTCGGTGAAGATGCGGTGCAGCTCGGGGTTGGGCGTGTAGCCGTAGGTGGTGAGAGCCTCCTCGGCCATCTTGATGCCGCCGTATGGCATGAACGCGCGCTTGAGGGGCTTGTCGGTCTGCAGGCCCACGATCTTCTCGAGGGGCTTGTCGAGATAGCCGGGGGCGTGGGATGTGATGGACGAAACGACGTCCGTATCCATGTCGAGCACGCCGCCCTTCGCGCGTTCCTCCTTCTGCAGATCCTGCAGCTTCGTCCACAGCTTTTCCGTAGCCTCGGTGGCGGGCGCGAGGAACTTCTCGTCGCCGTCGTACGGACGGTAATTCAAACGCACGAACTCGGCGACGTTGATCTCCTTCTCCCAGCGTCCGCCCTTGAACCCATTCCATTCAGCGTAGTTCATTTCACCTTCACACTTTCAAACCTTCACACTTTCAAACCCTCAAACTTCTCACCCTTCCGTAGGCAATCCCCAGGAATCCAGCTTGGTCTTTATCCAGTCGAACGACGCCTGCGTCATCTCCTTGGATGTGCCGTTCAGCACGGGGCCGCACGCGATGCGGATTTCCTTCGAGGGATCGACGGTGCCGAAGTCCTTGAACCATCCCTTGCCGTCGGGACGCGTAGGCTGGATGTCGGTCTTCACCGCAATCGGGATCACCGGCACGCCCGCCTTCTCCGCAAGCTTCGTGCCGATCGAGCTCCAGCCCTTTCGCGCGAACACGCGCTGGCGCGTGCCCTGCGCGAAGATCAGGAAGGAATTGCCCTCCTTTATGCGCTTCACGCCCACGTCGAAGATCGTCATCAGGTCCTCGCGCGGACTCTTCCTGCCGATCGGCACAAGCCCCATGTGCGCGGCGGCCTTCTCGAGTCCCGGCAGATGCGAGAGCGACTGCTTCACCACCACGTTGAACGGCCCGTACGTCAAGAGCACGAAAGGCAGCAGAATCGTCTCGAGCGTGGACATGTGGTTAGCGAGATACACCACCGGTCCCTCCTGCGCCTTGCGGTTGTTCCACCCCTCCATGTGCACGTCCGTACCGTAGCTCTCGGCCTTCCGAAGCGGATAGAAGCAGAAATGCGCCCACTTGTCGGTATTGAGCGTTCCGAGGCATTCCGACACCGAGCACCGCGGGAACACGCTGAACACGCTCCATGAGAATCCCAGCGTGGTGAATGCGCCCGGCTTTCGCGTCTTCGCCGCGCGCCGCTCGGGCGGAGTGTGGTACTCACCCGTCGCCAGCAGCTCCTCGCGGAACATCTCAAGCGTTGTTCTTGTCATGGCTGACAATCCTCCCTTACGACTCTGGCTGCGGTTGCTGTTGTTGCTGCTGCTGCTGAGCCTCGGCCTTCTGCTGCTCCTCCGCCTCGCGCCTGCGGCGCATCTCCTCCTGGATCTGGCGAATCGCCTCCATCTGCTGCTCTCGTGCAGCGGCGGCCTTCTCGCGTTCAGCAGCCGCCTTCTCGCGCTCCGCTTGCGCCTCCTGGCGCGCAAGCTCGGCCGCAGCCGTCACGCGCGCGTTCTCGGCCTGTCTCTCGGCCTCCTTCTGCGCACGGCGCGCGCGCAGGCGCGCAAGCGCGTCGCTGCCAGTCTCGTTGGCGGGCGGCATGCCGTTCATGCCGCCGGCGGAAGTCATCCCGCCCATGCCACGGCCCATGCCGCCCATTCCGCCCATGCCACGGCCCATGCCGCCGCCCATTCCGCCCATGCCACGGCCCATGCCGCCCATGCCGCCCATCATGGGCCTTCCACCGCCCATGCGTCCTGCGACACCAGAGGGACCTTTCCCGCCCTTCGAGCCGTCAGAACCTTCGCCGAGCTTCATCGTGGCCTCCACGCCGTCCTTTTCGAGCGTCACCGTCATCGCCTTCATGTCGGCGTCCTTCACCGACCATCCGTTGCGCGATTCGCCAACCTTCATGTAGTACGTCACCGCAGGCTGCTGGGAAGAGTCGATAAAACCTACCGCCACCTTTCCGCTTGGCGTCACGTTGAGCGCGCTCACCCTAACGGACGCGAGGATCCTCTGCGCCTCTTCGGAGAGCTGCTCCTGGATGGCGTTTGGATCAATCGCATCGGCGCCACCTGCGCCGCGCGAGCCTCCGTCGGGATCAAATCCCGCGGGCTCCGGACCGAACGGCATCCTGTCCATAATCGTTTTGTAGCGCTCGAAACGCGGATCCGGCAGATTCTCCTTCTCGGCAGGCTCGGAAGAAGACTTCTCATCGTCAGCATCATCCGCATCCTTGTCTGCATCCTTATCCGCATCCTTCGGCACAAGCAGCGTCGAACCATCAACGGCTGGCGCAGATGCAGGCGCTGCCGCAGGTACAGGGGCTAAAGCCGCCGGAGAAGGAACGTCTGCCTTCGCGGGGACAGAAGCCGCAGGCGCCGCTGCAGGCGCAGGGGCTGTAGCAGGCGCAGGGGCAACGGCCGGCGCGACCTTGGCAGGCGCGGCAACGGCGGCAGGAGCTGGCGTAGCGGCCTTTACAGGAACAGGAGCTGCAGCCTTGGCCGGTTCTGCATTCGTCTCGAACGCCGCGAAAAGACGCGGAATCGCAAGAGACAGCAATAAAAGTGTGTAGAGCGGGTGTCTCATGTAATATATTTTAGCATATTTAGCGCCTAGTGGCTAGTGGCTCGTGATTCGTGGTTCGTGATTCGTGGTTCGTGGCTCGTGATTCGTGGTTCGTGGCTCGTGATTCGTGGTTCGTGGTTCGTGATTCGTGGTTCGTGGCTCGTGATTCGTGGTTCGTGGCGAGTGGCGAGTGGCGAGTGGTTCGTGGCGAGTGGCGAGTGGGGCAAATGGCAGCGGCAGTGCGCGCACCAAGCGCACGCACTGCCGCACCGCGTCTCGACGCATCATGTCAACACGCCAGTCGCACATTGGCGACGCTATCAGCGGATGAAGATCACCGAGCCGAGGTGGAACACGATCTCGATGTTGTCGCCATTGACGCGCGCCTTGTACTTCTTGTCGAACGGCTGGCCGTTCACCGTCACCGCCACGGGCACGTTGGCCGCGAGATCTTCAGCCGCAAGGCCGTACGCAGGGCCAACCGTGACAGTGCCCGCAATGGGATCGGCGACGAAGTCGACGTCGATTCCGCCAAGGTTAGCGAGCATGTCGTCAGAAGCGTTCTCGAACGCGAGGAGCTGCGTGAGGTCGCGCGTGTTGGGCGCCACGTTCGCGTATGCGAGCTTTGCGCCCTTGAACTTGAACGGACCCGACACCGTAGCGCCAGTGCCGGTGGCCTTGACCGTTCCGTAGACCTCGGCCGCTCCATCCGTGACGTTGTTGGAGAGCGTCGCGTCAGAGGCGAGCGTCACGCCGCCCTGCACATAGCCGTCGGGGCAGACGGAGAAGAGAAGCGTCGCATTGGTGAACTGCGTCTCCGCGCCGCCCTCGATCTGGTAGGAGACGGCCTTCTTGTTCGTGTCCCACGGGCCGGCGTCACCCGTGAAGTCAGCGGTCTGGATGCGGAATTTGTGCCAGCCCTTGGAGAGCGTGGTCGTCCAGGTGGGCGAAGTCGAGCTAGAGCCGGTCAAGCCCGTATCAACGCCGTCGATCCAGATGGCCGCGCGGTCGTCGTACTGCGAGCGGAATGTCCACTCCTTGTCCGCATTCTCCGCCGTCACGTAGAACCAGCCCTCGTAGCGGTTCACCGTGTAGGTGTTCATGTACGTGGAATTGTTGCCCTTCCACTGGATCATGTCGAGCGTGTTCGTGATGCAGCAGAAGTCCCACGCGAAGTCCTGTTTCTTGAAGGTGTCGGCCGTGACGTCGGAGGCCGAACCCTTGTAGTGGCTCCAGCGCACGGTGTTGGCGTTGTTCGCGTCGCCCATGTCCGCCGCCGGGCGCATCTTCAGGTTCTTCACGTTGAAGCGCGCGTAGGCGGACATCGTGGGATCCTTGTATCCGACCGTGTGGTAGGCATGGTTGGCCGCAGGGCCGAACCCGCCGCTGTTGTCGGAGATCACGTGGCGGAAGGAATGCCATCCGGCCGTCGTGATTTCCTTCGAGCCGGAGACGGTGTTGCAGTCCCCCGTGGAAAGCAGCACGCGCTCGCCGTCGATCCAAAGCGCCACGCGGTCGTCGCAGCGGCCTTCGAACGTCCATGTGCCGGTCTTCGACTCCTCCACGTAGAACTGGCCCACGGCATACGTAGCCGTATAGTTCATGTCGCCGAACGGGCGTGCCGCGGAACCATAGTTGGTGAAAAGCAGCGTCTCGTCATGCGTGATCGTGCCGCGCGTGGTGCCGCCCAGCTTTTTGTTGAAGCGGCCGACGATGCTGTCGGCATGGTCTAGGTCGCGGTTGCCGAAGTCACGCGCGGTGAAAACGGCGCTGCGGTCAGTCGCAATATTGACTGTCGCCTTCGCGCCCTCGCCGATGTCGAGACCGCCGAGAAGCGACGCCGCGCCTTCGAGACCCGCCGTAAAGCCGTCGCCGATTGTCCACTTGCCGCCGACCGCACCCTGCACCTCCTTGTTGCCGACGAGCGTCGCCGCGCCGTTCAGCGTCACGTCGCCGTCGCCAGTAAGCGCGGTGTTCCATGTCGCCGTCGTGCCGTCCGCCTGGTTGAGCGTCCATCCGTTCGCGTCGCCGGCCTTGAAGCAGGTGGAGATGAAGTGCGGAATCGACCAGTTGGCAGCGGCGTTCATCTCGCCGCCCCTCAGGATGATCTGGCCGTCGTCCGAGTTGTCCTCATACCGCGCCTGGAAGCCCGCGCCGCCGTAGTTGAACACGCCGCCGTTCTGGATGAAACGTGCGTTATTGTATCCGCCGAGCGCCTGGTTGTTTTTACGAAGCCATATCGTCGCCTTATTGACGTTGGCCACGCCGGAATTCACGATGAACTCGGCGTTCGGCCCGTTGTATGTCACGAAGAAGTCGACGTTTGTAAGGTTGAACGTGCCGCCGTCCACCGAGAACGTCACCTTGATGGACTTGTCGGTGCTGGTGCCGTCGTCGCCGAGGGCCAGCTTGGCGGCGTTGAACACCGTACCCTCGCCCACCGAGACGGATCCCGAAGGAGCCGACGCCTTGGTGGCACAGCCCCAGCTGACCATGGCGCTCTGGGTGTCGATCGAGGAGTTCTTGAACACGACGTTGACAGGCGTCGAGTCCTGGTCTGCAACGCTGAACACCTGGCTGGTGATCTTCGCCCCGGTGTAGGTGCCGCTCTGGCGAATGCGCGCGATGCCGGTGGTCAGATTGCCGTCCACTTCGACCCCGCTCGCATGCTCGCTGCCGTTGAGAACGAGCGTACCGCCGGCAAGGCCGATCTTTCCGTTGATCTTGCCGTTGTAGATGGCCGTGCCTGCTGTATGCGTGAGCGTGGCGCCATCCGCGACGGTGATCGGGCTGTTGACGGTGGGAGAGCCGGAGTTGCAGCGCATGGTGTTGGCGCCGGAATCAGCGGTAATAGGCACATCGCCGAAAGTTGCGCCGTAGAAGATGATGTTGCCGTCCGCAAGGTGGACGCCGTCGGCGACATTGTATGTTCCCGACCCCTCGATCTGCACAATGCCGCCGTCCGTGATGCGGAGCGCACCGAGCGTGATGTCGGAGGACACGATGCCGAAGGTTGCCGTGTTCTTCACCGTGAGCGTCTTCGCCGGTCCGTAGATGGAAGCGCTGTAGCGGGCGAAGTCGGCGCTGGAGAGGCCGCCGCGCACGTCGAAGCGCGCCGTGCCGCCAACCGAAGCGTCGTCGTCCAGCACTAGCGTGCTGAGGGCGCGCTGGCTTTCCTTGTTGTTGTTGACGACGGCGCCCTGCCCTTCATGGCCGTCGCCCGCGATGCGGACGAGCTTGTCGCGCGTCACCTTGGAGCGTGTCACGTCGTTAGGCACCGTTTCGTTGTTGTAGTTGATGTCGAACGTGCCGCCGTCCGTGACGACGATCGGTGCGGCGTCGCCCGTCGCGCCGAGCGCATTGTCGGCAAGGTCGTCGCCCACCTTGAAGACGCCGTTAGAGACGATGATCGGCTGCGCATCGAGTCCGCCGGCCGCATTGAACGTGAACGTGCCTTCGCCCTTCTTCACGATCGTGCCGGTGCCGCCGAGCTTGCCCGCGCCGTTCAGCGCCACGTCGCCGTCAGCCGAAACCGTCACGTTGTTCGCATCCACGTCGGCAGGCAGCGAAATCGTCGCCGCGTCCGCCACCGTCACGTTTGCGAATGGCTCAAACACGACCTGCGTGCCAACCGCGTTCGTCCACGCCACGATGGACGTCGACCAGACGCTGTCGCCAGTCGGATGCCAGAAGAGGTCCGCCGCCGTGCTGCCGCCAGAGGTGGCAGTGAAGTAGAGGATGCCATTCGAGACGGAGAACGAACCCTCCACGCCTTCGGGAACGAGCGCGGAGAACTTCGCCACGTCGCCGTCGCCGACGCCGACGAGGACGGGATTCGCCAGGCCGGTCATGAACGTGAATTCCGTCATGTCAACCGTCACCGTTCCGGAACCGGGCAGGACTAGCGAGCCAGCGGAAACATCGAAGAATGCTCCCTGAGAGGGCTTCAGCTTTGCGCCCGCCGCGAGCGTGAGCGTGGAGGTGTCGGACACCGTCACCTCGTTCGCGAGCGTTGCGCCCGCATTCACGACGATCGGATAGGCTTGCGCAACCCCCGCATCGGCGAAGCGCAGCGTGGCGCCGCTGTTCACCGTGGCGGTGCCATAGCCGAGCGTTCCGGAGAGTTTCACCGTGGTGAGGCCGTCGTTGAGAATCGTGCCGCCGGTGTGCTGTTTCTGCCATGTCTGCATCACCAGTTCGCCTTCGCCCTCCTTTATGATCTTGCCGGCGCTGCCGGAGACCCAGGAATCAAAGGTCACGGTGTGGTCCGCCGTGTCGATGGTGAAGGTGTAGCCATTGAGGTTGAGGCCCCAGTCGCCGTTCTTGCCGTCCACAGCCCCTTCGTCGGTCATCGGCTGATGGATCGTCAGGTCTGCCTTCGCCGTGAGCTTCGAGTTTCTCTGGAACGCGAGGTTGTAGTCCCTACGGAACATTCCGAATCCGCCCGCGCCGACGACCATGTCGGTGACGTAGAAGTTGATGTTGCCGTTGGCGCCGCCGGCGCTGTTCGTGCTCTTGATGATGGCGTTCGCCTCAACTGTGCCGACGTTGTTGTCGAGGTACTGTCCGAAGTCGTTCTTCCACATGTTGATGCTGCCGGTTGCTACAAGGCGGCCGCCGTTCAGCTTGAACACGAAATGCGCCTTGACGTCGACGGTATTGAACGTGGCCGTCGCGCCCTTGTCGATGCGCAGGTGGTAGTTGACGTTCTGGTATGCCTCGGCCGTGATCGTCTTGCCGCTCAGATTGGCGCCGGGCGCGACGACGAACGGATTGCCGGCGGGCGGGTTGGGCACCGTCCAATCCGCGGTGAGGGTCACGTTGCCCCTGAATTCGTGGGAGGGGATGTTCGCGTCCGTGAGCGAGGCGTCGGGGATGGTCGCCGTGGCGCCGCCGGCGAATGTGGGCGCCATCACGGCGTTCACGACATTGTACGTGCTTGCGAACGCGACGGGGCACTCGAACGTCACATCCGCACCGGAGGTGGTGACGAC
>JAEEGF012227342.1_pt1 | contig 12527 bp, 10 predicted proteins | sample 9134171 | NCBI WGS metagenome assembly JAEEGF01 (sample SAMN16246542, study PRJNA631951) | gut metagenome | biome: gut microbiome; feature: rumen; material: AP-attached | host: Bos | place: Iran: Karaj | collected 2018-10 | reverse complement strand
TTGACCCAGTCGGTCATCTTCGCGATCGGAGACTCTCCGTTGTCGGTCATCTCATAGCTTTCCACTTCCGGCAGCAGCAACGGCAGCTCTTCCTCTGAAAGCGGAACGTATCCGCAGTGCGGGCATGAGATGATCGGGATCGGTTCTCCCCAGTAGCGCTGTCTGGAGAAGACCCAGTCACGGAGCTTATAATTAGTCTTTGCGGTGCCGATACCTTGTTCTTCCAGCCAGGAAATGATCTTCTCCTTGGCCTCGGGAACGCTCAGACCGTTCAGGAAGCCGGAATTCACAAGTATGCCGTTCTCGACGTCCGTATAGGCTTCCTTCTCTATATCTCCGCCTTTTATGACTTCGATCACAGGCAGATCAAACTTTTTTGCAAATTCATAGTCTCTCGTGTCATGGGCAGGCACGGCCATGATGGCGCCGGTGCCGTAACTCATGAGCACATAGTCGGAAACCCAGACTGGGATTTCCTTTCCGGTCGCGGGATTTAGGGCTCTGAGCCCCTGAATCTCCACGCCGGTCTTCTCTTTGTTGAGTTCGGTGCGTTCGAAGTCGGACTTCTTCTGGGACTCCTCGCGATAGTTCAGGATCTCATCATAATTGCCGATGCGGTCTTTGTACTTCTCGATATAAGGATGCTCGGGCGAGACGACCATATAAGTCGCGCCGAACATGGTATCGGGTCTGGTTGTGTAAATACGAAGCGCATCTTCCGTCCCCGCAAGTTTGAATAACACTTCCGCGCCTTTGGAGCGGCCGATCCAGTTGATCTGCTGCGTGGAAATACGTTCCGCATAATCGACTTTGGAAAGGCCTTCCAGAAGTTTGTCGGCATATTCCGTGATCTTCAGCATCCACTGGGATTTCACGCGGCGGATCACTTCGGTGCCGCAGCGCTCGCATTTGCCGTCCACGACCTCTTCGTTCGCCAGACCGCATTTGCAGGAAGGACACCAGTTGATCGGCATTTCCGCTTTATAGGCAAGGCCGGCTTTGAAGAACTGGAGGAAGATCCACTGCGTCCAGTGATAATACGACGGATCCGTCGTATTGATCTCCCGTTCCCAGTCGAAAGAATAGCCCAGAGACTGAAGCTGCTCTTTAAAGCGGTGCACGTTGTTCTTCGTCACGATCTTGGGATGGATATGATTCTTGATCGCATAGTTCTCCGTCGGCAGGCCGAAAGCGTCCCAGCCCATCGGGTAGAGCACATTGTACCCCTGCATGCGGCGCTTTCTGGAGACGATGTCCAGAGCCGTATACGGACGCGGATGCCCGACGTGAAGCCCCTGTCCGGAAGGATAGGGGAATTCAACGAGCGCATAGAACTTCGGCTTCGAATAGTCGTCGTCTGCGCGGAATGCTTTCTCTTCTTCCCAGATCTTCTGCCACTTTTTTTCGATGGAAGACGGTTCGTAACGATCAGCCATAATTACCTCTTGATATGTCAAAACAGGACGCGACGGGTCATTTCCCGGTCCGCGTCTCAGCACATTTTTTGTCCCGGGTGTGCCGTTGCCGCATTTTCTGACTCCCTAGCCAAAGCCAGGTGGGTATCCGCATGTATCGCTCTGCCTTCCGTCCGCAACGGCCTGGCATCACCATACAGATCTAGGACTCCCTTTCATAGTCTGTAGGTTCAAAAACAATGCAGCTGACGAGCACCCCAGGACACTCGTAGTATAGCATAACTTTTTTGTGATTTCTACATCCGAAAATGCTTTTTTACAATAAAGACGCTTTATTTTAAGGTGTTATTGCTTCTGAGTCCTCAGTTTTCTGAGGATCCTTTCAAAATCCTCGGGATGCGGTGCGGAGAATTCGACGTATGCCCCTGTGGAAGGATGGATGAAGCCAAGAAGGCGTGCATGCAGCACCTGCCCTTCGGTTTTAAAAGGAGAACGGCCGGATCCGTAGACTTCGTCCCCCAGGATCGGATGTCCGAGCGAAGCCATATGGACACGAATCTGGTGGGTCCTCCCGGTCGTCAGGCTGAATTCCGCATAAGTATATGTTCCAAAACGTTCCAGCACACGGTAATGTGTGACCGCCGGCCTTCCGTTCTCATCGACCGCCATTTTTTTCCGGTCTTTCCTGTCCCGTCCGATCGGCGCGTCCACGGTACCCTCGTCTTCTTTCAGATTTCCTGTGACGATGCCTTCGTAGATCCTCTTCTGGCTATGATCCGCAAACTGGGCCGCGATCTTCTGATGCGCGCAGTCATTTTTACACACGACCAGAAGTCCTGTCGTATCCTTGTCGATGCGATGGACGATCCCCGGCCGGAGCACGCCGTTGATCCCGGAGAGGTCGCTGCAATGATAAAGTAGCGCATTGACGAGCGTGCCGTTCTGATGCCCGTATGACGGATGAACGACCATGCCTTTCGGTTTGTTGACGATGAGAAGATCCGAGTCCTCATACAGGATCGGAACCGGAATGTCCTCAGGCTCTACGGAAAGCGCTTCCGGTTCGGGAAAATCGATCAGAACAAGGTCGTCTTCAGAGACCGGATAACTGGGCTTCACGCTTCGTTCTTCCGATGATCCGGCCGGAATCACCTTGATGCGGCCATCCTCAATAAGCTTTTTGATGAAAGTCCGGCTCCGTTCTTCAAAACAGGAAGACAGGAAAGCGTCAATGCGTCTTCCTGCCTCTTCCTCTTCGATCCGTACACTGATCCGTTCTTCGTTCATTCTTCCCTGATTTCTTCGGTGGTCTCAGGCTCCTTCTCTTCTTTGGCTTTCCGAAACGAGAACAAAGCCTTCAGTTCTTCGTCTTTGTAGAAAAACAACAGATAGAACAAAAGCACGATGATGCCGAGGCTCACGTAGATATCCGCCACATTGAAGATCGGGAAATTGATCAGGCGGATATAGATAAAATCCGTCACGTATGACTGGAACAGGCGGTCCCACAGATTCCCCAGCGCGCCCGCAAGGATCATCGTGAAAATGATGTTCAGCGGAAGAAAGTGCCTTTTTGCAGGCAGCCTCCAGAGAAGAAGCACCAGGATCACCGCGAGGATCACCGTCAGTATGATAAATACGACACCGAGTCCCTGGAAGAGCCCAAAAGCAATGCCCGTATTCTGGGTATAGTTGAATTCCAGCGCGCCTTTTATGAGGACGATCGGCCCGTTCCCCCGAAGATGGACTTCAGCCCATGCCTTGGAGAGGCGGTCCAGAAAGAATAATACGCCCATTCCAAGCATCGCGATGACAAATTTTGTGATCTTCTCTTTCTTCAAAAGACTGCTCCTCAGATTTTGCGAGGGGAGTGAGTCGCCCCACTCCCCTCATCACAATTCTGTGCAGGCCGGAACCTTCACTGTTTATTTCAGAATGTTGACCGAATTCAGATCGATCATGTCTCCGATCAGCTGATCGAAATCGCCGGACAGATTCATGCTCTCGGGCACGATCATGAAAATCTTCTTGGAGATCTTCTGCAGATTGCCGCCGACGGTATAGCAGGAACCGGAAGCAAAGTCGATGATGCGCTGCGCAGCAGCCATGTCGATGCCTTCCAGATTCAGGATGACGGCCTTGTTCTTCAGGAGAACGTCCGCGATGGTGTTGGCATCTTCGAAGTTTTTCGGAACGATCATGCAGACTTCGGGACCGGAAGAAGTGCCGACATTCCTTGTGGTGGCAACGACCTTGGGCTGAGGCTCACGGTAGCTTGTCTGCGGCTTCTCGGGCGCAGGTCTTGTGCTGCGGCCGGAATTCGAATAGGGGCTTTCTTCCTCTTCGTCGTCCATGTCATAACTGTCGTCGCGGAAGTCATTCCGGCGGGCGGTACGCTTCGGGCGCTGCTTTCTTACAGGCTCTTCCTCTTCATCCTCGAAGGACTCGTCATACTCGTCGTAATCATCCTCTTCGTCGTTGAGTTTCATCTTCTTCAATAAACCATCCATGAATCCCATCGTCTTATGCTCCTTTATACTCTCTGGGTCCGAACAGCGCCGTACCGATCCGTACATGCGTCGCACCTTCTTCGATTGCTGTCATATAGTCATTTGTCATGCCCATAGACAAGAATTCGGTTAATATATTATCGGACTTTTGGCTCTCCATGTCAACAGAAAGTTCTTTCATGCGCCGGAACAGCGGCCGGTTCTCTTCCGGATCCGCCACATATGGCGCCACACACATGAAACCTCTGACAAAAATGCCCGGAAGCCGGCTGATGAGAAGCGTTGTTTCCGGCGCTTCTTCAAAGTTCAGTCCGTACTTGCTCTCTTCGTTTCCGACGTTGATCTCTACCAGTATATCCTGGACAATGCCCTTTTTCTGCGCTTCTTTTGAGATCGTCTCGGCAAGATGCACGGAATCCACCGAGTGGATCATTCTCACCTTTCCGACGACCTTCGACACTTTATTGGTCTGGAGATGCCCGATCATATGATACTCATATTCAGGGTGGAGCGCATATTTTTCCACGATCTCCTGTACATGATTCTCACCGAAGACCGTCTGTCCTACGGCGGCAAATTCTTCCATCATCCAGACAGGTTTGGTTTTGGAGACCGCGATCAGCGTCACGTCCTCCGGATTCCGTCCGGATCTCCGTGCCGCTTCCGCGATCCGTTCCCTGACAGTTCTTAGATTCTCATGAAGATCCATGGATATTATGCCTCTCACTCAAAAATGATTTCGTTTTCATTCATATTGGCGGCATCCAGAAGGATACGGTCATATGGCCGCATGCCGCCTTTGACGCCGGAAGACACCACGACATAGGTGGTCTCAAGCGAATTCCTCAGCCGCACGATCGGTTTAAAGACACAGTAGCCGTTGTTGATCTGATAAACGCCTTCCACCGTAGTCTGGATCCCCAGCGTAAAGCTCTCCTGCTCCGTGCCTTCCGAAACCAGGACCATGCCGGCCTTTAACGCATCTGCATAGATATATGCCTGTCCTTCTCCGATCACCAGATTGTTGTCGGGGTTCGGATCATAGGTATAGACCGTGACAAGAATCGATTCGATGCCGTCCTCTGTCCGAACGACAACAGAATTCAGGCTGCTGGATCCGGCTGAGCCCAGCATCTTTTCCGGCACCACAAAGAAGTTTTTGGTCACGATCGAGGATTCCGGGATCTTGTAGCCGGTGACCGAAGCGTCGAGAATGTTGAATTCCACAAAGCGTGAGGACAGGTAGTTTCCTCCGTATTTCTGGAAAAAGACCACCCCAAGCGGGTTTCCGTCCGCATCGCTGGACAGGGAGAACGCACCGGCAATTTCCAGTCCGTCCGGCATCCGTATCGTGATGCGCTTCCGTCCGGAAAGGATCCTGAGATCGCCCTCCGAAAGCGGGAATACCAGCCGGAACTGATTGTCCGGCGCGATCTTCAGGACCGTTTCTCCCGAGGCCACTCTGCTGCCTTCCCGGACAGTGGATACCTCATACTGCTCCGGATCAAAACTCTTTTTCTGAAGCGCCGTCTCCGAAACGCCCTCATAGCCGTCCGTCCAGTTCAGGAAGAATCCGCTGGCGGGCGCGTTCAGCGTCTCGTAGATCCCTTCCTGGAAGATTTCCGCATAGTCGCTTCCGCTGTCCTTGACCAGTGCAGCCAGTATGGTTTCTTCCACATTCGCCCGGGCTTCATAAACTTTCGAAAAATCCGACGGATCCGCAAGATCGGCGGCGTTTTTGAGGACGCTCCGGATCTTCTGGATGCTTCCGGCACTTAAAACGTCCATGCCGTAGAAGCGGGCGCGGATCTTCTCGGCGGCGTTGCCGTCACGGTCGAGCGTGGCCAGGTAGCCGCCTTTCTGTACCCATTCTCCGTTGGTCTGGAAGAAATTCACATAGCCGTCATAAGAGGCGCGGATCACTCTCTCTTCTCTGAGGATCATCCCGCGGTATGTTCCGGCGACGTTGTCCGATCCGGGCATACCCACGTTATAGGCGCGTACGGAATGATGATTCATCAGAATGATGCCCTGGACAAGAAAGAACACCAGAACCAGCGCAAACACCACCGTCACGAATGTGACCGGATAGCGCTGGCGCTTCGCTTTCAGCTTTCCGCTGGGAATAATGTTGTCTTTCTGTTTCTCCAAAGCCATGCCTTACCGGCCTTCTTCATAAGCCGTGATCATTTCCAAAAGCGTGTTCATCTGGGTGTAAAGCGGTTCATAGCCGTTGCATTTTCCCAGCACGGCGACATATGTGCTGCCGAAAGAGCCTGTAAGTATCAGCGTCAGACAGTTTCCGGCCTCCCTTGTGGTACCGGTCTTCGCGCCGATGATCGTCACACCGGTCGGCGGTACCGTATAACCCAGAAGATATGAGTTCCCGGACCGGTAGCTCTGTTCATATTCGGTGCCGTCTTCCTGTATGCAGACAATGGTCTTAGCCCGCGTCACGGCGTACATCAGAAGGTTTTCATGCTTCGCGCACTCTCTGGCGAGAAGATACATGTCATATACCGTGGTGTAATGATCGGCCGCATGCATGCCATGCGTATTGGCATAATGTGTGTTGACCATGCCCAGTTCGCCCGCGCGCCGGTTCATCATCTGCACAAAGGCCGGAATGGAGCCTGCGGTATAGACCGCAAGCGCGTTGGCGGCGTCGTTTCCGGAGGGCACGAACAGTGCATACAGAAGGTCGCTGATCGAGTAGGTGCCGTTCGGGAAGAGGTAGGCGACCGAAGCGCCGTCGTCCAGCTTGAAGATCTCCGGATCGGTCAGTTTTGTTTTGGCGGAAAGGTCCGGAACGTTTTCGACGACGAGAAGCGCGGTCATCAGTTTCGTCATGCTGGCCGGATACATTTTCTCCAGCGCGTTTTTGGCGTAAACGACCTCACGGTCTCCATCCGCGAACAATCCGGCAAAGCCGGCCGCAAAACGTGAGGCATCATACTGATCCTCATTTGCGACGAGGCATAATTCTTCCGCCATGCCGGGGATCTTCTCGCCGATCGGGAACTCGCCGGGCACTTCAGCCTGAATATACCGGTCATAGAACATGCCGCCGGAAAGATCCTTCGGTGTGCCTTTGCAGCTTGTGAGTGACAGGATGAAGAGCGCTGCAAGAAGGGTTGTGAAGATCTTCCTCATATGATCACCCTCCTTTGCACGCTGCCGTAGAGTTTGATGCTGAGCACGGCGCCGATCAGAAGATACGTTGACAACAGAGAACTCAGACCTGCCGAGATGAAAGGCAGCGGGATGCCGGTGTTGGGCACCAGGCCCAGCGCGACACTGATGTTGATCAGACTCTGGAATCCGATGGAAGCACCTGCTCCGCCGGCAATGACACGCCCTGCAAGGTCTTCGCACTTATGCGCGACGTGGAAGCATTCAAACACCACAAGTCCCAGAAGAATGACAATGATCGCGCAGCCCAGGAAACCGCCTTCCTCACCGACGATCGCGAAGATGAAGTCGCACTGCTCTTCCGAAAGGAAGTTTCCGTTTTTGACAGAGTCCAGTGATGAAGTCCCGATCCCTTTTCCGAAGAAGCCGCCGGAAGCGATGGCCATGACAGAGTTGTTTTGCTGGCGGATGACGTCTGGGTAGTTCTCCGGGAAGAAATACGCATTGATACGCTCGACCTGATGCGGCTTCAGGAAAGAATTCAGAATGGTCTGTTCCGGCTGATAGACCGCAATGACCAGAAACAGAATGACCGGGATCATGGCGATCAGCACGCCGACGACCCACTTGTAACTGATCTCGCCCAAAAAGAGGCAGACCACGATGATGATCGCCAGAACGACGGCCGTGGACAGGTCCGGCTCCATCAGAACCAGAACCAGGATGGGCGCCGCAGCCGCAAAATAAAGAAGAATGACATAGATCTTGCTGATCTTGTCCTTAAAGCGGAAAATGATGAAGGACAGAAACAGAAGCAGTGCGGGTTTGGTGAATTCGGAGGGTTGGATCGTTCCGAGGAAGGGGAAATAAAGCCAGCGTTTCGCACCGTAGATCGCCTGGCCGAACACCAGAAGATACACCAGAAGCAAGATGGAGAACAGATAAAAGACCCAGGAGAAACGAACGAGCTGGATGTAATCCAGAAAAGCCAGAACGACCATCAGAACGAAGCCGAATGAAACGCCGATGATCTGTTTGACTGTCGTCGAAACCAGCGACTGGGTCACTTCATTTGCCGTTGCGGAATGGACGTAGAGAATGCCAAGAATGGACAGCGCAAGCACATAGATCAGGAGCCGGAAATCAAAGTCTCTCAGATGAAACTTCTCATGCCGGACAATGCCGATCTGTCTGACTGTTTTTCTTCTTCTGGCCATTTTCTACGTTTTAATCCATTCTATGCTTTTCAGGCTTTCCGAAGGTCGATCGGAACGCTTTCCCCCTGGAGACGCCTGGCTATATTGACAAAGCTCCTGCATGCCGTGCTCTTTAAGTGCACGAGGTCTTCATTGGTTTCGCACTGAAGAAGGATCTCGTCATTCTCCGGAATGATCCCCAGAATACTGAGTCCGAGTTCAGACGCGGCTTCTTCCGGTGTTTTCGCCAGTTCCTCTTTGACCAGATCCAGCCGGACACGGTTCAGGATCACAGGCATATCCCGAAGCTCCTCCGGAATCTCATCCAGGAAATTCTTCGCAAGCATGACGGAAACTTTATCGGTACCGCTCACAAGGACCAGCCGTTCTGCGGAATGCAGCGCCAGATCCACTGCCGTAAGATTTGCCGAAGGCACGTCGATGAAAATGTCATCGAAAGCACCGGAAAGAAGCTTGAGGAGTCTGCCCAGCGGAGCTTTCGAAACGGAAGAAAGGTTTCTGGAACGGGATGCAGACAGCAGATACAGTTCATCGTAACCCGGCACCTTCAGAAGCGCGTCTCCGATCTTGCATCCTGCCTCAAAAATATCCACCAGGTTCCAGACCGCCTGGTCTTCCACCCCAAACGGATATTCCACCGCGCCTCTGCCCACATTCAGATCGCAGATGAGGACCTTCCTCTGAAGCTCGGACGCTGTCGCCGCCGCAATGTTCGTGAGCGCGGACGTCAGTCCGCTTCCGCCTTTCGCCGAAAGAAATGCTGTGATCATTCTCCTGCCTGCCTTTCCCGGTCAGTCGCCGGTGCTGTTAACGTCTCGCTGGGAAGCCGTATCCTGAAGGATCTCTTCCAGCGTGATGTCGCCTTCAAGATATTCATAGATCGCCGAGGAGATCAGGGCGGCGTTTCCGGCGCCGTACCCGTTGGGGACCTGAACCGCCATGGCGTATTTGATATCATCATACGGTCCGTACGTGACATACAGACCATGTTCGGGACGAAGCTTGTTCTCCTGAGCTGAGCCGGATTTGGCGGCATAATCGTACCGGAGGCTCCAGAAGTCGCTGTTGCGGGAGCCGCCCTCATGGACGACCGTGTACATGCCTTCGTGCACCAGATCCCAGGTGGACTGTTTCAGTGTCAATGTGCGCTGGACGACCGGTGCGTAACTGACGAGCACTTTGCCGTTCCGGTCCACGATGCGGTTCAGGTATTTGAATTCATAAATGTTCCCGTTCGAAGCGATGGCTGTGACGTAACGGGCCAGGGAAATGGTCGTGAATGCGTGCGTACCCTGGCCGATGGCGGAAGTGACGGGAAGCTCTGTCGTGATGACGGAGACATTTTCCTGCGATTCCACGCCGGTCAGTGTGCCGAAGCCGAACATTTCGGCATATTTCGTGATGGCGGCGATGCCGGTCGAAATGCTGTACTGTCCGTGCGCGTTCGTGGAGAACCGGTAACCGCACTCATAGAAGAAGCAGTTGCAGGACTGTCCGAGCGCATGGACGACGTCCAGCGCGCCGTGTGTGTTGCCAAGTGTACGGTAGATCCAGCAGCGGGGGTGGTCCAGCTTGTCGAAGATACCGTCGCACGTGATCGTTTCATCGGCGCCCAGATACCCGCCCTCCAGCGCGCCGATCGCCGTGATCATCTTGAATGTGGAACCAGGCGCAAGACGGGACTGCGTCGCACGTGAATACAAGGGGCTCGACTGGTCTGTGAGAAGACTCTGATAATAGGTGAGGTCGTTGATCCGGTTGGAGTCATAGCCCGGATACGAGCACACCGTCAGGAGTTCTCCGGTATTCGGATCTGTCAGAACGACGCCCGCCGAGCAGGGATCCAGCGCGATCTGCTGAGGCGTAATGCGCATCGCATTGATCTCGTCGCGGAAGAATTCAAATGCCGTGTCATTGTCTCCGGACAGCAGTTTCTCATAGGCGGTCCGGTCCATTTTCAAAATGCCCTGATCATACATGGCGATGCCGATCTCGGTTCCGAGTATCGTATCGTCATGGATCAGTTCATCATAAAGAAGTTTGTCAAAATCACCGTAATCCGCCGAAATGCCGTCGATCAGATGGTCTGTCAGAAAGGCATAACAATTGTCCACATCGTTATAGCGGTCTTCCGCTTCCGTCTTCTGCATGTCGATCCAGCCTTCACGAAGCGCGTGCAGCAGGAAATCCGGGAAAGAGACGGAGCCGCTTCGCCAGTCTTTATAGACCTGGTCCGCAACGTCAATCGCATCCGGCATCAGATATCCTGTCAGACGAAGGTAGGTGGAAAAATAACGGATGTACTGCTGGTCGTATTTACTGAGTTCCGAGAGCGGCGTGGAGTCTCTTGAGACCAGCATGGCTTTCAGATTCCGTGAAACACTCTGTTTCTTGGCGATCCTCTTCCGCTCCATGCTCTTCTCGGTCAGAGAAGCGTCCGATTCGGCGAAAGTCCGTATGTCGATGATGTTGTTGTTGATCATCTGGAAATAGACGTCACGGATGGGCAGAAGATACTGGTTGTTCTCATACGCAACCATCGGATCGTAGTCGGTTCCTTCATACAGATGGTTGACGATGATGCCGGAAAGCTGCTGTTCCATGATGTTGTAGACGGCAATCGTCAGATCGCGGTCGATGGACAGGTAAACGTCCGCGCCCTGCTGGGGCTCGGAGATCACTTCCTCATGCAGGATCATTCCGGTGGAATTCACATAAAGAAGCCGCTTGCCTTTGGTGCCCTGCAGATAGCTTTCATACGCGCTCTCGACGCCTTCCTTGCCGATCACGTCGCCGCCGATGTAGCTGCCGCCGGAGGCATTCAGTTCTTCGATTTCTTCCGTGGTGATCGATCCGACATAACCCAGGATCGAGGAGAAACATTCACTGTCGTAATAGACGCGTTCGTAGTTCTCTTCCACCCGGACGCCCAGAAGATCCGTTCCGCTTTCCAGGACCGCAGCCTGCAGTTCTTCGGAAATGTCTGAAGCGACTGTGGTCGGGATATAGCGTGTGAACGCCGTCGCGGCAAGCGCGTAACGGATGTGGCAGATCTTCAGCGCATGTTCCTTGGATACATTCGGCGCATCCACCCATTTGCTGGTGAAATTGTACAGTTTGCGCATCAGATAGCCCATGACGGTTTCCGCGTCATAAGCGTATACGTCGATGCCCTTTTCAGCCTGCTCTTCGATCGTCTCCAGGGAGTAAACGTCCCGGATGAAACGCCGGATCCGGGTCTCTGTTCCGTCGTATTCGAAGGTCCCGTTCTCGTCGACGCGCACGGGTATCGTGTGTTCGACGTCTACGTTGTATTTTTCAAGGAGTTCGATCAGGCGAAGCAGCATTTCATTGAATCTGCCGTCTGATTTGGTGTAATAGTTTCCGTCCGTGACCGTCACATTATAGACCACACGGTTGCCCGCCAGCAGGTTTCCGTTCCGGTCATAGATGTTGCCGCGCATGGCGGGAATGGATACTTCCCGCATCGTGGTGTTCATGTAATTCTCGTAATAATCCTTGCTCTCGACGATCTGAAGCGTAAACAGGCGCACAAAAATCACGGCCGCCGCGATCGCCATCAAGGTGCCGATGACCAGGGGACGGTTGGTGAAAAACTTTTTGAACCCGTTACGGATCTTGTCAGTCAGTTCTCTATACAATCTTGACTTCACCCTTGTTGACCTTCAGGTCGAAGCGTCTGGCCAGGAAGATCAGCACGCCGTAGACAAGAAGGAACGCGATCATCGTCAGGAACAGTTCCGGAAGGAACACGTCTGTCACGTAACTGCCGAAAGAAAAATGCTTCCGGATCAGGAATGCAAGCACAAACACATAAAGGTGGAACAGGATCTCATTTCCGAGAAGGATCCCGTAAAGGATCGGGATCAGGTCGGATTCCATCTTCTCGGAGAGGAAACCGTCCGCGTACCCGAGAAGCGAAAGGATCAGTGTGTAGAAGCCGGGCGTCCCGCTCCCGATGAGATCCAGGACCAGGCCTGAGATCACTCCCGCGGTCAGTCCAAGTGTCTTGCCGAAGAGGAAGCCGAAGGTCATCACTTCGACAAGAATGAGGTTCGGCACGGCGATCAGGTGCGGGATGGCCGGGAGCACCAGCATCTGAAGGACCACAAGCACCGGGATCGTCAGGAACATGATGAGGCAGCGTTTCAGTGTATTCACGGTGTGTTGCCTCCGTTCTCTCCGGCGTTGTAATCTTCTCTCAGCGTCTTGATGATCATCACCTCATGGAG
>JAEEGF011445315.1_pt1 | contig 12527 bp, 6 predicted proteins | sample 9134171 | NCBI WGS metagenome assembly JAEEGF01 (sample SAMN16246542, study PRJNA631951) | gut metagenome | biome: gut microbiome; feature: rumen; material: AP-attached | host: Bos | place: Iran: Karaj | collected 2018-10 | reverse complement strand
ATGACATTACCATAGAGTATGTAGCTCCAATGACCAAATCGATAGATGGTTCTGTTTCATACGACAACACCATACCTATTATAAATATAGGTGAATACGGCTATGTTTATCGCGACGAAGGTGCTTTTGCAAGGGGAATCCGCGCAGGTACGGGCTTTGGCTCTTCCGAAAGTTGCGAGGTCAACGTCAACTGTTCGGTAGGTGCCGACTGGAGAATACAGCAGCGCGGTGTGGCAAGAATATATGTTGTCGAGGGATGGAGTGGTGGATACTGTACGGGTACGCTCATCAACAATACAAGCAACGATGGAACTCCATATTTTCTCACGGCAAACCACTGCGGACCAAATGCCACAGCATCAAACTTCAACCAGTGGAAGTTCCGCTTCAACTACGAAGCATCGGGTTGCTCAAATCCTGCATCTGAGTCTTCAATCAACTACACCGACTATGTAGGTTGCACTAAGGTTGCCGAAGGTGCAAAAAATGGTGGTTCGGACTTCTTCCTGCTTAAACTGAAAAACTTCACCAAGCAGAATGCTATAGAAATAGGCGCAATATACAACGGGTGGGACAGAAGCACGACGGTTCCTTCTGGTGGCGGTGCCGGAATACACCATCCATCGGGCGACATTAAGAAAATATCATTCTTTACATCGTCACCATCTACGGCGACTTACAATGGCGGCGACGATATGACAGGCGCTTCAAACGCACATTGGAAAGTGGTATGGCAAAACAACAACAGCGACAAGACTGGCGTTACGGAAGGTGGCTCGTCAGGTTCTCCGATATTCAATTCCGATGGTAGGGTCTTCGGTACATTGAGCGGCGGTGCTTCATCGTGCTCGGCTTCTTCGTTCTCCAGATACGACTTGTACGGAAAAATGTCGTTCCACTGGGACAACTCAGCAAACGGAAGCACCAATGCATACAAGTTGAAACCATGGCTCGACCCGACAAACAGCGGTGCAACTACATGCGACTATTTTGACCCAGCAAATCCTGGTGGAGTAACACCTCCCACACCATCAAATAACTTCTCTTACGACTTTGAATCTTGCACGGCATGGGCTGTGGATAATTTCTCACCCTGCACAACCTGGGATGGTGACGGATATTCTACATGCGGAATAAATGGCGTAAGCTTTACAAATTCTGGCTACACGGGCGCGTACATAACATTCCAAAACGGCACAGCTAACGGATTTACAGCTCACGGAGGAACAAAATTCGGCTGCTGCATGTCTGCTGGCACAAACGGAGCAAACAACGACTGGTTCATTCTCCCTCAAATAAACATTACAAGCGGAATGAAATTTTCATTCTGGGCTCGCTCTGCAAACAACACGTACGGACTCGAACAATTCCGAGTGGCAATATCGGCTGACGACCAAAACTATACATTCATCGATGGTAACACAACATCAACAAGCACTTCGGCTCCTGTACAATGGACAAAATTCTCATACGACCTTACTCAATATGCAGGACAAACGATGTACCTTGCAATTATATGCGTATCAAACGATGTGTTTGCATTCTTTATCGATGACCTAAGCGTTTCGTCTGTACAATCTAAAGCCGATGAAAAAATGGACAACATCGACATATACCCGAACCCAGCAAAGGACAATGTAACGATAAGCCTACCAGAAGACAACGCAAGAATTGACATTGTGAATGTTCTTGGACAAATCGTAAAGACCGTTAGCACAACATCTACAAACGAAACGATTTCGCTCGAAGGAATGGAAAGAGGCATGTATTTCTTCAGCATCAAGCTACAAGACAAGACGATAACAAAGAAAGTTATTGTTGAATAACAAATACTATGACTAAAAAAATCCTCGTATCGGTTTCGATGCGAGGATTTTTTATCATTATTAATTGTCCATTATTCATTATCAATTGTTCATTGTCAATTATCCATTGTTAACTATATTTGCACAAAACAACATTGCCATGCACGAGGATTTTCTACACTTCATATACAAGAACCACCTTTGGATCGAAGGTACAGAACTGCTTACTGACAACACACCTTTCGAGATTATCGACATAGGTCAGCATAACCACGATTCTGGTCCCGATTTTTTCAACGCTAAAATCAAAATTGACGGAATAATATGGGTTGGCAATGTGGAAATCCACGTCAATGCATCCGACTGGCACAAGCACCACCACGATGGCGACCACGCCTACGACAATGTCATACTGCACATCGTCTACAACTACGACTGCGAAATAACACTGCAGAACGGACGCAGCTTGCCGACTTGGGAAATTTCGTTTCCGCAGACCTTGTTCAACCGCTATTCCGACTTCAAGCTAAACGAAAAGCCAATTGCCTGCGCAGACTACATTGACTTCGTGGATGACATACATATTGCCATGTGGATGGAAAAGATGGCTGTCGAAAGGCTCGAATACAAGTCGGAACACATAAGCGAAATTTTACGACACACCAACGGCAACTGGAACGAAACGCTATACATTGTCATCGCAAGAAATTTCGGATTCGGCACAAATGCACTACCATTCGAGATGCTTGCAATGCAAACTCCACTCAACGTGATGCTTCACAATGCTGACAATCTGTTTGCTCTCGAGGCAATAACATTCGGTCAGGCAGGAATGCTAAACGGTCAACCCAAAGACGAATACACTCGAAAACTTGCCACCGAATACTCTTTCCAAAAAGCGAAATACGGATTGTCGCCAATTGCCGAATCGCTGTGGAAACGCTCGAAGATGCACCCGACAAATTTCCCAGAAACTCGCCTTGCTCAGTTTGCTACTCTAATGCAAAATTTCCAAATCCTCATCGACGACATACTGAATGGCAGATTCAATCCAAAATTTTTCAACAACCTAAAAACTTCCGAATACTGGGAAACGCACTTCTCACTTAGTGAAACCTCATCGAAACACAAAGCTACAAAACTTGGACAGCAAGCAATTGACACAATCATGATTAACACCGTGATACCATTTTCGTACATCTACGGCAAGACCACAAACCCCAATTTCGACAGCGAGAAAATCATTGACATGCTACGCTCTGTCAAAGCCGAAAGCAACAGGGAAACAAGAGCATTCGCCGAAATAAGCAAAATAAAGTGCGAATCTGCCTTCGACTCACAGGCTCTGCTTAACCTCAAAAAGAACTACTGCGACCACAGACGATGCCTGAATTGCAATATCGGATTCCAGATAATGAAAAAGGTTTCGAGTTTAACTATGGCAGAATCTCGTTTCTAGCCGTTTGATTTTGTTCAAATAAAAAAATATGTTGTCTGGATTTGTAATCTAGACAACGTGAATATAAGGATTTATAATCCGCTTATGTCTGCGCATTACAAATGCTGATATTCGCATGTGTCGGATTACAAATCCGACACAACAAAGGAAATCTGACACGGCTGCGTTTTTAAAGCATTTTTTGCTTGCAATTTTAATATTTCCACTATTTTTGCAGTGCGGGGGTATGCAACCGTTCTTTTGAATGTGGGTCCCCCGTTCCCTTTTTATGATATTCCGCATTATTTTTCATCGCAGGACGAAACACATCATATTAACACATCTCATAATCAATATTGTACAGACGCAAAATTTTGCATCTCAACATTTTAGGACATTTCCCGCAACAAATTGACATAAACAATAGATTTGTAAAATTTGTTTCAATTTGCTAAATTTCTGTCCGCAGGACACTAATCTCAAACCACACGGAACATTTCAAGACGTTGCACGCAACGTCTCTACAAAAAATCATAAACCACCATAAACCACCTCAAACAAATCTTTCAATTATTTTCTTTTGGTATTGGAATAAATATTAAATTTGCGGTCAAACAAATAAAAATAGATATGAGAAAATTATTCGCACTATTGACTATCGCGCTTATGTTCAGCGCAAGTGCAAGTTTCGCTTGCACGAACTTCATTGTTACCAAGGGCGCATCAAACGACGGTTCCGCTTTCCTCAGCTATGCCGCCGACAGCCACGTACTCTACGGTGAACTCTACTACCGTCCTGCTGCCGACTATCAGCCAGGCACAATGATGAAGATATACAACTGGGATACAGGACAGTACCTCGGCGACATCCCGCAGGTACTCCATACCTATAATGTAGTTGGAAACGTTAACGAACACCAGCTTGCAATCGGCGAAACCACTTACGGCGGCCGCGAGGAACTCTGGGAAGGCGATGGCATCATCGACTACGGAAGCCTTATCTACCTTGCTTTGCAGCGCGCAAAGAACGCCCGCGAAGCCATAAAGGTAATGACCGAACTTATGAGCAAGTACGGATATGTAAGCGAAGGCGAATCGTTCTCAATCGTTGACAAGGACGAAGCTTGGATTCTCGAAGTTATCGGCAAGGGCAAAGGTCAGAAAGGTGCAGTTTGGGTTGCAAGAATGATTCCCGACGGATATGTTTCGGCTCACGCTAACCAGGCAAGAATCACCACTTTCCCGCAGGCAACCAAGAAGAGCAAGGATGTCGTTACTTTCAAGAACATCGACAAGCTCCTCACCGACAAGAACATCACTTGCGTTTACTCAGACGATGTTATCACTTTCGCACGCGAAAAGGGTTACTTCAAGGGCAACGATGCAGATTTCAGCTTCTCCGACACCTACGCACCAGTTGATTTCAGCGGCGCTCGCTTCTGCGAAATCCGCGTTTGGGCTTTCTTCAACGATGTTGCAGAAGGAATGGACAAGTACTGGGAATATGCAAAGGGAACTAAGATTGAATACGATGCAAACGGCTACGCAACCAACAGAATGCCTCTGTGGGTAAAGCCTGCTAAGCCTGTAACTCTCGAAACCGTAATGCACAACATGGGCAACCACCTCGAAGGTACCGAACTCGATATGAGCAAGGGAATGGGCGCAGGTCCTTTCAACTGCCCTTATCGCTGGAGACCAATGACTTGGGAATACAACGGAAAGAACTACATCCACGAAAGAGCAACTGGAACACAGCAGACCGGTTTCTCGTTTGTAGCTCAGTTGCGTGGCAATTTGCCCGATGTACTTGGCGCAATCAACTGGTTTGGCGTTGACGACTGCGCAACAACAGTTTATGTTCCTATGTACGCATCAATCACCGAAATTCCTTACGCTTACCGCGAAGGCAACGGCTCGATGATGAAATTCAAACCGGATGCAGCTTTCTGGATTTTCAACCTCGTATCAAACTTCGCTTACACACGCTACTGCGACATCTATCCTGAAATCGAGACCGTCAGAAGAGATTTGCACAGAAGTTTCAAGGACGAGACCGCAAAGATTGAAGGCGACCTTCGCGAAGAAGCAGCCAACAATCCGCAGAACGTAGCAAAGAAACTTACCGAATATTCGGCTAAGGCTTCGGAAAACACAATGCAAACATGGCAGAACCTCTTTGCAAGCCTGTTCGTAAAGTATGTTGACGGTAACATTAAGACCGAACGCAAAGTACCAGAAGGATACAAGTACTATGCACCGGAAGTTAAGCAGCCAAAATATGGCAACGACTGGTACAAGCACATTGTCGAGGACGACACAAAACACCTATTGGAAGCAAAATAAACATTAACATAAACAACTAAAAAACAAATTAATAAAATGAAGACTTCAAAAGATTACATCGAACTGGAAGCAAAGTACGGAGCACACAACTATCATCCGCTACCAGTAGTTTTTGCAAAGGCTAAAGGCGCAAAGGTTTGGGACGTTGAAGGAAAGGAATATTATGATTTTCTTTCTGCATATTCAGCAGTTAACCAGGGTCACTGCCACCCGAAAATCGTAAAGGCTCTCACCGACCAGGCTCAGAAGCTCACATTGAGTTCAAGAGCATTCTACAACGACTGCCTTGGCGAATGGGAAGAATATGTAACCAAGTATTTCGGATACGACAAGGTTCTCCCGATGAACTCGGGTGCAGAAGCAGACGAAACAGCTCTTAAGCTCGCTCGCCGCTGGGGTACTGTTGTTAAGGGTATTCCAAACGATGAAACTTTAATCGTATGCTGCGAAGGCAACTTCCACGGACGTACAATCACTATCATCACCATGTCGAACGACCCTGATTCATACGCAAACTACGGTCCTTTGACTCCTGGTTTCATCCGCATACCTTACAACGATCCTGCTGCTTTGGAAAAGGTACTCGCAGAAAAGGGCGACAAGGTTGCTGGTTTCCTTCTTGAACCTATCCAGGGCGAAGCTGGCGTTTATGTTCCAGACGAAGGCTACCTCAAGAAATGCTACGATATCTGCAAGAAGTACAACGTATTGTTCATGGCAGACGAAGTACAGTGCGGTATCGCTCGTACAGGTAAGATGCTTGCTTGCGACCACGAAGGCGTTCGTCCAGACATCCTTATCCTCGGTAAGGCTCTCGGCGGTGGCGTATTCCCGATTTCGGCAGCATTGGCTGATGATGAAATCATGTTGACAATAAAGCCGGGTGAACACGGTTCAACATTCGGTGGCAACCCATTGGCAACCCGCGTAAGTATCGCAGCTTTGGAAGTTATCAAGGAAGAAAAGCTCACCGAAAGAGCAGAATACCTCGGCAAGATTTTCCGCGAAGAAATCATGAAGATTAAATCTCCGATGATTGAAAAGGTTCGTGGTAAAGGTTTGTTGAACGCAGTTATCATTAAGCCTATGAACGGCAAGGAAGCATGGGATGTTTGCTTGAAGATGGCCGAAAACGGTGTTCTTGCAAAGCCGACACACCAGCACATCATCCGCTTCGCTCCTCCTCTGGTAATCAGCGAAGAAGAATTGCGCGATGCTATCGAAAAGATCAAGAAGTCGATACTTTCGTTCTGCTAAGATTTTTTTCAGGATTATATAAAAGGTCGTTTCTTCGGGAACGGCCTTTTTTGTCATGCAGTCAAATCTTTGAATTATTGAATCATTAAATCATTGAATTATTCTTATATTTGCACACAAAATCAGATATTGTGACGAAGCGACTTCTACTCATAGTGCATCACCGACCAAACCGCTCGCCCGGACAACGTTTCCGAATCGAGCAGTTTTTGCCCCGCCTCGAAAAAGCAGGCTACGAAGTCACATTCTCCAACATCATCAGCGAAAAGGACGACAAGACCTTCTACTCGCATGGTCATTACTTTGGAAAACTTATGTTCGTGATAAAGAGCTTTTTCCACAGGATGAAGGATGTCCGCAGAGCGAAGAATTTCGACCTTGTGTTCGTTTATCGCGAAGCATACATGTTAGGCACGACTATCTTCGAGCGCAAGATTGCAAAGAGCGGAGTACCAATGATTTTCGACTTCGATGATTCCATCTGGCTAAACGACACCAGCGAAGGCAACCAGAACCTCGCTTGGCTGAAACGCACAGAAAAGACAAACGAAATATGTCAGTATGCTACACTCGTAATCGTTGGAAACCAATATCTTGCCAATTATGCAAAGCAATTTAACGACAACATTTTCATACTGCCAACGGTAATAAACACCAACTACCATAAGCCAACCGAAAAACAGCCACATAAGGGCATTTGCATAGGCTGGACAGGCACACAACCTACACTAAAGCACTACGAAACCGCCTATCCAGTGCTCAAACGCATCAAGGAAAAATATGGCAACAAAGTGTATTTCAAGGTAATAATGAACTCGAAAACCTGGCAAAGCGAAATTCCCGACACCAAAATCGTGCAATGGTCGGCACAAAATGAAATCGACGAGCTTTGCGAGTTCGACATCGGCATTATGCCTCTGCCCGACGACAAGTGGAGCCGAGGAAAGTGCGGATTCAAGGGATTGCAGTGCATGGCGCTCGAACTTCCTGTGGTAATGTCGCCTGTTGGTGTAAACAAAGAAATTATCGACGACGGCAAAAATGGTTTTCTCGCCAGCACCGATGACGAGTGGATGGAAAAATTGTCAGCACTGATTGATTCCGAGGAACTACGCAGCGAAATGGGCAAGAATGCCAGACAAACTGTCGAGGAACGCTTCTCGGTAACCGCCTGGGCAGACAAGGTAGGTGAAACTTTCGACGGGCTGATAAAAAAGTGAAGCTGACAGAATCATTAGGAAATCTATTCTCGCCAGACATAAAATAAACCAAACCAAGAAATCTTTTTTACACAATAGACATTACGAAAAATTTCGTTACGAAATTTTTCGTAATAAAAACAAATTTAACAACAAAACAACATTTTCCATCGTTAATAATTCTTAACTTTGCAAAAAATGCACATACGATGAAAAAGATATTCGCGATATTAGCAAGCATAATATTAATAGGTACTACCCTATTTGCACAGACAGAACCAGTAAAGCAAGCAAAGAAATTCGAACGACTGCTCAACTACATTGATGCCATGTACGTTGACACCGCCGACATCGCCAAAATCACCGAAACGGCAATCGTAAAGATGTTGCAGGAACTCGATCCGCATTCTGCCTACATAAGTGCCGACGATGTTGCCAAGTCGAAGGAACAGCTCGATGGAAGTTTCGACGGCATTGGCGTACAGTTTCGCCTGATACAAGACACTATTGTAATTCAAGATGTTATTTCAGGTGGACCGTCAGAGAAAGTAGGTCTGAAATCGGGTGACCGCATAGTGAAAGTTGACGATGAAATTGTTGCAGGAATAAAAATCGACAATTCGGGCGTAGCAAAGCGTCTGCGTGGTAAAAAGGGAACGAAAGTAACCGTTGGCATCATGCGTCCTGGCGAAAAAGACCTTTTATACTTCGAGATTATCCGCGACAAAATTCCAATTCACAGCGTTGATGCGTTCTACACAGTTGGTGATGTAGGATATGTGAAACTCAACAAGTTCGCCCGCACAACCGAAGCCGAAATGGACTCCGCCTTCCAATATTTCACACAAAAGAAGGTTAAGCACATAATCCTCGACCTAAGCGACAACACAGGAGGCTACCTCGACCAAGCCGTTACACTTTGCAGCCGATTCATCGAGCCTAACAAGTCGATAGTTTACACCAAAGGCGAAAAGATGCCTCGCTACGACTACAACTCAAAGGAAATGTCCGCCGACAAGATTAACCGCAACGGAAAACTTGTTGTAATTATCAACGAGAATTCGGCATCGGCAAGCGAAATCACATCGGGCGCAATACAGGACTGGGACAGAGGCGTTATCGTAGGTCGCCGCTCATTCGGCAAAGGTCTGGTACAAAGGGAAATGAACTTAACAGATGGTTCCATCGTCCGCCTGACAATTGCTCGCTACTACACCCCATCGGGACGTTGCATACAGAAGCCTTACAGCAGTTACGAGGAATACAACAAAGACTTGCTGAATCGCTACAACCACGGAGAATACTACCACAAGGACAGTATAAAATTCAACGACAGCCTGAAATATAACACATTGAAATACAAGCGCACGGTTTATGGAGGCGGTGGCGTAATGCCCGACGACTTTGTTCCGCTTGACACCACCTTGCGTTCCGACTATCACCTAGCCCTACAACGCAAAAACATTTTCTTCCCGACAATTTCGGAATACATCGACAAGCATAAGGACGAACTGAAAAAGAAGTACAAGGATGAAGAGACTTTTGCCAAGACTTTCAATGTTCCGGATGAATTTATGAATACGCTACAGCAAAAAGCTAAGGATTCGGGCATTAAGCTTGATTCGCTCAAGAAGGCTACACCCGAGCAGGAACTTTACTTAAAGAACCACATCAAATCATCGATGGCTAGCGATGTCTGGGGAAATCCAGCCTTCTGGCGAGTATTCAACGAAAAGGATCCAACTGTAAAGCGAGCCTTTGAAATAATAAACGACGACAAACTGTACAATTCGTTGCTGAAAAAGAAATAGAAGAAAATTTGATGATTTGATAATTAACAACGTTATCAATTATTAATTGTCAATTATCCATTATTAATTGTTAATTGTCCATTGCCAGCTCATACATCACGCATGTGCAATGGCATCCCTTTCCACAAACGGGACACGAGTATCCTTTTTCCAAACTATCGGCATACCAGTAGTCGGGAATTTCGCGAACGGGAAGAAAACCATTCCTGCGGAAAACCACATCGGAATTTACAATGCCATCGTGCTTCCATAGAGGCGACATTATTTTCTTCGCACCAATGCCTTTCAAATATTCCACCGACTTGGCTATCAAAGCCGTACCTATCCCCTGCCCCGAATAATCGTTACTTACTGCCACCGTCCTGACATACGCATCACCATTCTGACCAATATACGACAGGCAAAAACCTACACATTTCTGCAAATCAGCATCCTCCGCCACAATAACATTACAAGCAGACAAGTCGTCAACAGTAATATATTTCTCACCAAGTTGCACATCGGCAAGGGCAAGAATTTCATTAATATCAACTGATTGCAAGTCTCGTATTTTTATCATGGTATACATTATTTATGCAAACTTATAAAATTACTTTTGAAAAAAACACAAACAAATACAATAGATTTCATTTTTTTACAATACCTTTGTAACTCGTGTTTTTATTCATATCATAAAAAACTACAATAATAATGAGGAAATTTACATTTATTGCAATTTTAATTTCTTTGTCAATCACTGCGATGGCGAAGCATGTCGATTTGGAAACAGCAAAATCGGTAGCAGCAACATTTTGGATGAAAAACGTACAGAAAGGCAACATCCAAAAATCTGGAATCGAATTTCGTGACATCACGGAGCAAACAGAATTCGCAAACATATACATTTTGAACACCAATGGTGGCTTTGTTATTGTTTCGGCTGATGATGTGGCAAAGCCAATACTCGGTTACTCTCAGCAAGGTGTTTTCAACCCCGAAAATATTCCAGCGAACGCAAAAAGCTGGCTTCGCAATTATTGCTACGAAATACAATATGCAATTGACAACAACATTGAGACCAGCGAAGAAAACCGCGAAGCATGGAACAACCTGCGCAATGGTGCAGGACTTACGCCCAGAAGCACAAGAACAGTATCGCAGTTGCTAACAACCTATTGGAATCAACGCCCTTACTACAACGCTTTGTGTCCATACGATGAAGAAGAAGGTGAACTTTCCGTCACCGGTTGTGTAGCAACGGCCATGGCACAGCTTATGAAATACTGGAACTGGCCATTACATGGCACAGGTTCTCACTCATACACATCCGAAGATCACCCAGAATACGGAACAATGTCTGCCGACTTTGAAAACACTACATACGACTGGGACAACATGCCGAACTATCTATCGGAAGAAAGTTCAAGCACAGAAATAAACGCAGTTGCCACTCTTATGTACCATTGCGGCGTATCTGTAGAAATGATGTATAGTGCAATGGGCAGCGGTGCATATACAATTTCCTACGACGGACAATTGGATTATTGCACAGAATACGCCTTAAAATTATTCTTTAGATACAAATCCGATTTACACGGAGAATACAGGTCGTTTGAATACGAAGACGAAAATGGAGACACACTAACATACGAAGCATACACTGATTCGGAATGGATAGCAATGCTAAAGGAGGACTTAGACTCACTTCGCCCCATCATTTACACAGGTCATGGCAACCTTGGCGGACATGCATTCGTATTCGACGGATACGACAGCAATGACCTATTCCACGTTAACTGGGGATGGGGAGGCTATGCCGACGGATATTTTTCTGTTGATGCTCTAGAGCCAGACCCAGGAGGAATCGGTGGTGGCGACTATCTGTTCTACCTAGACCATACCGCTGTATTTGGAGTTGAGCCGTCATACTCCTTACTGGCGGCTTCGAACTATATAAATGCAAGTGCCAACGGTGGCAACTATCATTTTAATATTTATGCCAGCAACAGACCGGAAAACTGCACAATTACATGCGACCAGCCGTGGGTAACACTTTCGAGCTACACCGCACCCGGTGGAGGAGAAACGACACGAATCACGGCTACAATTACCCCTAACACAACAGGAAATACAAGGTACGCAACAATCACAATAACTCAAGCTAATTATACCAAAACCGTTATGGTAACTCAAGAGGCTATAAGATACACAATCACTGTACTTTCGGCAAATGAAAATCAAGGCACTGTTGATGGAGGTGGCACATATAACGAAGGTTCTGAGGTTCAAATTTCGGCGACACCCAAATACGGCTACCGTTTCACATCATGGGACGACAGAAATACAGATAATCCACGCACTATCACCGTAACCGAAAATGCGACATATATTGCAAACTTCGAGATAATTCCAGGATACTACACAATAACTGTTGAAACTGAAGGAGTTGACTGGGGAAGTGGGCTTATCACTTATAACGGTGAAGAAGTTACAGCACCTGTTACTGTAGCAGAAGGAGCCACTCCTTCATTTGTAATTGATGGTTTGATGACGACAAACGGAGATTACTTTAATATTGTGGCAATTGCTGTTGATGGAGAAGAAGTTGAACTGCTAAATGAAAATTTTATCAATATTTACACCTACAACTACACATTCGAACCTGTAACGGCAAACCACACTCTTCTTATAA
>JAEEGF010750475.1_pt1 | contig 12527 bp, 4 predicted proteins | sample 9134171 | NCBI WGS metagenome assembly JAEEGF01 (sample SAMN16246542, study PRJNA631951) | gut metagenome | biome: gut microbiome; feature: rumen; material: AP-attached | host: Bos | place: Iran: Karaj | collected 2018-10 | reverse complement strand
GGCAGCGGGGCAGCAATCCGTTCTTCAGACCCGAGGCCCGCAAGCCGGGACAGCTCGGCGAGGCCAACTATCCTGAGCCTTCGGCTCACGGCATACAGCCGGCATGGGGCTTCTCCATCAGTCATGCCCGTAACATCCGTCTGAAGAGCGTCAGACTGGAAACCATTCAGCCCGACGAACGGCCGATGCTCCATCTTGAAAACACCAGGAACGTCCGTATCTCGCTTTCAGAATAATCGCTTTTTCAGCCAGAGCATCTGGCTGTAGTTCGTCGCCTCCGTCGTCCAGTGCTCGTTGATGGGCGTAATCAGACTCTCCTTTGGGGCAGTGATGAGGTTCCAGACGATGTAGCTCGTCGTGGGCGGGCAGACGTTGTCGTTGTAGCCCCAGGTCAGGAAGACGGGACAAGTGATGCGGCGGGCGAAGTTCACCACGTCGTAATAGGCCAGCGTCGCCACCTTCTCGGGGGTGAGCATGTTGTTCAGCCGGTTCAGGTGGGGGTAGCCGCCGGCGCGGTTGTCCAAGTAGCCCGCCATGTCGGCGAGGGCAGGGTGGTTGGCCACGCAGGCCGTCACCCGTGGGTCGAGTCCCGCCGTGATGAGCGATAGTGCGCCGCCCTGACTGCCTCCCTGCACGAACACGTTCCGTCCGTCCCATTCGGGCAGCGACGTCAGGTAGTCGAGGGCACGAACGCAGGCCACGTACACATGCTTCATGTAGTAGTTGTCGCGGTCGTCGAGCCCGTTCTCCAGGTAGCCGTTCTCACGGTCGAAGGCCGTCGAGATCTCCTTGAACTGCTCGTCGGTCATCTCTGGGTTCAGACCGTGAATCTCCATCTCCAGACGGATGAAGCCGTTCTTGGCGTAGTAGGTGTTGCGCATCGGCTCCTTGATGGTCTTGATGCCGGCACCGGGCGGGCAGAGTACGACGGGGTATTTGCCGTTTGTGCCTCCCTTCGGCTTTGTCAGGTAGCCATACACGGCGTGGCGGCTGTCGGTCTTCAGCTTCAGAAGGTAGCAGTCGAACTCGTCGGTGGTGTACTTGTCCACCTTCTCGCATTTCACGAGGAGCTTGTCGCTATTCACCTCCTTGCGGGCCGTCTCAAGGTTCTTGTTCCAGAACGCCTCGAAGTCGGCGGGGTTCTTCGTGTAGGGTTTCAGCTGTTCGGGCGAGAACCCCACCTTCACGTGGTGCTCATACTTCTTGTCGCCGTTGACAGCCGTCAGCCGAAGGTCAAGGAATCCCGGCTGCTTCATCGTACCCATGTTGATGGTGGCGCGGCCGTTCCTCAGCTGCACCTTGCCTTTCGACGTGGCCGGCATCATGTCGGGCCCAATCTCGTAGCCGACCTCCACGTTTTGGGGGATGCCGTAGACGTAAAGCCCCACTTCCACCTTCGCCTGCTCGCCCGTCTTGTAGAGCCAGTCGGCATGATCGGGCACCGTCAGCCACAGATAGTCCGAACGATAGGGATAGTTCTCGGCCCGGCTCAGCAGCGTGCAGCAGGCCACAATGGTCAGTAATAGTAGTTTTCGCATAATTCTGGTAGTTTGTGAGTGCAAAGATACGACATTTTGCCGATATCAGCAAGCCCCTGCCAAAAAATGTAGCAAGAAAAACAGAAAGTTGTGGCTTTGTTTTACTCCTTTTTCGTACCTTTGCAGCCGAAATAGTATCGATACTAATAACCAATGCAAATGAAAAGAATAATGCTTGTGGCCCTTATGGGGCTGATGACTGTCGGTGCCGCTGCCCAGCGCGCGACCGATAAACTGGATCGTGGACTCGTGGCCGTGCCCGGCGCTTCGGGCGGCAACTTCGTCAGCTGGAAGATTTTCGGCGAGGAGTACTACGACACTGAGTATAACCTCTACCGCGACGGCGTGAAGGTGAACGCCAAGCCGCTGACGGTCTCGAACTACAGCGACACGGGCGGCAAGGCCACGTCGAAGTACCAGGTGGCGGCCATTGTGCGCGGCGTGGAGCAGGAGAAGAGTGCCGAGGTGGCACGCTGGGGCGCCCAGTACAAGGACGTGACCATCAAGGGCGTGACCAACCGCAACGGCGCTGACGTGACGTCGAAGTACGAGATCAACGACATCTCGCTCGGCGATGTCGACGGCGACGGCGTGGTGGAGTTCATCATCAAGCGCAACAACACCGGCGGCGACCTCAATACCGCCAACAACAAGACCGACTTCAACCTCTACGAGTGCTATAACATGAAGGGTGAGCGACTGTGGTGGATTGACCTCGGCCCGAACATGATGGCCGGTCCCGACGAGCAGTGGGATCTCGTGGCCTTCGACTGGGACCAGGACGGCAAGGCCGAGTGCGTGATGCGCGGCGCCGACAACATGATTATCCACACCGCCACGGGCAAGGACATCAAGATAGGCAACATGAACTACTACGCCCCGCGCGACGAGTACACCCACCAGGGAGCCGAGTACCTGCTCTATCTGAACGGCTCGACGGGCGAGCCCTACGCCTGGGACGGCTCCGACAACTGGACGCCGATGGCCTACCCGCTGCCCCGCTTCGAGCAGGGCGAGACCGACTATGCCACCGCCTGGGGCAAGGCCGACACGGGCCACCGCTCGTCGAAGCACTACTTCGGCGCACCCTTCCTCGACGGACGCAAGCCCAGCATCTTCCTCGGACGCGGCTGCTACACCCGCCACAAGATGTGCGCCCTCGACGTGAACCCCGTCACCCATGAGCTGACGCAGCGCTGGCGCTGGGACAACAATGGCGGATGGAACGACCCCTGGTTCGGCAACGGCTTCCACAACTTCCAGATTGCCGACACCGACTGGGACGGCCGCGACGAGATAGTCTTCGGCTCGATGATTATCGACGACAACGGACAGGGCCTCTGCACCACCGGTCTGGGTCACGGCGACGCCCAGCACTGCAGCGACTTCGACCCCTACCGTCACGGTCAGGAGCAGTTCTCGTGTAATGAAGATGAACCCGCGTGTACCTATTGGAATGCGACGACGGGCCAGATATACTACCGCCTGCAGTCGACGGGCGACGACGGCCGCGCTCTCTGCGGCAACTTCAGCAACCAGTTCCCCGGCTCGCTGGGCCGCACCACGCAGTCGGGACTCGTCTCGACCGTTGCCGACAAGGTGATCGAGGGCGGTCCCGCTACCGGCGACGCCAACGACGCCCTCTACTGGAGCCACCTGAACCAGCGCATCTACTGGGACGGCGACCTGCTCGACGAGGTGTTCGACTCACCGGGCAGCAACGCCCGCAACGGTGCTGTCTACAAGCCCGGCGGCGGCCGGCTCATCACGTTCGACGGCACGAACACCGCAAACTCGTCGAAGAACAACCCCGGAGCCATTGCCGACATCCTCGGCGACTGGCGCGAGGAGGTGGTCATGCGCAACGGCACGCAGGGCAGCCGAACCATCCGCATCTTCACTACCAACACGCCGACCACCTACGGCATCTACACCCTGTGGCACGACCACCAGTACCGCAACGCAATGGTCTGGCAGTGCGTCGGCTACAACCAGCCGCCCCATAAGAGCTACTTCCTGGGCCAGCTGGAGGGCATTACCGTAGCCCCGCCCCCTCTCACGATGACGGGACGCACCGAGGTGGCCAACGGCGGCACCATCGGCGCTGCACATAACGGCCAGCACGTGATGGTCTGCGAGACCGGCGACTCGAAGATTACCGTTGCCGACGGCGCCCAGCCCTACATGGTGACGTTCAACGTGCCGTCGTGGGTGCAGGGCACGACGAGCAAGATTCTCAACGGCGGCGCCAAGATCAACTACGAATACTACACCTGCGACATCAGCGGTGCTGCCTTCACCGGCTCCATGCGACTGGTGAAACAGGGCGACGGCGCACTGAACCTGCCGAAGGCCGACATGACCTACAGCGGCGAGACCAACGTCTGGGCCGGCTCGCTCAACTTCGACGGCACGCTGAAGAACTCGCCCTTGTGGCTGAACCGCTTTGCCGAACTGAACTCTGACGGCGGCACCTTCCGCTCCATCAAGATGGACTACGACGCCAAACTGCGCCCGGGACGTGCCGACCATCGCGGCACCATAACCACCGACTCGCTGCTGCTTGGCTTCGGCTCGCGCGTCGTCTTCGACCTCTATTGTGGCGACATCACCGCCGACCAGGTGAACACCCGCCTGCTGACCGTCGAGACCAAGACGTGGAAGTACGGTCCGAAGTACCTGACGCCCGTCTTTGAGTTCGTGCTCCACGACGCTGCCGACGGCGAGGTGGCCGAGGGCAAATACCTGATTGGCAAGGCTGAGACCATAACAGGCAAGCTGAGCGACATCAAGATTGAAGGCGTAGGCACGAAGAAGAAGGCCGAACTGCTGCTGGAGGACGGCAAGCTCTACCTGAACGTCGCCGGCGTGCGCGATGCCGGACTGATTGTCTGGAACGCTGGCGTCAGCAACGTCTGGGAGCTGGCTGGCGACGGTAACTTCACCAATGGCGCCGACCCGACCGTGACCAACGACATCTTCGTCAGCGGCGACAAGGTGCGCTTCGACGATACCGCCGCCAAGCAGTCGGTACAGCTGAAGGGCGACATCGAGGCCGACACCATCGAGGTGGACAACACCAAGGCCTACACCTTTGCCGGTACGGGAGCCATCACCGGCAAGTCGGTGCTCGTGAAGCGCGGCTCGGGTATGCTGACCATCGGCAACGACAACACCTATACCGGCGGCACCCGCATCTCGGGCGGCATCGTCAGCGTCAAGTCGCTGTCGAACGCCAACCAGGCTGCCGGAAACCTGGGCGCCATGAATACGGCAGCCGCCAAGTTCGTCATCGAGAACGGCGCTGAGCTGCGCACGACGGCAGCCGTCACCCAAGGCTCGGCCATGCAGATGGCCGGCGACGCGGGCGGCGTCATCAACAACTCGGCCGACTTCATCGTCAACCGTGCCATCACGGGTACGACGCTCACCAAGAAGGGCGCGGGCTGGATGAAGCTCAACGTGGCCAACAGCAGTCTGAACCGCCTGGTCATCGTGGCTGGCACCGTGCAGTGCGTCAATGCCAACACACCCGCCAAGACGGTCGAGTTCCAGGGCGGTACGCTCAGCGAGAACACCAGTTCCAGCTACGCCATCTACGTGCCCGAGGGCAAGACCGGCACGTGGAACATGGCCAACCGCTCTACCTATAAGAATAAGGTGACGGGCAAGGGCACGCTCAATGCCAACTGCACGACCGAGAAGGGTACCAACTACTACGCCACCCGCACCCCCATACAGTGTAACTTCACCGACTTCGAAGGCGTGCTGAAGCCCTCGTCGAATGTCGACGATCCCGCCGTACTGCGCTTCACGATGGACGTTGCCGGCGGTATGCCCAAGGGCACGATGAACATTGCTGCTTCGGTCGAAGTGCAGAACAGCGGCAAGACCTTCACCATCGGCCGCGTGATGGGTACCGGCAAGCTGGGCGGCAGCTGTACGTTCAGCAACGGCGCCTCGGTAGGTGCCAACACCTGGCAGGTGGGTAACGACGAAGACTGGACGACAACCGTCAAGGTGACGTCGAACGCCAACTTCGTGAAGATAGGTACGGGCAAGGTGAACTGGAACGGCCTGAGCGACAACACGGGCACGACGACCGTCCGCGAGGGCGAGCTCTGCGTGGGTCTGACCTCAGGACTCGGAACAGGCCGTCTGACCGTTCAGGAAGGTGCTACGCTTTCGGGTACGAACAGCGTCTCGAAGCCGTTCAACAACGCATCAGTAACCGTCAACGGCACGCTGCGTCCCGGCTCTACGGCTGAGGCCACCTCGGGCAAGCTGCACTTCAGTGGCAAGAACATCAGCATCGGCAAGACGGGCGTCCTCATTATCCGCGCTACGGGCAACAACAGCTCAACGAGCATCGAGGAAATCGGCACGCTGACCATCGACGGCACCATCTGCATACAGCCCACAGAGGGCAACACGCTGCAGGTGGGCGACGAGATACGCCTCTGGCCGGCAACGGTCAAACTGGCCGGCACGCCGCAGTTCGACATGCAGGGCGGCATCACGTGGGACACCAGCCGCATCAGCGAGGGCGTGCTCGTGGTGAAGGACATCGAGACCGGCATCCAGGCGATTGACAATGGAGGACTGGCCACTGGCAAATACTACGACCTCAACGGCCGTCAGGTGCGCCCGACGGGTAAGGGAGTCTACATTCGCGGCGGCAAAAAGATTGTCATTACCAAATAATGTAGGCAAAAGGGCAAAAATTAAAGGGTGATTTTCTTGCGCTATATCAAGAAAATCACTACCTTTGCACCCAAATAACCGAGATTCGACATTATTATTATAACTAATTAAAACAAAAGACTTATGAAAAAACGTTTACTCTTAGCCTTTATGGCAATTAGTGCGTCAATGTCAAGCTTTGCTCTGAGTCAGGGTGAGTTCGTCTACACCCCGCAGGGCCGCTTCCAGATTACGGGCGCTAACGTGAATGCCAACAGTGCATTCCAGGATTTTACGGGTTGGACGGTCGTTTCTGCTTCTGCAGAAAAGACGCTGGCCGACAATTTCAACATCAATGCCAATGGCTTTGCTGAGGGTATCAACTCAGTGGCAAGTCTTGATGCAACAGGCGGAGAGGGCATGCGCTTCAAGTTCGAGCCCACAGATGCCAGCTCTTCATACGTAGTGAGCTACAAGTTGAAGGGTGACGCTGCAGTGAGCGTTCGTGTAAAGACGGTTGCCGTTACTACCAACCTCGCTCAGATTTACGGTGAAGCAGCTCCTGAGGAAGAGGGTGGCGAACCCGTCATCAATGTGGTCAACACTGCTGAGGAGCTGACCGCTGACTGGCAGACCTTCAACTATGCCATCGTGGGCGACGGCACAGCCCGTACCTACTACATTTCTTTCACAGGTATGGCTACCAACATTGAGATTGCCGACGTTCAGATTGCTCCTGCACTGCAGTTTGCCGACCTGCGCCAGCGCGACGCCATGCTTGAGAAGATCAATGTCTACAAGAACTGCTACGAGTGGCCTGCTGAGGCGCTTTCCGACATGGCTGTAGACGAGGCTATTGAGAATCTGCAGGCTATTGGCGACGAGAGCGGCCAGGCCGAGCTCGACGAGCAGATTGCTACTGCCCAGGAGATTCTTGACGAATTCCTGAAGGAATATATGGATGACTATTTTGTTCCTTCAGAGAGCACTGCTTCTACAGGTGCCAAAGTCGACATCAAGTTCAACACATGGTATGCAAAGGTTCAGAAAGCCAGTACCTGGGGCGACTGGACTTGTCTGCCTGGTGGTCGTGGTTTCTGGGAGAATGCCGATCAGGGCTGCTCTGACTTAGGTCACTTTCAGAACAGTGGCACTTGGAACAATGGCTCTCCCACGACCCCAATGGGTGTGTATATGCAGAAGGATCTCGATGCCGGCTCTTATGTCTTCGGTATTGAGAGTAAGGCAGCTCTTCGTGAGCCCAAGAAGAACGACTGGAACAACGACGATGGTTTGAAGCCTGCTTACGGTGTGGCATACGTCGTGAAGATTGTTGAGGGTCAGGAGACTCCCGACACGATTGCTTCCGTTGTGAAGGACCTGGATCCCGTCGTGATGACTCCGTTCTTTGTGACGGCAAAGATTGCTGAGGCAGGAAAGTACGAGATTGGTCTTAAGGCATACTGCAAAGAGTCCCATCAGTCACTGGCACTGGGTTCGGTGACATACGTTCACAACGCTTCTCTGTGGGGTAAGAACGAGAACAAGTACAGTCAGGCACAGCTGGGCTACGAGGCCGATGTCCATGAGCAGATTACTACTGGCCGCAATGCCCTCACCACTGCCGCTGAGTATCTGGCAGATGCCAGCTATGTCTGGGGTAAGTCTGAGCTGCAGGCTTGCGTTGATACCATCGCCGGCAAGGTGACCGAGTATGAGGCATATGATCAGGATGCCATCATTGCAACCTTCGACAAGGATTTATATGTAAAGGCAGACCGCACGAAGACGGCTGAGTCAGGACTTCTGGTTTACGAGGTTTACGACAATGCTGTTCGCGACATTCTTGCTGCCAACAAGAAGTTTGTGGCAGTCAACGACACGCTGAACTCGATCCAGGCTGCTATTGATGCTGCTGAAGCTACGATGGCTCTGCGCATCTATGACACTGCTACTGGCAAGAATGCGCTGTTGTCTGCCATCTCTGAGACCAAAGTGCTGCAGAACACGATGAAGACCGTGCAGTACAGCGAGGAGAATGCTGCTGCTATCGTTGCTGCCAACGAGGCGCTGAGTGCTGCTATCGACGAGTTCAAGACTACTATTCCCGCAAGTTCTATTGCTACGCTCGTTGACATCGACTTCGAGGCCGACGCCGTTATTGAAGAGGGTGCAACCACTGGCACTATTACTGGTGCTGTTGGTACGATGGAGTTCTCGAACATTGCTACTGACGCAACCGATGCTTATGCTTATCAGCAGGGTATCTGGGATAATGGTGAGCAGAAGTACAAGGGTTATGTCCGCGTCGGTAACGGTACAGGTACCGTCACCTTCGACCCGACCGTTGACGGTGCTACTGTTGGCACGAACATTCTCAAGCTGAACTGCGACTTCTTCCTGCAGGGACTTTCTGGCCGCTTCGTTGGTTTCTATCTGAAGAACGAGGCCGACTCAGTTATAGCCGGTTACTATGCCAACTATTACGACAACAAGATCGATGCCACAAGCAACCTGTCTATCGAGCTGGGCAGCCTGCAGTATGGATCTGGCGGTAGCTATGCTAACAGACCTCCCGAGGGTGCCGAGGGCGCTGAGGGTACTGTTCTGGCCAAGAACTCGTTCGAGGTCATCCTCGACTTTGGTGAAGGTTCTATCTATGCTACGACGACATCAGCTAAGGGCGTGAAGACGACTGCTAAGCAGGGATTCGACAAGAGCGTTCCCGTTAAGTTTGTGCTCCAGTCTAACTACGTGAACAACGACCGCCGCATCTGGTTCGACAACCTGAAGATTGAGCGCATCGCCGCCGGTGCTACCGATCCGTTTGTTGATGCTATCCAGGAGGTCAACACCAGCACCGTCGTGAAGCCCACGAAGGTTCTGAAGGACGGCCGCCTCATCATCAACGGCAAGTACGGCCTCAACGGTATGATCATCAAGTAAGCCACTACACTTACGAACTCTTATATCAAGAGAGAGCCTCCATCCCCACGATGGGGGCTCTTTTACTGACAAACTACTACTACCATTATGCGAAAACTACTGTTACTGACCATCGTGGCCTGCTGCTCGCTGCTGAGCCGGGCCGAGAACTATCCCTACCGTTCGGACTATCTGTGGCTGACCGTCCCCGACCATGCCGACTGGCTCTACAAGACGGGCGAGCAGGCTAAGGTGGAAGTAAGTCTCTACGTCTACGGCATACCCCAGGACGTGGAGGTCGGCTACGAGATTGGACCCGACATGATGCCGGCCACGTCGAAAGGCAAGGTGCAGCTGAGGAACGGCCGCGCCACCATCAACATGGGGACGATGAAGCAGCCGGGATTCCTGGACCTGCGGCTGACGGCCGTCAACGGCGACAAGAAGTACGAGCACCACGTGAAGGTGGGGTTCTCGCCCGAACAGCTGAAGCCCTATACGAAGAACCCCGCCGACTTCGAGGCGTTCTGGAACAAGAACCTTGAGACGGCCCGCAAGGAGGTGAAGAACGACAAGCTCCTCGTGAAATGCGAGAAGGTGGACAAGTACACCACCGACGAGTTCGACTGCTACCTGCTGAAGCTGAAGACCGACAGCCGCCACGCCGTGTATGGCTACCTGACAAAGCCGAAGGGAGGCGCAAGCGGCAAATACCCCGTCGTACTCTGCCCGCCAGGTGCCGGCATCAAGACCATCAAGGAGCCGATGCGCAACACTTACTACGCCAAGAACGGCTTCATCCGTCTGGAGATGGAAATTCACGGTCTGAACCCGGAGATGACCGACGAGCAGTTCAAGGAGATCTCGACGGCCTTCGACCGTGAGAACGGTTACCTGGAGAACGGGCTCGACGACCGCGACAACTACTACATGAAGCATGTGTACGTGGCCTGCGTACGCGCCCTCGACTACCTGACGTCGCTGCCCGAATGGGACGGACGGAACGTGTTCGTGCAGGGAGGCAGTCAGGGCGGCGCACTCTCGCTCATCACGGCGGGACTCGACCCACGGGTGACGGCCTGCGTGGCCAACCACCCCGCCCTCGCCGACATGGCGGGCTACTTAGACAACCGCGCCGGAGGCTACCCCCACCTGAACCGGCTGAACAACATGCTCACCCCCGAGAAGGTGGCCACGCTGGCCTATTACGACGTGGTGAACTTCGCCCGCCGCATCACTTGTCCCGTCTTCCTGACCTGGGGCTACAACGACAACGTCTGCCCGCCCACGACGAGCTACATCGTATGGAACCTCATCACTGCCCCCAAGGAGAGTCTGATTACGCCCATCAACGAGCACTGGACGACTGAGGCGACGAACTACAGCCAGATGCTCTGGCTGAAAAAGCGATTATTCTGAAAGCGAGATGCGGACGTTGCTGGTGTTTTCAAGATGGAGCATCGGCCGCTCGTCGGGCTGAATGGTTTCCAGTCTGACGTTCTTCAGACGGATGTTACGGGCATGACTGATGGAGAAGCCCCAGGCCGGTTGTATGCCGTGAGCCGAAGGCTCAGGATAATTGGCCTCGCCGAGCTGTCCCGGCTTGCGGGCCTCGGGTCTGAAGAACGGATTGCTGCCCCGCTGCTCCTCGACATCTTCCAAGGTGAGACCGCCACGAAACTGGACATAGATATTCCGTATGCGCACATTGCTGACGGGGTGGCCCTCTACGCCAGCTATCAGACAGGCATAACGGCTGTCGGCATCGGCGACATGGACATTGCTGATGCGGACGTCGCTGACCTTTGGGGGATGAAACCCTTCGGGAGCACGCATGCGGTTGCCCAGACGGATATAGATGGGCGAGTTGCAGATATCGGTCATCTTCAGGTCGCTGACGCGGATGTCTTTCATCTCTGCCCCGTCGACGGTCTCAAGGGCCAGTCCGCGACAATGGGTGAACGTGCAGCGCCTGATGGTGATATGGCGGAACCCGCCGCTCGACTCTGTGCCCAGCTTGATGCGCCCTGTCGGCCCGTCGCCATCGGGGGCTTTTTCTACGTTCTTGGTGCGCGTGCCGTCGAACATCGTACCAACATCGTATCCGCTGACTTCACAATCTTCTATCAGCACATGCTGAGTAGGCTTCGGACGTCCCAGGGCATACGAGCACTTCAGCACGATGGCATCGTCGTTGAGCGTGTTCACGCGGCAGTTTCTGACAACGACGCGCTCGCAGCAGTCTATGTCGAAGCCGTCGCGGTTGGTGTCGCAGTCAACATCTTCTATCGTGAGGTCGTCAACGCCGGTGAGCAGCAGTGCAAAGTGCCCGCAACGCAGGAAGCTCACCCCGCGGATATTGACGTGACGGCATTCGCGCAGGGCCAGGGCTTTATTCGCCACCGTCGGACCAGTGTAGCCGCGCCTCGGTCCGCCCCGCGAGAGCACGTCCGTACCGTCTATCAGCCCCTCGCCCTCGATGGTGACATGGTGCAGGCTGTCGCCCCAGATCAGCGAGTTGTGCCAGTGGCTGTGACCGAAGTCCTGATAGCGCGAGTCGTTAGGTTCGGCCTCGTCGTAGCCCTCAGTATCGGTCACTGGTGCAGCCTTGATGACGGCCCCCTTCTCCAACCGCAGGGTGATATTGCTCTTCAGGCGGATGGAGTAGCAGAGATAGGTGCCTTCAGTCAGCACCACCGTGCCTCCACCGTCGCGGCTGGCCTGCTCGATGGCGGCATTGATGGCTGGCGAGTCGATATGCCGCCCGTCGCCGACGGCACCGAAATCCCTCGCCATGAAGAGATTCACAGCGTGACTGAGCGCCAGATGGCCCATCAGTGCCAATATGATATAAATCCTTTTCATCCTTCACTCCTCAACTCCTCAACTCCTTCTTCACTTCCGACGGCAGGATGCCAAACTCCTTCTTGAACGTCTCACGGAAATGAGCCATCTGGTTGAAGCCCGTCATCATGGCGGCTTGGTTCACGTTGTAGTCGCCGCTCTGCAAGAGCTGGTAGCAGTGGTGGAGCCGCCGCTTACGTATGTATTCCGTAGCCGTCATGCCCGTGAGTGCTTTCACCTTGCGGTAGAAGGTGCTGTGGCTCATGGCCATCTTGTCTGTAACAAAGGCCATGTCAATGTTTTCCTGCATGATATGGTCCTCTATCAGTTGGTTCAGACGGTTGATAAACTCCCGGTCCAGGCGGGTCAGCTGATGGGTGTCGGGTGAAGGGTGCTGTATGTCACCGCTGACAATCATCTCCGTCAGTCGGCGGCGGGCGGTGAGCAGATTCCTGATGCGACTGGCCAGCAGCTTGGCGGTGAAGGGTTTGGTCAGATAGGAGTCGGCTCCGCTGTCGTAGCCCTCCTGCTTGTCGT
>JAEEGF010986457.1_pt1 | contig 12530 bp, 12 predicted proteins | sample 9134171 | NCBI WGS metagenome assembly JAEEGF01 (sample SAMN16246542, study PRJNA631951) | gut metagenome | biome: gut microbiome; feature: rumen; material: AP-attached | host: Bos | place: Iran: Karaj | collected 2018-10 | reverse complement strand
CAGAACGATGATCGTAGTCATCGTGGCTCTCTTCATCATCATAGGCTTATGCATCAGCTGGGTTACGGCTGCTCTCTATGTATGCGGAGCTCTTCTTTCCGTTCTGGCTGGATTCTTCGGTATGAACGTTGCCACCCTCGGTAACGTGAGGACTGCAAACGCTGCAAGAGAAAGCGGCATGCCCAAGGCCCTCAAGATCGCCTTCAGATCAGGCGCTGTCATGGGTCTCTGCGTGTCCGGCCTCGGACTTTTCGGACTTGGCCTCATCATCGTTGCCCTGGACCTGGCCACCGTTACACAGTGCGTAACAGGTTTTGGCCTCGGAGCTTCTTCGATGGCTCTGTTCGGACGTGTAGGCGGCGGTATCTACACCAAGGCTGCTGACGTCGGCGCTGACCTGGTAGGTAAGGTCGAAGCAGGCATTCCCGAGGATGACCCGAGAAACCCGGCGGTAATCGCAGACAACGTAGGCGACAACGTAGGCGACGTTGCAGGAATGGGTTCCGACCTGTTCGAATCCTATGTAGGATCCATCATCTCTGCAGTAACGCTTGCTGCTGTTGCGGTCAAAACATCCGCAGCCACAGCTACGTTCAACGTAGAGACAGCTGCTCTGTTCCCGCTTCTGATCTCAGCCATCGGCATCCTGGCTTCCGTTATCGGCATCATGCTGGTAAGGGGCAGGGACGGCGGCAACCCGGCTGCAGCTCTTAACGCAGGCACATACGTAAGCGGCGCCATCGTGGTAGTGGCTGTTATCTTCCTTTCCAAGTACATGCTGGGAGATTACACCTATGCCTTTGCCATCTGCGCAGGCCTCATCTGCGGCATCCTGATCGGAAAGATAACTGAGATATATACTTCAGGCGACTACAAGCACGTAAAGAAGATCGCTGAACAGTCACAGACAGGTCCGGCTACAACTATCATCTCCGGACTGAGCGTAGGAATGCTTTCCACACTGTGGCCCATTCTCCTGATCTCCGTTGCTGTTTTCGTAGCATACAAGTTCGCAGGAGTTTACGGAATCGCACTTTCAGCTGTCGGAATGCTTTCCACCACAGGTATGACTGTTGCTGTTGACGCCTACGGACCGGTATCCGACAACGCAGGCGGAATCGCTGAGATGTCTGAGCTTCCCGAGGAAGTAAGAAACATCACAGACAAGCTGGACGCCGTCGGAAACACCACAGCCGCCATCGGCAAGGGATTCGCCATCGGATCCGCTGCACTTACAGCTCTGGCTCTTCTGGTATCTTTCGCAGAAGTTTCCCAGATCTCCGGAATCGACCTTCTGGATCCCATCGCTGTTATCGGACTCTTCATCGGAGCCATGCTTCCGTTCCTGTTCTCAGCCATGACCATGAGTTCAGTAGGTAAGGCTGCAAACCAGATGATCGAGGAAGTAAGGAGCCAGTTCAGAGAGGATGCCGGTATCATGGCCGGAACATCCAAGCCCAACTACAAGAAGTGCGTTGACATTTCCACAGCTGCTGCTCTTAAGGAAATGATCCTTCCCGCAGTTCTTGCCATCGTTGCTCCTCTTGCGGTAGGTCTCCTTCTCGGAGCCGAAGCTCTCGGCGGAATGCTGGCCGGAGCCATCGCTGCAGGCGTACTGCTGGCCATCATGATGTCCAACGCAGGCGGCGCATGGGACAATGCCAAGAAGTACATCGAAGAAGGCCACTTCGGAGGAAAGGGTTCCGAAACTCACGCTGCCGGCGTTATCGGCGACACAGTAGGCGACCCCTTCAAGGATACTTCCGGACCTTCCATCAACATCCTCATCAAGCTGATGACTATCGTTGCAGTAGTGTTCGCACCTCTGTTCGTATCAGTCGGAGGACTGCTGGTATTCTAATAAACTGCTGAGTTTACCCCCAGTCAGGCAGCAACACCTGACCGGGGGTTTTTGCGTGCGATTGACCCTGTGGATGGGGGAGAGTATAATCATCCTGAAGATTCCCATATCACGGAGGTATCCTTAAATGTTTTGGAACGCAAAAAACGGAGAAGTGGACCTGGGCGACACGAAGATGAGCTATGTGTCTTTCGGCTACGGTGACAAGGCGCTGATCCTGATCCCCGGCCTGACAGACGGTCTTGTTACGGTGCGGGGCAGGGCATTCATGCTGGCCAAGCCCTATGAGATCTTTTATGACAAGTACACTGTATATATGTTCAGCCGCAAGGACGACATGCCTGAGGACTATCCTATCCGCGAGATGGCCCATGACCAGGCGAAGGCCATGGAGATCCTCGGGATCACTAAGGCCAGCATCGTGGGAGTCTCCGAAGGCGGAATGATCGCGCAGTATCTGGCCATTGATCATCCGGAACTGATCCATAAGCTGATCCTGGCGGTCACCGTTCCCTGCGTGAACGACGTGATCCGTGAGAGTGTAGGTAATTATCTGGAATTTGCAAAGAAGGGGGACCATCAGGGACTGATGATAGCCACAGCTGAGAACAGCTACTCCCCGGCCCGCCTGAAGAAATACAAAAAATTCTACCCGGTCCTGGGACTGGTGGGTAAGCCTGCAAACTACAGCAGATTCTTCATAAACGGCAACGCCATCCTTGGCTTCGACGCCAGGGCTGACCTGGATAAGATAACCTGTCCCACGCTGATAATCGGCGGCGAGGATGATAGGGTCCTGGGGATCCAGGGTTCCTACGATCTCCACGACATGATAGCGGGCAGTGAACTGCACACATATCCGGGGCTGGGCCACGCGGCCTTCGAGGAGGCGCCGGACTTCAACAAACGGATATTCGAATTCGTGGAAAGAGAGTAATAAAAAACCCCGCTGACGCGGGGTAGTTCATTTTTTGATCAGGGATTGAATCTGTCCTTCAGCCTGAAAATGTTGTTGTGCACCACGGGTATGGCCAGGATGACCAGGGTAATGACACCTTCAGCCAGGATCGTCATTCCGTTGTAACCAAGGGAGTAGAGCCAGGGTTCCATTCCTTCAGGAGCATACTCCCCGAAGAAGATGAATCCTGAAAGGAAGCTGCAGATGAACCTCAGGATGACGGCAACGGCGTAGCCGACATAGAGGCCGTTCTTCGACTTCCAGAAGAATCCGGAAACTCCGAGGGCGGTGAATGCCAGGATGTAGTCCAGGATCAGCTGGGCGGGATGGATCACGTAGCCTCCGAAGATCAGATTCAGGAGACCCAGGGCAAGGCCGGACGCCAGTCCCCATTTGGGTCCGCAGAAGTAGCCTGCCATGGTGGCCGCAAGCATGCTCAGAAGGGTGATGGAGCCGCCGTAGGGCAGGTGCAGAAGCTTGATCTGGTTAAGTCCGATGGACAGTGCTATCAGTACTGCGCAGAGCACCAGATAGCTTACGTTTTTGTTTCTTGTCATTAAAAAAACCTCCGTTCAAAAAATTGCAGGAGGGGATGTTTTGCTTCCCTACGCCGGCATTATCCGGTTCAGGTAATGAGGGTTTCGATCTCAGCATAAGCTCCCCTAGCACGCTTGCAATTATAACCCCCTTATAATATAATGTCAAATGGATATATCCGTGAAAAAATCAATTAGAGAGGTATTCAAATGAACGAAATGAGACTGGTCACAGAACCTTCAGCACTCATAAGAAGAATAGCCAGAGACGCTCTGAAAGGGCGTTGGAAGGATGTAGCACTGGCAGTGTTCATCTATCTTTTACTGACAAGTTTTATAGCTGCTCTGTTCGACAATATTTTTCCGTATTATCAGACTTTTGAATTCGGCGGACAGTACTTCCAGTACAATGCGTCCTTTGTGGGATCCCTTTATTCACTGGTCCTCGCAGGAGCATTCAACTATGGCATCGCTCTGTTCCTCCTGACTTTCTTCAGGACCAAAAAGACTGACAATAAGCTGCTGTTCGAAGGCTTTGCCATGATCGGGAAGACTATCCTGCTCAATCTGGTCATAACGCTTTTCACTGTTCTTTGGACGCTTCTTTTTATCATACCGGGGATCATCGCAGCGATCAGATACAGCCAGTCTTTCTTCATTCTGGCGGATCATCCTGAATATACGGTGATGCAGTGCATCAATGAATCCAAGACCAGGATGAAGGGCAACGTGGGCAAGCTGTTCTGCCTTGAACTTTCCTTCTTCGGATGGATGTTCCTGGCGGGGCTGGCTGCAGGCGGACTTGCCTTCACAGGAGGCGGATTCGTAGGTGCAGTGATCAACTCACTCATCTCACTCATCCCTGAGGCCTTCCTCATGACATACATGCTTACCGCGACGGTTGTCTTCTATGAACTGCTCACGGGCAATCTGGCAGTTGTGAACAGAAGCGCACAGGATGAGCCCATACACATGGTGAACGCAGACTATCAGGTCCGCGAAGAGGAACCGGACGATGCTCCGGATGCAGCCCCCTATGTGGCACCGGAAGAACGTGACAGATATAACTACGCTCCGAAGCATGAAGAAGATTTCGGCGCACCCAGAGAGGATGACTTCGGTTCACCGAGAAACGAGAAGGACGACTTCTGATGAAAAAGGTATTCATATACAGAAATGATCTTAAGAAATCCAGGGTCATCGCCGACGAGCTCAGGGAGAAACTGGCTCTCAAGGGCATAGCGGTATCCGAGGAGCTTACCGGTGACGTGGATCTCATCATAAACGTGGGAGGAGACGGGACCTTCCTTTCTCTCATGCAGAACTTTGAATTCCCCACAGTCAGGGTGGCCGGCATCAATACCGGTCATCTGGGGTTCTTCCAGGAGATCGCTCCCGAGGAGACCGACAGGCTCATAGACGCCTATCTCAATGACGAGTTGTGCTCTCAGAAATACAACATCGTAAAGGCTGAGATCACCAGGAAGAACGGAGAGGTGGTCGCATACAGAGCTCTCAATGAGTTTGTGCTTAAGGGGAAGGGCACCAGACCCATTCATCTGGATATCGGCATCAACGATTCCTTCATAGAGAAGTTCTCGGGAGACGGCATAATCGTGTCCACCCCCGCAGGTTCCACCGCATATAACTATTCTCTCGGCGGATCCATCGTGGACCCCAGGCTGAATCTTTTGCAGGTGGCTCCCATGGCGCCCATGAATACCACAGCGTACAGATCTCTGACGTCCAGCTTCCTGATCCCTGCGGAGGATCAGGTCATCATCAAGCCTGCTGACAGCAAGAACAGGGATCTTACCATGCTTTACGACGGAAGAGAGCTGAGGCTCAGGGACATAAGCTCCATATCTTTCAGGCTCTCCAACCGCAAGATAAACCTTGTCAGATTCGGGGATACTCCGTTCTGGGACAAGGTGAAGAACAAGTTCCTTTAAATGGCCAGTCTCAGATATACGGCGGAAGCAGGCGACCGCGGGAAACAACTGAAGACTGTGATCAGGGAACGCTTCAGCATCTCCTCCAGGCTCATGACGAAGCTCAGGAAGGAGGAACGCATCCATGTGAACGGGCGCCCCATGCCCGGGTGGGTGACGGTCTTCGAGGGAGACCAGGTGGAGGTCCTTCTTCCTCAGGAGACCTCGGAGTTTGAACCTGAGGACATACCCATCGACGTGGTCTTTGAAGATGAATGGCTGATGGTGATCAACAAGCAGCCCGGGATCGTAGCCCATCCCACCAAGGGAAACTACAGCCATACGCTTCTGAACGGAATTACATACAGAATGCTGCAAGATGCCGTCCTGACCGACGGCTCCCTTGATAAGGAGAAACTTTTCAAGGTCAGACTCACCAACAGGCTGGACATGAACACTTCCGGTCTGGTGATCGTCGCAAAACATTCATACGTCCAGGATCATCTGGTGCGCCAGATGGAGGACGGAAAGCTGGTAAAGCACTACACGGCTCTCCTTGAGGGCATAGTGAAGGAGGATGAGGGGACAGTGGACCTTCCCATCGGACTTCCCGATGAAAACTTCCCGGAGCGCTGGATACTGGAACCGGAAAAGGGAGGATATCCTTCGGTTACAGAGTATAAAGTCCTGAAAAGGTATGATCACCCTCACTTCATGGTTTACGGCCGTGAAAACCCCGAAATGAGGCCCGTAGAGGGATATACACTGATGGATCTTAGGCTCCTCACCGGGAGGACCCATCAGATCAGGGTCCACATGTCTCAGATGGGACATCCGGTGGCAGGAGATCATCTCTACTGTCACGGAGACCCCTTCAGATACAGAGAAGAATTCGGTACTCCCGAGAAGGGAGAGACCAATCCTGAGGTGGTGTCCGATCTAATAGGCAGACAGGCGCTTCACGCCACTTCCCTGAGTTTCACCCATCCCGTGACAGGGAAAGAGATGTTCATCGAGGCAAAGCTTCCGGAAGACATGGCGGAGGCTCTGGGCAAACTGGAATAACGGAGGGATTCCAATGGACAAACATGAACTGTATGAATTTCTGGATATAGAGACTCCCGAAGATTTTCAGTACGTGGAGAACGTGTCTCTCTATCTGGAGTCAGAGGATGAATTTGAACCGGAGGATCTTCGCGAACTTTTCGCATCCCTTGACGGGAGAGAGGTCTCGAAACTTCTGGAAGAATATTTTGAGGAGATCATGGAATCGGTGCCCGATGGGGAGACCGAGACCTACGAGCTCCTTTCAAACGTGCTGAGGAGCCTTACGGGACTTATGAAGTCCGGGTACGGCGAAGGCATCGGGCCGGACGCTGTGGATGAGATGGAACGGTTCAGGCGCTGGTACTCCATGGACAGTCACGTGTATCTCACAGATGACAGAGGAGCCGAGTACGACGTTCCGGTCAGGGACGCGCTCTTCTCCAAAAGGATGGAGAAGCTGGGCGAAGGTTCCTACCGCTACGATTTCACCGAAGCCTACGATTATCCCCTGGATGACTATGTGGTCAATCTCAGGGATCTGACCGAAATGGATCAGTACGAAGAGTACGAAGAGGATCTTGAGCAATGAACGACAGCCTTAGACCGGTAGGAGTCATAGATTCAGGAGTGGGCGGGATATCCGTCCTCAAAAAAGCCGTGGAGATAATGCCCAACGAGGATTTCATCTACTACGGAGACTCCCTGAACGCACCCTACGGAACAAAGAGCACAGAGGAGATAAGGGACCTTACCTTTGCCGTCACTGAGAAGCTGAGGGCCATGGGGATCAAGGCTCTTTGCGTTGCCTGCAATACTGCCACTGCAGCAGCCATCAAGGATCTCAGGGCGGTATATACCGACATGCCTGTGATCGGCATCGAGCCTGCGGTGAAGCCTGCTGCGCTTTCCACAAAAGGAGGCACCATAATAGTAATGGCCACCCCCATGACCATCAGGCAGCACAAGTTCAATGACCTGCTCAAAACATACGACAAGGACGCCAGGATCATCCCGCTTCCCTGTGAGGGGCTCATGGAGATGGTGGAAAACTGGTCAGATGATAAGACGCCTCTCATGGAATATTTCAGAGAGAAACTGGGACCGGTGCTTCAGGACGATACCGAGACCATCGTACTGGGATGCACCCACTATCCCTTCATCAAGAAAGAACTGAGGGAGTTCCTGGGAGACAGGGACATCGCTCTCATAGACGGATCTGAGGGAACAGCCAGACAGATAAAGAGAAGACTCGCGGAGGAGGGGCTTCTCAGAGACTGCAGTCACGAAGGAAAGGTGACCATACTGAATTCCTCTGAGGATCCTAAGATGATCGACATATCGCGGAAGCTTTTTGACATGGAGATAGACGAACTATGACTTTTGCACAGGTTTTTTTCAGGTATTATGACAGAGCCATAGGAAACGGAGTATGCTCCTTCTCGCAGACCGGGATCAGGGCCAATGATTTCATTACGATCTGCACGGAGCCGGATTTCGTGCTGGACAGGGAGACCATCATAAGAGCCGCTAAGGTCATGAAGCTCACAGAGCAGGAGACACAGGAGCTTCTCAGCTTCACGGAGGACGCCGATGCCTAAGGTCCTGGGAATAACAGCTGAATACGATCCCTTTCACAACGGCCACAAGTACCAGCTTGAGGAGGCCGTGAGAAGGACCGGAGCTGACATCAGGATCGCCGTGATCTCCGGAAACTTCACCCAGAGAGGGGAGCCTGCGCTTCTGGACAAGTGGACCAGAGCGGAGATAGCGGTAATGGAAGGCTTCGACCTGGTGGTCGAGATGCCTCTTTTGTTTGCCCTGAACAACAGCGGTGAATTCGCAAGGGCAGGAGTAGGCATACTTGAGGACCTGGGTGCGGACTGCATATCTTTCGGTTCCGAATGCGGGGATCTGGCAGCCCTTCAGGAGGCGGCTTTCAGAAGAGACCTTATGACCGAAGAGGACGATGCAAGGATCAGAGATCTGGTGAGAGAGGGTTATTCCTACCCGAGAGCCCTTCAGACGGTGCTTCGCGAGGCCGAGCCTCTGGGACCCAATGACAATCTGGCCTGCGAATACCTTAGGAACATGAAGACTGCCCGTCCGGTGGTGATCAAAAGGGAAGGAGCAGGCTACTCTGATACGGACTCTGAAGAGGGATATCCCTCGGCGAAACAGATCAGGGAGCGCCTCAAAAGACACGAGGATGTGTCACACATGATGCCCAAGGCGGGTTTTTTGCGCCTGAAGAAGGAGGAAAGGGAGAACGGTCTCATGTTCAGGGACAGGCTTTTCCCGCTTCTGATGCAAAAGATCGCAACCACCCCCAAGCAGGAGCTCATGAAGATCTCCGGGGCGGGGGAGGGCCTTGGCAACAAGCTGAGGGACAACTTCCGCTACTGCCACGATTACGATGAACTTGCGGGCTCCATCAAGTCCAAGAGGTATACGCTGACCAGGATACAGAGGGTGCTGGCCAATACACTCCTGGGGATCACGGAGGAGGATTCCAGGAATGCGGGGATCTACATACGCGTGCTGGCCTTCAATGACCGGGGCGCAGCCCACCTAAGGTCGCTGGATGACAGGGGACACAGGTTTCCGCTCATAACCAACATAAACAAGGACGCGGTGAAGTATCCGGAACTTCAGAAGGACATAGAGCGTGACATTCTGGCTTCGGACATTTACAACATCGCCCTGGGAAGAGACCTCTATCTTAACTCAGAGTATGTCAAAAAACCGTTGAAATTATCCCTCTTATAGGATAAACTTTACTTTTGGAAACGTTAGTTTTTTAATACCATTCCAGATACATCAAAGGAGAAAAACATGAAGATTTTAGTAATCAACTGCGGAAGTTCCTCTCTCAAGTATCAGATCCTTGATATGACCAACGAGACACTTCTTTGCAAAGGTCTCGTAGAGAAGATCGGAATCGACGGTTCTGTGATCAATCATACGAAGATCGGCCAGGACAAGTTCGTTCTTGAGACACCCATGAAGGACCACAAGGACGCCATCGCACAGGTACTGGCTGCCATCCAGGATCCGGATCACGGCGTAGTTACAAGCATGTCAGAGATCGGTGCTGTAGGACACCGTGTGGTACATGGAGGAGAGCACTACGCTGATTCAGTTCTCATCGATGATGAGGTCATGAAGGTCATCGAAGAGTGCTCAGACCTGGCACCTCTTCACAACCCGCCGAACATCGCAGGTATCGAGGCATGCAAGGCCCTTATGCCGGACACACCGATGGTTGCCGTATTCGACACAGCTTTCCATCAGACCATGCCTCCCGAGAGCTATATCTACGCTCTTCCGTATGAGTACTATACAAAGTACGGCATCAGACGCTACGGCTTCCACGGCACATCCCACAAGTATGTTGCCCGTCGCGCCGCAGAGATGCTGAACGTAAGTCTTGAGGATCTTAAACTCATAACATGCCACCTTGGAAACGGAGCATCCGTATCCGCCATCAAGCACGGAAAGTGCATCGACACTTCCATGGGATTCACACCCCTTGAAGGTCTGGTAATGGGAACACGTTCCGGCGACATCGACCCGGCACTTGTGACCTACATCAGAGAGAAAGAAAACCTTGCTCCCGGCAAGGCCAACGAGATCCTCAACAAGAAGTCCGGTGTTCTTGGAATCTCCGGAGTATCCTCAGACTTCAGAGACATCGAGGCTGCAGTAGAAGAAGGAAATGAGAGAGCAGCTCTGGCCCTCAAGGTCTTCGCTCACAAGGTGAGATTCTATATCGGTGCTTACATCGCTGAGATGAATGGATGCGACGCCATCGTCTTCACAGCCGGAGTAGGTGAGAATGACATCACAATGAGAGAGCTGATCTGCCACGACCTTGGAAATCTCGGAATCAAGATCGATCCGCTGAAGAACAAGATCAGAGGCAAGGAGACCATCATCTCAGCTGATGACGCAAAAGTCAAAGCTCTCCTTATTCCCACCAACGAGGAGCTCATGATCGCAAGAGATACTTTCCAGATCATAAAAAAGTTAAAGTAAGGGAAAATAATTGTTGACAAAAGCTTGTTCTTCAAGTAATATCTAGTAGTTGACGATTTGAACGGGCCAGGCCCGCAGGAGATAGAATAACACAACAGGAGGTGTTAAGGACATGGCAGTACCTAAGAGAAGAACATCAAAGGCGAAGAGAAATTCCCGCCAGGCAGCCAACATGAAGATGGCAGCCCCCGGAATGTGCATCTGCCCGCAGTGCCATCAGCCCAAACTTCCTCATAGAGTTTGCCCCAACTGCAACTACTATGATGGAAAAGAGATCGTAGCTGAAGCATAAAAAATGTTTTCGAAAGGCAGGTCTAACGACCTGCCTTTTTGGCCATGCTAGTGTGGCTCAATGGTAGAGCAGCTCATTCGTAATGAGCAGGTTGGGGGTTCGATTCCCTTCACTAGCTCCATGACAGTAAAAGGACACCCATGAGGGTGTCCTTTTGCTGTCACAGAAACAGTTGGGAATCGAACCCGAAAGGGCGCGACAGGGATTTCCATTGGCAATCAAAAAAATGGTCCTCAATGGAAGTGCAGATCGCATTTTTTGCTTCACAATGGAAGTCTGTATGCGTTTACTTCCATTGAGGAGCATTTTTTTTGCTTGCAATGGAATAGGCAAAGCAAAAAAAACGGTTTTCAATGGAATTGTTGATGCTGGACTTCAGGCCTTCCGTCCCGCATTGACTTTAAAGTACTAAAATGGTAATATTACGACAGTAATTCCCCTGCGGAAGCAGGGGAAATTTTGTAAGAAAGAGACTGATGATATATGAAAGATGCTGTAAGCTTCGATCTTTTGAAAACTGATAAGAGGACAAGGGCCAGACTGGGCACGCTGCACACCCCTCACGGAGACGTGCAGACCCCTGTTTTCATGCCTGTCGGCACACAGGCTACGGTCAAGGCCATGAAGCCTGAAGCTGTTGAGGAACTGGGGGCTGAGATCATTCTCGGCAACACCTATCATCTCTACTTGAGACCGGGCCATGACGTCATAAAGGATGCAGGCGGGCTTCACAAGTTCATGAACTGGCACCGGCCGATCCTCACGGACTCCGGCGGATTCCAGGTCTTCAGTCTGGGCAAGATGCGTAAGATCAAAGAGGAAGGCGTGACTTTCCAGTCATACCTTGACGGTTCCAGGCACATGCTTTCACCTGAGAAGTCCATAGAGATACAGAATGCTCTGGGCTCAGACATAATGATGGCTTTCGACGAGTGCGCACCTCCTGAAGCGGACAAGGCTTACGTCCAGAAGTCCCTGGCCCTGACCAACCGGTGGCTGAAGCGCTGCATCGATTCGCCCTACGACCATGAGAAGCAGTCGCTTTTCGGCATACAGCAGGGCGGAATGTTCAAGGATCTGAGAAAGGAGAGCACCGATTTCATTGCGGAACAGGACCTTCCCGGATATTCCATCGGGGGACTTTCCGTGGGAGAACCCAAGGAGGTCTTCATCGATATGCTGGATGACTGCCCGGATATGCTGCCCAAGGAGAAACCCAGATACCTTATGGGTGTAGGTTCTCCCGACTATCTTTTCGAAGGAGTCGAGAGGGGCGTTGACATGTTTGACTGCGTGCTTCCCACCAGGATAGCGAGACACGGTCTGGCCATGACTTCCCACGGAAGAGTCAACATCAAGAACAAACAGTATGAGAGAGACTGGGAGCCCCTGGACAGCGAGTGCACATGCTACACGTGCAGAAACTATTCCAGAGCGTACCTCAGGCATCTGTTCAGATCTGATGAGATCCTCTCATCCATGCTTCTTACGGAGCATAACCTGCATTTCCTGGTGAATACCATGAAAAACATGAGAGAAGCCATCGCAGAGGACAGATTCCCCGAATACAAGAAGGAATTCTATGACAAATATGGTAAATTCTGAAAAGACGATATGCCCCCACAGTGAACTCTGCGGGGGATGTAAATATCAGGGCATTTCCTACGAGGAACAGCTGCGCAAAAAAGAAGAGTACGTGGACAGGCTCCTTGAGAAAGCCGGAGTCCATCCTTTAAAGAAGGATCCCATCGAAGGATGCAGCGATATCTACGCCTACAGGAACAAAATGGAGTACACATTTGGCGACCTTGTCAAGGGCGGTGAACTCACTCTCGGCATGCATCTGGCGGGCAAATACTGGTCCATCGTG
>JAEEGF010857525.1_pt1 | contig 12530 bp, 7 predicted proteins | sample 9134171 | NCBI WGS metagenome assembly JAEEGF01 (sample SAMN16246542, study PRJNA631951) | gut metagenome | biome: gut microbiome; feature: rumen; material: AP-attached | host: Bos | place: Iran: Karaj | collected 2018-10 | reverse complement strand
GCCACGAGCAGTTGCTTGATACGAGGCCATTGCGCGGCATCGTTGTTCATTGCCCTTGCTGTTTGATTCAATTGTTCTTCAGTGTAGGGTTGTCCTAAGATGTAGTAGGCTCCCTGCATCTTCTCGTTCATCAGCTCCTCCACATGACTGTCGATACGTTCCAGCTCTTCTTGGGTAAGCGGCTTGCTGAGCGTGCTGTCGATACCCAACGTCCGATGCAGCCCTTCTTTGACGATACGCCTTTTAAGTGAAGAGTGAAGAGTGAAGAGTGAAGAATTTGCTACCGCTGTTCCAATATTTAGGGCTTTGTGGATGTCGTTATGTAAGGCGTTGTATTTCTGTCGCATGCCACTCTCTGCGTATGGTGGCGTGAGATAGGTGAGCAGAACGGCATTCGAACGACGTTTGGCGATAATGGCTTCACCAATATTGCTGGTGGTGTAGTAATAGAAATGTGGCGTAGGACCAACAAGCTGCTGACTCCAGTCCTGTGGTCGCATACCCGCATCACGTCCAGGGGTAAATTCCAGATTGCCATGCGTACCGAAGTGTATCAACGCATCAGCCTGGAACCCCTTCTGCATATATAGATAAGGTGCCAGATAGCTGTGAGGCGGTGCCACCTCCACACCATGCACCAGCTTGAAATCATCATCGCCCAAGGCAGGACGTGGCTGAGGGAAGAGCAGCACATTGCCATAGCGCACACAGGCAATGGCGATGCTGTCGCCCCTTGCCAATAGTGACCCTGGAGCCTCGCCATAACGGCTCACCACCTCCTGGTATTTCTCTGCGGGCACCACTTCCTTGGCCCATTGCTCATACTGCTGACGACTCAACCATAGCGGATGGCCTTTCTGCAGATATTCCTCCTGGGCTCCTTTGGCGTATGAGCCTAACACGAGCCCTTCCTTTTTGATAGCTTTGGCAAAGGCATCGAGTGTTGAGGGCAAACCAGTTACATTATAGCCTTCTTGTTGTAGTCGCTTTAGGAGATTATACATACAAGGAATCACCTCTATACCGCTCGCCAAGAGCGCATCCTTACCCGGACGTTTGAAGTAGCCGATGGCGATGCGCTTCTCGCTGTTCTTCTTCTGACGAAGCGACATGCTGCGGCAGATATGTTCCACCAGCATCTCGCACCGTTCTGTCTCTGCGGTATTGATATGATAACCTTCTTTATTAGGATTCTGCGTTGCGATAGCAAAAGGCGCCGCACCACCGTCAATCTCAGGAATGACGATGCGCGCATTCTTCGAACCGCTACTCATCGGGATGTCCTTGTTCATCCACTCTTCGTGTGTCATTGCCATCGGGAACGGACAGAACAAGGCAACATTCTTTTCTTGCATCCACTGGATCAACGTATCGTTGCCCAGACGTCCCATCGCCATATACACCACACCGTCGGGCTTCAGCTGGTGGAGCATCTTCTCACGTTTCTTTCCTGAGCAGGTCATGGGGTAGACGTTGAACCCGCGTTGGGTGAGCATCGTGATGAGTGTATCCACATGTTCGCGATTGCCCTCCATGGGGAAGGTGATGCCTGATATCAGGGCCAGCCTCATTCCATTCCCTTCCTTTCCAAGGGTAGGGGCAGGGGTGGGGGATGAATACAGCCCTTTTTGGCGCAAATACTGTGTCAGTTCATCGTGCGTCTTGAAATACTTGCCATACTCACGGTGGTAGTACATATCCTTCAGCACCTCGACGGGCTTATCAAATGACTGCTCACCCCAGCGATGAGGTGTGGCAATGTATCTTAAGAATCTAAGACCGTTGCGGAAGTTCTGACGGTTCTCGTTATCGAAGTATTCCTGCAAGGTGGCTATCTGTTCCTCACTGAGGTTATGGTTCTCCACGAAATCGTTGCTGCGTAGCGTCTTGGTATACACGGGAACACCTTTTTCTGCCACCCTCTTCACCTCGGCTTCCTGCTCTGGCGTCAGGAAAAGACGGCGGGCATAGATGATGACCGCATCATAGTCCTCGAGACTCTCCATCTCCTCTGCCTCCACACAATCTACCTTGATCTGCGGATGGTCGTTGCTCAGCACGATATCAGCCTGTTGAGCCTTCAAGGCATTCACCACGATAATCCGAGTGGGGGCCATGAAATGGCGATAGGCGACAAAGCCAAGAAGGAAGATAAAGGAAGACAGAAGAAGATAAAAGGAGATAGAGGACAACAGACTTGCCGCGGACTTTTTGTGCCCGCGAATGATTTTTCTTCTAACTTCCTCTATCTTCATCTGCCTTCCTCTGTCTTCTTCTATCTTCATCTGTCTTCTTCTATCTTCATCTGTCTTCTTCTAACTTCATCTGTCTTCTTCTAACTTTTTGATATACAATTCCTGTATCTCAGGCACTTCGCCCAGCCCTTCGAGACGGACATCAACCGTGAGGCCTTCCTTCTCAAGGGCTTCCTTCCATTCTACCGATATATCGTTGTTGGCATGATCACCAGCCACAAAGAGCAGCGGTACCAAGGTCACCCTTTTGCCTTTCATTGCCTTGATCTGTGCCAAAGCCGTCTCCTGGGTGGGATAGCCCTCGATGGTTGCTACATGGTAGTGGGCATGACCACTAGCTCGCAGCATATAGTCGAGCTGACTGTATAGTGCCGTAGCCGGGCCTTCCGTGCCATGACCAATAAAGAGCACATGCTCGCGTTTCTTGGCGTTAGCCGCATGGCGGTTCACCAACACCTCGCACACTTTCTCGGCATCCTCTACGGTATAGAGTAACGGCGTGCTCACCCAGATGCTGTCGAAGAAGGGGCGTACTTGTTCCACATCCTGACGCAGACGATCCATCTCGATGCCGTCGATGATATACGTAGGTTGTATCTTTACCGTCTTGATACCCTCAGCACGCAGTTTCAGCAGCGCATCGATGGGTGTATCCTTCTTGATGCCCCGCTGTGCCAGGCGTTTCATGACGATACGGGAGGTATAGGCCTCGCGAACCTTCAACTGAGGGAATGCCTGTGTGGCTTTCTCGTTGATGGCATCGATAGTCTTCGCACGCGTTTCGTCATAGGTGGTGCCGAAGTGTACCATCAACAAAGCAGTGTCCTGCGCCCGGCAGTTAGCCGAGCACAGGAGCACCATAAACAAACTTATATAATAATACACGTATTTCGACATACTATTTCACAACAGTATAGGTGTCGCCTTCCAATAATCTGATCTGTTCGAAGAAGTAGCCTTCGGCCACCTTGATACCCTCACTGACCTTGCCAGTGGCGATGTCGTAGATGTAGATCTGCGGCTGAGCGGTCTCGGTGTTCACGCCGAAGTAGACTTTGTTCTGCTTCTCGGCAAAGGCAGAGCGCTGCGAGAATCGTCCGCTGCTATAGGGAATGTCGCTGCCACCAAACTGCATACGGGTACGGGTATTGGCGTTCAGGTCGACGATGCTATAGTAGTGGGCGTAGCTGTCGATGGCGGTACCAAGCTCTGAATCGTCGTGACGAGAATAGCAGAACACCTTGCCGTTGCCGAGGTACTGCGTGGTGAGCAGTTTACCGTCGCTGTTGGGGAATCCGTTGAAGGTAGCATCAATGTTATACTCACCCTTCTTGATGCGCAGCAACTTGCCTTCCTCGCCAATGGAGGTGTCGCTGAAGGCTGCCAGATAGAGGTTGCCCTGCTCGTCGAAGAAGGTGGTCTGCTGGAGGAGTTCGCCGTAGGCAGAGCCAGCCATCTCAGCGGGGAAGGGACAGAGGTTATTTTTTTCGACAGCCATTGTAGCGGCATTGATGGTGAGCACGTGGAAGGTTTCCTCCTTGGTAGCTTTACGTCCGGAGCCTTTCTTCTGATAGTAGAAATAGATGAGCTTGTCGTCGGATTGACGATAGGCCAGAATGCCGCTGGTGGTGAAAGAGTCCCAGTCGCCTTGGAGAGCGAGCTCGAGCGTGCCTTCGTTGAGAATCCTCATGTCGTTAGCGTTGAGCTTCGTCCAGACGATGGCGTTCTTGTCGCCGTTGGTCGCCATGATGATGAGCGTGGAGTCGTTGATCCAAGCATGGCAATACTGGCGGGGATTGTAGGTGTTCTTCGTGAAGGGCTGAGTCTTGACCACCTTCATCTGTCCGTTTTCATAGCGGAGCTTGACGAAACGGTCGGCGCTGACAGGCACCTGATAGTAGTACTTACCGCGGACGATGGCCTCCATGGTGTAGTCGGCATTGATTTCCGTTCCGGCGTTCTTGAAGTCAACAACGGTTCCTGCGTTGAGCGAGTCGCGGGTTTGCATAATGGTGGTCACGTCGCGTCCCATACCACCCTGCTTGCCTACGGTAACGGTAAGGTCGAAGTGATAGGGTGTGACTTCTTCGATGATGGGATCTTTCTTGTTGTTGTCGTCGTCATCATCATTTGAACATGCAGTAAAGAGGGTCATGCCCATCATGAGTACTGCAAAACTTAAGAAATACTTTTTCATTGTTTTGTTGTTTAATGTTTATTGTATTAATACTCTGAATTTTGCAAACAGTGTGCGCCCAGGCTTCTGCAACTTGTAATTGTCGTAGACGGTTGCGTCGAAGAGGTTCTGGCAGTCGAGCGACACATTATAACGCCCGCCCAGCCATGAATAGGTGATGTTGGCTCCGACGATGTTTTTTTCAGGAATGCGGGCTTTCGTATCCAAGGCTCCATAGCCTTCCCATGAGAGGAAGAACCAGTGAACCCACTGATAGTCGATGCCAAGCTGCAGACGGTCGGTTTTTTGAAAGAGTTGACGGAACAGATAGCGTGCTTCGGCTGAGGCATAGAACCAGGGACGGTTGGGCACGTGGTTGTTGAAGGTGACCGAAGGCTTGCCGTCGCTCTTGAACTCCTGTCGGTCGCGGGCGTCCTGCCATGTGACGTTGCCTATGACCTGCAGTCGCTGCTGCCAGTCGTAGCGCAACTCGCCCTCAACGCCTTTGATATGAACGGCGGGCACATTGACATATTGCATCATACCCTCCTTCTCCGACACTTGTGGTTGGATATAGCTGTCAACGTAACGCAGGAAACCGTTCACCTCGTACGACAGCGTATGGTCGTCGTGCCGCAGGGTGCCGAAGAGTCCTAAGTTCAGGTTGTCGCTTTTCTCAGGCTCCAGAGTAGTATTGGCATATATGGTAGTGCCATTGCCCAGAAGTTCGCGAGCTAGCGGTAGGCGCACGCTATGCTCGTAACTGGCCTTGACGGCAAGCGGTTCTATCATCTGGAATCTGATGCCGACGCCTCCGCCAAGGTTATTATTGGTCGAGGAGCCTTGAACCTCTCGTGAACCAGTTACGGTAGGGATATCTGTCTGATTAATGGTAAGATGGTTCACATAGTCTTTCAGGAAAAACGTGTTATTTAGTCTGCCGTTTAGCAGCGACTGGTTGTAGGTCAGTCCGACGATATGCTTGGCGAGCACGTCGTTGGCTGGTTCGAAGTCTTTCTGGACATCGTCCCATCGATCGTTGCCCGTACGGTTGAGGGCATAGCTCAAGTCCAGCAGATGGTCATCGCTGAATCGGTATTTCAGGTTGGCACGTCCGATAGTGAGGGGACGTTTGATGTGTCGCAGCGTCCTGGCACGGCCTGTTATCTCGTTGCGCGAACTCTTAATATACTCTCCGTCCCAATTGTATTTGCGGTAGGCAGTATCCACAGCCTGCGAATGATCCCAGGTGTGCGACAGCGACATGCTGGCGCTGAGGTTGTCTGTGAGGAAGCGATTCTTCTGGTAGTTGGCACTGATGCTCCATGCTTCAGAACGACGTTCAGCCTCGCCCACCACCTTGGTTTGTATCTGTCCCGTCTGCACTTCCTTTTCCACCTTATTATATGATGCGCTCACGAAGAACTCGTCGGCCCACCACTTATCCGTAAAACCTACCTCCAGCTGTCCTATCAGCGAGAAATAGTCATCATGGAAACGGCGGCGGTCTTCAGCAACATATTCGCGCATCTCCTCGTTCCACACCTCCACGCCACGCATCATGTAGTCGTTCTTCGAGTAGTTGACACCCAATGTGGGACGAATGGTCAGGCCGTTCTTCAGCACATACTGGGCATTCAAGTCAGCCTTATGGGTATGGAACGATCCGAAGCCGTAGCTGGCATCGAGGTAGTTAGTCTTCTTGCGGTTGGTGATAATGTTCACTGCACCGCCTAGCGCGTCGCTACTGAGCCACGTGGGCACCACGCCCTTATAAATCTCGATGTGGTCAATGAGGTTGACGGGCAGATTGGCCAGCGTCACACCGGAACCTTTTGTGTCCAACGGTACACCGTCGATGAAATAGCGCACTGAGTTGCCCGACATACCGTTGATGGACAAGTCGAAGTCAGAACCTACACCGCCTTCCTCACGTACCTTCACACCAGCGGTACGGTCTACCAAAGCGCTCAGCGAACTGATGCTGCTCACCACTGAGCGAATGTCAATCGCATTCATGGAAAGAGCGCCCTCGCGTAGTCGCTGGGTTTTAGATTTGCCGGTGACGGTGACATTGTCCAACATCACCGAGTCCTTCATTTGTTTCTTCTGCCGTTTGCCGATTCCCGAGCTAAGCTCGCTTCCCCGTAACCTTTCCTGAGCATTCACAGGCAATAGCACCAACAGACAGAGCAACAGCCAAAGCAGCCTGTTCATCTTCTATAAACTGTAAACAGTAAACCGTAAACTAACTATCCGCTCAGCCTTATTCCCGAGGCCTTCGCTTCTTAAAAAACCGAATGGCAGTTTGACCTAACGGTCGAACGCTGCCTGCGCTCGGCATAGCTCAAGCAAGCTTGACTATGCTCTCGCTAATGGCAGGTTTCCTGGCTCTCCCCGATAAGTCCGCCTTCCCAACGCTCTTCACTATTCGTTATTTACTACTTATTAGCGCAGCGCCAGTGGCTTTGTCTGGACTTACCATAATAGGGATCACAGTAGCGGGTACTGCTCAGGTCTTTCACCTGATTCCCTTTTATTGCGCGGATGAAACACCCGTGCATCACCATTTCGGCTGCAAAGGTACGAATAAGTGAGCAAAATGCAAAAGGAAAACTTGTTTTTCTTTTCATTTTCGAACGAAAGTACCTTCGACACATGTCAAAGGTACGAATAAGTGAGCAAAATGCAAAAGGAAAACTTGTTTTTCTTTTCATTTTTCGTAATCGCGAAGCGCTTGCAATGTTTTTATCCTGTATTATATAAGTTCTTCAACTGAGGTGCTGTCGTGAGACATCACCTCCGTTTTCATTGCTGCTTTCGGGTTCTATTTGTGCGCGAAGTAAAATAACTAAATTCAAGTTTCGCAAGTTCCTAACTTGCCAGTTTTAATTGATAGATTTCAACGAAATGACTGAGTTTGTCCGATGTATCTTTTGCGATTTTATGACATGCTGTCATTCCGGCTGTAATTCAGGTAGATGCAGTTGATGCCGTTCATGTACTTGTGGTTGATGTTCTTGCATACACGTGACAGAATGGCCCGACGCATATTGCCATCGTCGAGATCCAACACCTCTTTATCCGTATATTTATAGATCGGATTTCTCAGTGGCCCTTTGTCCTTCAACATCACCGTGAAGACAGTCTCCTTGTCGATGATTCTCACATCGAAAGTCTCATCCTTTTGGTGTTCATGTTCAGCATGGGTTTCCACTATCTCATAGAGCAGCTCCTCCAGCGCCACAGCCACAGCCATACCGTCGGGCAGCTCACATGCTTCGACAAAGGGGCGCACCTGCGTTAGGCATTCCTCGACACCCTCGGGGGTATAAGGTACCGAGAAGGTGACGGCCGGATTCGACGGAAGCGTGTTCATAAGCGTGGGCCAGCCGTATAGTGTATTCCTGCGGTGTACCACGTAGGCCATAGTCACTATCAGCAAAAGCCCGATCCAGGCGTTTACAGGCAAGATATACCAGATGTATTGGGGGCCATAGCTGCCTATCACGACAACGGTCAGGATGGCTATCAGGTCGATAGCTATCTTCAGCCAGCGACATAGCCTGTGATGCCCCTGCACAAAATAGGTTATGAAGAGCGTACTGGCTAATGCGTCAGGCAACAGAGCCAGACACATCAACCGGAACGGCGTGCGGCACTGGTCTATCAGGCTGCCTTCGGCACCGTATAGTCGTGCGAGAATATCAGGAAAGAGGTAAACCAGCAGACTCATCACCAGCATCACGACAATCAGCATGCGGAATATCCTGTATATGAGCAGACGAAAACTGTCATAGTCTTCTTCTCCTATCAAGATGCCGCCAATGCTGCCGATGGCATTGTTCGTCCCCGCCAATGCCAGCATACAGATACTATTGAACTGGAAGTAGATGGTGAAGGCATACATACCATCGGCTCCCATACGATTGACGACCACCGAGTTCATGACATAGGCCAGAACCGGTCCCAACAGTGCGGCAAAGAGCATGGGCAATCCGATGACGAAGCACTCGCGATAGAGCCCGGCAGAGCAGATCCTGTCAGGACGCCAGAGACGGAATATCCTGCTATTCTTGCGCATATAGCCTACAAGAGATGTAAAAGCCAGCAGATTACTGAGCGCTGTGGCATACGAGGCACCGACCAGTCCCATATCGAATACGCCGCAGAGCAACAGGTCGAACACCACGTTCAGCAGCTGTGAGATGATGACGCGCCGGGTGATAAGGCGCGGATTACCGTTTACAATGATGTACGACATGGGTACGCCGCACACCGCTGCCACGAAGATGCAGAACAGGTCGGCTTGAATATATGGCTTGAGCATGGGAAGCAGACGCTCGTCAGTGGTAAGCAGACCTGCCACGGTGTCGAGAAAGGGCAATATCAGGCAGGTGATAAGCAGGGCAGAACCGACGACATAGTACAGATGATGGTTGAACACGCGGTTGGCCTTGCCATAGTCCTGTCCGCCGATGCTTCGGGCACTCAGGAAACCAGCCCCCGAACTCATCAGTCCGATGATAATAAGCATGACACTCGACACAGGCTGCCACACACGGACAGCCGAGAGTGCATCTGGCGACACCAGATTGCCTACTATGATTGAGTCGGTGATACCACCTATCTGTCCTATCATGGCAGACGCGACGGTCGCCAGGAAGAACGACCCGAACATGCTTTTCAGCACATACTCATTACGTTGTATCATTTCCTTATCTTTTTAGAGAATACCGGCACACCCTCTACAGGCAGGGCTGACAGGCACGCCTCAATGCTCTTGCCGCCAAGCGGGTCGATACCCTGCTCTATCTGGCGGCTCACCTCCATGCGCATTTTTGCTATCAGACAGGCATCACCCTGTATCTCTTGAAGCACCCAAGTGCCATCCTTTGCCTGCTGGAGTCTTTCGCCAGCGAAACACGGCAAGGGACAATACCGGCAATAGTCATACCGGCCACATGTGGGGAACATCTTTCTCTGGTCACCCTGCAACAGCTGCATGCGCTTTGGGCTCAGTATGATATCTCTTAGCGGCGTATGGGGCAGCTGGCCGTAGCTGATGTTCAGATTGGTGCAACACCTGGCAATGCCTGTGGGCGAAACGATGATATTCTGATTGGCACTGCAAGGCATACCCCGCCGCTGTCCGATATCGTAGCCGTCAGCCTTGCCGTCGGTGCGCACGCAGCCTCTGACCATCGGGTCGTTCAGTATCAGGCGCAGGGCCTCGGGCCGTGTTTGCAGATGCTCGATAATCGACACATCACCGTCGGCACCCGGCATCAACACACACGAAATATCCGTCTCAGCACCTACTTCCCGAGCCAAATGACGAACGCCATAGTAGGTACGGGAGTTCAACCTGAATATGGGGGTCTTGATGCTCAGCGGCACTGGCCATAACGCCAGTTCCTTCAGCACGTACACCGACTGCTCCCACGAACCTTGACGGCGCGTTATCTGGTCGTGAACGGCAGCATCGGCACTGTAAATCGTAACGTTGAGCTGTTTCAGCCCCATGCGGGCCACGCGGCGTATCTTCTCGCTGGTGTTCAGCGCAAGGGCATTCGTCTGAAGGTTGACGGCCATGTTACGCTCGTGCAGATAGTCGAGAATAGCCCAGCAGTCGGGATGACTGAAGGGATCACCGCCGGTGAGGGTCACCTCAGGTATTCCCAACGCCGCCGCCTCGTCGATGATCCGCTGATAGTCAGCGAGCTTCAGCATACCTTTGCGTAGTCGGCTCTCCTCATGCAGGTTGCTACGGGCAGCACCGTCGTTAAAGCAGTGCAGACAACGCTCGCTGCAGGCGTAGGTCAACTCCAGCACCAGGTTTATCCGCTCATCCTTGGGCAGACTGTCCAGATAGTCGCGCTGAGGCTCATAGCCCGTAGCACGCAAGCAGGGCGGATTCTTCTGTCGGTACCGTTGCCACTCATCGTCGCTGAACACATGGTCGTGAACCAGCCCGATGGGCATCAGTTGCTCACGGCAGAACGCTTCAACCTGTTCAGTGGTTGCCCCCGTCACCTCCGCTATGTGTGCCGTATCCAGGACGGACTCTCTCTCTGCCACTAACAGCTCGCCAACCAGCAGGGCAGACAAGTCATCGAAGGTATAGCAGGTGGCATTGGCCGTGTTGTACATGACGGCACGCTGCGCCTGAGAGTTGTAGGCACCACAAGTAAATCGCGGACGAACAAACTGTGTCATATCTTCAATTTTTCATTTCTTCAACCTGTAAACTGCCACGCCTATCATGGTGAACTTGTCTTTCATATAGGTGAAGGCATCCACTGGGCTCAGTCCCTTCTCGCCGGCTCCTACATGATAGAAGAACAAGCGCCCCTGCTGCCACTTGGCCATCAAGAGGTGCTTGATTTCGAGCCCGTGCGCCCAACTGTGCTGGTGGCAGACCACTGCCAGCACGTCACCATCACGGATGACACCCAACTCAGACTGTTGCGGCATGTCGAGCAGTTCGCGCGGGATATAGGTGAAGCGCACGCCCTGCTGCTCACGCAGCATGATGGCTCTGAAATCCTCATCGTCAGTCAACCCGAGATTCCGAAACAGATGACGGTTGGCGGTCATATACGACGGTTGCATATCTACCAGTCCCGTGAAGGGAAAGACTGGCTCGTCGGGGCCTATATGTTCCACGAAACCCTCGCTGATGGCCGACTGCATGATCCAGGTGAAATAATGGTTGCGGGTGGCGTATGCGACAATGCCGTCCAGATAATGCATTCGCCGGTAGTAGTCTTTTAGGTGCTCCAACGTGGCGTGTCCGTTTTTATAGCACAGCGCCAATGCCAGCGCGTTTTCCATGACGGTGGTGCAGTCCACGCGGTCGAGCATGACCAAGAGTCGCTCTTCGCCCATCGTCTGTGTATAGCCGGTGCGGACTCCCGCAGCCATCATCTGCACGAAGAAATATTCTGTCAGAGGCACCGTTTCATCCACGTGAGCCATCATCCGCTGCATCAAAAGTCCGTTACGTGCTTCGGCCCGATTCTGCTTGTAGCGCAAGTACCACTCATTCCTTTTCGGTATGAGTCGCCGTGCCATGTAGTCGATATGCATCCTGGCTATAATGACCGACAACAGCGATTTCACCGTAGCCAGCCGCTCGCGCCAACAGTAGTGATTGGTTTTCACTTTCTCATAGGCACTGATGTCTATACCCCAAGCCTCCAATCCCAGCCATCCGGCTACCCGCAGTGCCCGGACAATGTGGAAACTGCTGGTCAGCACGTAGAAGCGCTTCTGGCCGTAATAATCCTTCATGTTCCGTATCGAGCGGAAGGTGTTATAGCCACATGAGTCTATCACGAACCGTTCTTCGGGAATGTGGTATTGTTCCACCAGCGTGCGGTAGATGACGCAGGTGTCCGCCCTGCATCCAGAGATGTAGAAGAGCCAATCAGGATATGTGCGGGCCAGGATGCTGACCAGCCTCACCCGCAGTTGCAGAATAGGTGTCAGCGTATAGTCGGGCCTTAGCTTGGCACCTAAAACCAGACAGGCCTTCAGGTCGGAAGGAGCCTGAAGGCCTGACTGCTCACGCAAGCTGTCGTTGTACAGCTGGACAAACCTCATCTTTACGGTGTCTGGTTTTCTAAGCTTAACAGACGAGAAACATGTCACACCCACTTCTCACGCGAACATCCGTAGATGTCTCAACTGTAGCCTTGTTCACTGGCGATTTTCTGATTTCAAATGGGTTCTTACTCATAATCTAAATAAAATAAAATGTTAATACTAAAGATGCTTAATCTCATTTGCAAAGATATGAATAAATGTGATAATATGAGGCACTACTTTTGCTAAATAATGTTAAGGGCCTTAAAAAGACTCTTTTCAAGACAGTCAGTTGATGCCCAGTCACGAACTACAATCCCGAAACGTTTGACCGTTTCGGGATCTATTATTTCCTGACTGCCAACAGGGCAGCTGAGGCCATTACCGTCCAGGGCCTTTGCCACCACCTATATAGTCCAAATCTTCTCCGTAGATGGTGTTCGCGGTGTTGCTCCCTACCAGGATGTGGCACTTCTGCTGCAACTTATAGACCCGCAGGCGGGCTTCAT
>JAEEGF011132381.1_pt1 | contig 12532 bp, 10 predicted proteins | sample 9134171 | NCBI WGS metagenome assembly JAEEGF01 (sample SAMN16246542, study PRJNA631951) | gut metagenome | biome: gut microbiome; feature: rumen; material: AP-attached | host: Bos | place: Iran: Karaj | collected 2018-10 | reverse complement strand
GCCCTTTATAAACTGCTTTCTCTTCATGGTATCAATCTGTCTGACCCTTGCAAAATGCTCGGGCGCAAATGTAGGAATACCTTCGTACTTAATGTTTTTCTTAGGTGCGCAAACCGTATCTCCGATAGCAAAGATACCGGGATCAAACACACCGATAATATCGCCCGCATAAGCTTCTGAAAGAATTTTTCTTTCATCAGCCATAATCTGCTGAGGCTGAGAAAGTCTTAAAGTCTTGTTACCCTGAACATGCTTAACTTCTTTTTCCGCATCAAACTTACCGGAACAGATTCTCATAAAGGCAATTCTGTCTCTGTGAGCCTTATTCATGTTAGCCTGAATCTTAAACACAAATGCGGAAAAGTCATCGCTTGTGGGCTCTACCGTTTCACCTTCAGATACTCTCGGTAAAGGTGTGGTAGCCATCTTTAAGAAATTCTGTAAAAAGATTTCAACGCCAAAGTTTGTTAAGGCAGATCCGAAGAATACAGGTGTAAGCTTACCGCTTCTAACCTTTTCAATGTCAAACTCTGCGCTTGCTCCGTCTAAAAGTTCAATTTCTTCCATGAGCTTATCATAAGCATCATTTCCGATTTCTTTTAAAAGAAGCTCTTTATCGTCTAAAGAAATAACTTCCGTCTTTCCTTCTTTAGTACCTTTCTGAGTGTCTGAAAAGAGAACAACAGATTTTGTATCTCTGTCAAATACACCCTTAAAGTTTTTACCTGAACCTATGGGCCAGTTACAAGGACAGGTTGCGATTCCAAGTTCGTTCTCAACATCATCCAAAAGTTCGAATGTGTCTTTCGCATCACGGTCCATTTTGTTTATGAATGTAAAGATCGGTATGCCTCTCATGGCACAGACTTTAAAAAGTTTACGTGTCTGAGGCTCTACGCCCTTTGCTCCGTCAATTACCATTACCGCGGAGTCGGCGGCCATTAAGGTTCTGTAAGTATCTTCGGAGAAGTCCTGGTGTCCGGGCGTATCAAGAATGTTGATACAATATCCGTCATAGTTAAACTGTAAAACCGATGATGTAACCGAAATACCTCTTTCCTTTTCGATTTCCATCCAGTCTGAAACCGCGTGCCTTGCTGTTGCCTTTCCTTTTACGGAACCTGCAAGGTTGATGGCTCCTCCGTAAAGCAAAAACTTCTCGGTAAGAGTGGTCTTACCTGCATCGGGGTGAGAAATAATTGCAAATGTACGTCTTCTGTTAATCTCTTTGTCAAAACTACCCATTGTAAAATAAATCCTTTATATCATAGATGTACCCTTAAACTTGGCATCTATGCCAAATTCTTTAAGCACTGTTGCACCGATATCCGCAAAGGTGCTTCTTGTGCCAAGGTTCTTGGGCGTAACCTTCTTTCCATACATTAAAAGCGGAATATATTCACGTGTATGGTCTGTTGTCTTTGTGTATCCGGGATCGCAACCATGGTCTGCTGTAATCATGATTACGTCATCATCTTTAAGCTTTGAAATCATTTCAGGAAGCTTAGAATCAAAGTAAGAAATTGCCTTTGCGTATCCGTCAATGTCACGTCTGTGGCCGTAAATCATGTCTGTATCAACAAGATTTGTAAAGCAGATACCGTCAAAGTCTCTGTCCATCCACTGAAGTGTCTTTTCGATTCCGTCAGCATTATCGCTTGTATAAACGTATTCGGTAATGCCCTTTCCCGCAAAGATATCATTAATCTTACCAACTGCGAGCACGTCTTTTCCGGCTTCTTTTAACTGATCAAGCATGGTAACCGACGGGGGCTCGAGGGAGAAATCATGACGATGTGATGTACGTGTGTAGTTACCGCTTGTACCAATGAAAGGTCTTGCGATTACACGTCCTACGCCATGCTTTCCAACTAAAATCTTACGTGCTTTACGGCAAATGTCATAAAGCTCTTCAAGGGGAACAACGTCCTCATGAGCTGCTATCTGGAAAACGGAATCCGCAGATGTATAGACAATCAAATCTCCGGTCTTTACATGCTCATCGCCGTAATCTTTAATAACTTCTGTTCCTGAATAAGGCTTGTTACAAAGAACGCCTCTTCCCACAGCCTTTGAAAACTCATCCAAAACTTCCTTAGGAAAACCGTCAGGATATGTGGGCATAGGTGAAAGTGACTGAACACCCGCTATTTCCCAGTGACCTAAGGTAGTGTCTTTTCCTTTTGAAACTTCGGCGCATCTGCAGTAAATTCCCGAAGGGTTTTCTTCCTTTGGAAGCAAATCTACGCCGTCAATATTGTATAAGCCCATTTTTCGAAGATTGGGAGCCTCAAAAAATTTGCTTGTAGCTACGCTTCTGACAGTGCTTGATCCTTCATCGCCAAAGTCTTTGGCATCGGGCATTTCACCGCATCCGTAGCTATCTAAAACGATAAGAAAAACTCTCTTCATTCCAATAAACCTCCTTTATGGTAAAACCTATTCTATTATACCATAGCAGGCAGATTTTTATTTCTTAAACTTGAATAAAAATTCGGTTTCTTCTTCCTTATAAACCCACAAAACCAAAACGATAAGCAAAATAACAGAAACCGTTACGTAAATGTCTGCTACGTTAAATCTGGGGAAATTTACAGGTACAAAATAAAAGAAATCAATTACATATCCCTGTCTTACTCTGTCTATTAAGTTACCTATTGCACCGCTTATCAAAAGAAGAAAACTAAGTCTTAAACCTAAAAATCTTTTTGCAGAAGGAATCCTTAAAAATTCGACTATGCATCCAAGCAATACTAAAGATGTAAGAATAATCAAAAATCCCTGCTTACCAAGAAAGCTTGAAAAAGCGGCTCCGGTATTTTCAAGATATTCAAGTTCAAAAACATTCTTTATGATTACGGCATTGGGATTACCCTTTAAAGCACTCTGGGCCAAAATCTTTGTCACCTGATCAAGGGCCACCAAAGCAATTGCGGAAATTGCATAAATAATCGTGCTTACTGTTTTTTTCATAACCGTACCTCTACCTATACTCATTAATACAAAAAATCGGCACTCGCGTACGCAAGTGCCGATTCGCATTAAATCTTACTGTTCTGCGTCCTTAATTGAGAAGCTTATACGTCCCATCTTGTCTTTTCCAAGACACTTAACTGTTACCTTATCTCCTAATGTAAGAACATCTTCTACATGGTCGATTCTTTCTTTAGCAATCTTAGAAATGTGAACCATGCCTTCTTTTCCAGGTGCGAATTCGATAAATGCGCCAAACTCTTTAATGCTTACAACCTTACCTTTGTAAAGCTTTCCTTCTTCAAAGTCGGAAACGATTGTCTGAATGAGTTCTACTGCCTTATCTATCATTGCCATGTCTGTACCGCATACAGAAACTTTTCCGTCGTCTGTGATGTCGATCTTAACATCTGTCTGAGCAATGATTGCATTGATTGTCTTACCCTTCTGTCCAACAACATCACCAATCTTTTCGGGATCGATCTGAATTGAAACAATCTTGGGTGCATATTCATTAACTGTAGCTCTGGGAGCTGCAATTGCGGGCTTCATGCAGTTGTCCATGATGAAGAGTCTTGCATCACGGCAACGAGCGATAGCGCCTTCTACGATAGGTCTTGTAAGACCGTGAATCTTAATATCCATCTGGATAGCGGTGATACCTTCTGTAGTACCTGTTACCTTAAAGTCCATGTCTCCGAAGAAGTCTTCAAGACCCTGGATATCGGTAAGAAGTACGAAGTCATCATCTGTATCGCCTGTAACAAGACCACAGGAAATACCGGCTACCATAGCCTTAATGGGAACACCTGCAGCCATAAGTGACATACATGATGCACAAGTTGAACCCATTGATGTTGAACCGTTTGATTCAAATGTTTCGGATACGCAACGGATTGCATAAGGGAATTCTTCTTCTGAAGGAAGTACAGGAAGAAGTGCTCTTTCTGCCAATGCTCCGTGTCCGATTTCTCTACGTCCGGGTCCTCTGCTTACCTTTGTTTCACCAACTGAGTAAGCGGGGAAATTGTAGTGGTGCATGTATCTCTTTGATACAACGTTTTCATCAAGTCCGTCTACCTTCTGAACTTCTGACAAAGGAGCGAGTGTACATACGTCGCAGATCTGTGTCTGTCCACGGGTAAACATTGAAGAACCGTGTACTCTGGGAATGATATCAACTTCAGCGGCAAGAGGTCTGATCTGTGTGATTTCTCTTCCGTCGGGACGCTTGTGGTCCTTTAAGATCATCTTACGAACTGTCTTCTTTTCATACTGATAAACAGCTTCGCCTAAGATTGCAAGCCATTCTTCGTTATCAGCAAAAGCTTCTTTTAACTTTTCTGTGATAACACGAATGTTTTCTTCTCTAACCTGCTTTTCGTCTGTAAATACTGCAACTTCCATTTCTTCGGGAGTTACGATTTCTTTCATCTTTGCAAACATTTCTTCAGGAATAGCGCAGCTTGCATATTCATGCTTCTTCTTACCAACCTTAGAAACGATATCTTCGATGAAAGCGATTACTGTCTGGTTAACGTCGTGAGCCTTGTAGATAGCTTCCAAAATCTTATCTTCTGGAACGATCTTTGCACCGGCTTCGATCATGATTACTTTCTGCTTTGTTGAAGCAACGGTCATCTGAAGATCACCGGTCTTCCACTGTTCCTGTGTAGGGTTGATGATGAACTCTCCGTTAATCATACCTACCTGAGTCATGGCACAGGGACCATCGAAAGGAATGTCAGAAATACATGTTGCGATTGCTGAACCAAGCATTGCTACAAGCTCGGGACGGCATTCAGGGTCAACTGACATTACCATGTTGTTAAGTGTTACGTCGTTACGATAATCCTTAGGGAACAAAGGTCTCATAGGACGGTCGATAACACGGCTTGTAAGGATGGCATTTTCAGATGCCTTACCTTCTCTTTTGTTAAAGCCTCCGGGAATCTTTCCTACTGCGTAAAGCTTTTCCTCGTATTCTACTGAGAGAGGGAAGAAATCAACTCCTTCTCTGGGTTCGTCGGATGCTGTAGCGGTTGATAAAACTGTTGTATCACCGTAGTGCATGAATGCGCATCCGTTTGCCTGCTTACCTACACGGTTGATGTCAACTCTTAATGTACGGCCTGCAAGTTCCATTGTGAATGTGTCAAACATATTCAATTCTCCTTTTTGTTTTTTAGGAGTAGAAGATGCCGAAACTACTGATTGTATCCGGAAGGTTTTCCGAAGACAGTCAGTGGTCTCGGATGCAAACTTCTACTCAATTTTCAATTATAACACATTGAAATTAATCGCCAAAGAAATGACTAAAGGGTGGATTAAAAACCCACCCTCTTGTGATTTCATTACTTTCTAAGACCAAGCTTAGCGATTAAAGCACGATATCTTTCGATATCTGTTTTCTGAAGGTAGTTAAGAAGACCACGTCTCTGACCGATCAACATGTACATACCTCTTGCAGAATGGTTATCGTTGGGGTTTGCCTTAAGATGGTCTGTAAGTTCAGCGATACGAGCGCTAAGTACAGCGATCTGTACTTCAGGTGAACCTGTATCTCCTTCTTTTCTGGCATATTCCTTCATGATAGCCTGTTTCTTTTCTTTTGAAATCATCTGCTTTTTCCTCCTGTATTTCTAAAATCGCCGATTCCAAAGCAAAAAGTTGGAGTATCTTTAAACCTTGGAAAGGGTTAGTTACAAGTCTGCACATAAACACAGACCTTGTGTATCTTAACACAAGGCCTGTAAAAAATCAAGTGTTATCGGATTTTAGTACATTCCACCCATTCCTGCACCACCTGCGGGCATTGCGGGAGCGGGTTCTTTGATTGTTGCAACTGCAGATTCTGTTGTTAAGAATGTGCTTGCAACTGATGTAGCGTTCTGAAGGGCTGTTCTTGTAACCTTAGCGGGATCAAGAATTCCTGCCTTAACCATATCTACATATTCTTCCTTGTAAGCATCAAAGCCTACGCCTACTTCTGATTCTCTAACCTTATTAATGATTACGGAACCTTCAAGACCTGCATTGTAAGCGATGTGATATAAAGGAGCTTCCATAGCCTTTAATACGATGTTTGCACCTGTCTTTTCATCACCTGAAAGTGAATCAGCAAGCTTCTTAACTTCCTTAGATGCATGGATGTAAGCTGAACCACCACCGCAGATGATACCTTCTTCAACTGCTGCACGTGTAGCTGCCAAAGCATCTTCCATACGAAGCTTAGCTTCCTTCATTTCTGTTTCTGTTGCTGCACCTACGCGGATAACTGCAACACCGCCTGATAACTTGGCAAGTCTTTCCTGTAACTTTTCTTTATCAAAATCTGAAGTGCTCTTTTCAATCTGTGACTTAATCTGAGCGATTCTTCCCTGAACGGCTGCCTTATCGCCTGCGCCGTCAACGATAACTGTGTTTTCTTTCTGAACCTTAACTGACTTAGCACGGCCAAGCTGTGAAAGCTGGGTTTCTTTTAAGTCAAGACCAAGTTCTGAAGAAATAACCTGTCCGCCTGTAAGAATAGCGATATCTTCAAGCATCTGCTTTCTTCTGTCGCCGTATCCGGGAGCCTTAACGGCTACTACGTTAAATGTTCCTCTAAGCTTATTAACAATAAGAGTTGTAAGAGCTTCGCCTTCAACATCTTCTGCTACGATTAAAAGCTTAGCGCCTGCCTGAACGACCTGTTCAAGAAGAGGAAGGATTTCCTGAATGTTTGAAATCTTTTTATCGGTAACAAGAATGTAAGGATCGTCAAGAACAGCTTCCATCTTATCCATATCTGTTGCCATGTATGCTGAAATGTAACCACGGTCAAACTGCATACCTTTTACAAGTTCAAGTTCTGTTTCCATGGTCTTTGATTCTTCGATTGTGATAACACCGTCGCCTGAAACTGTTTCCATAGCCTTTGCTACCATTTCACCGACCTGATCGTCGCCTGCTGAAATAGCTGCTACTCTTGCGATGTGCTCTGAACCGTTAACCTTCTGGCTCATTGATTTAATGGTTTCAACGGCCTTATCGGTTGCCTTCTTCATACCTTTTCTAAGTACGATGGGGTTTGCACCTGCGGCAAGGTTCTTCATTCCTTCATTGATCATTGCCTGAGCCAAAACTGTTGCTGTAGTGGTACCGTCACCTGCTACATCGTTTGTCTTTGTGGCAACTTCTTTAACAAGCTGAGCTCCCATGTTTTCAAAGGGATCTTCAAGTTCGATTTCTTTTGCGATTGTAACACCGTCGTTTGTAATCAAAGGAGCGCCGTAGGATTTATCAAGTACTACGTTTCTTCCTTTAGGTCCGAGTGTAACTCTTACTGTATTGGCAAGTTTGTTAACGCCTTCTTCCAAAGCTTTTCTGGCGTCTGCCGAATATTTAATATCTTTTGCCATGTTAATAGTCCTCCTTATTAGTCGATAACGGCAAGAATATCATCCTGCTTGCAAATAATATATTCTTCTTCATCAAGTTTAACTTCGGTTCCTGAGTACTTGGAGTAAATTACCTTATCTCCTACCTTAACCTGCATCTTAACTTCTTCGGTTCCGGGACCTACAGCAACAACTTCTGCCTGCTGGGGCTTTTCCTTATTTTGACCGGGAATAACAATTCCGGATTTAGTTGTCTCTTCAGCGACAAGCTGCTTTAAAACTACTCTGTCATTAAGTGGTGTTAACTTCATAAGAGCGCCTCCTGTTTGTCTTTATATTTATTAGCACTCACATTGTCTGAGTGCTAATTTCATTCACATATACATTTATAATCCCCTTCGCCTTATAATGCAAGGGAAATTTTGCCTTTTTATACATTTTTTAGAAAGTAAAAATCCTCCCGTTTTTTCGGAAGGATTTTATCTTAGTTATTCTTATGAAAGTTTCTTTTTTCTATGTACTGGCTTGCATCCGCCTTTGAAATCAAATCGCTTATATTGTTTTCTTCTTGTGTAATGCTTGCAACCCCTAAGCTTATTGTAATATCAAAGGGAAGTTCCATTTCTTCTTTAATCTTTTTGGCATTATCGGCAAGTTTCTTTCTAAAAAACTCTACTCTGTCAGAAGAAGCACCGGGCGCCACAATTACAAACTCATCTCCTCCAAGCCTTCCAAGCACGTCCGAGTTTCTGAAGGTCTTTTTAAGGATCTGGGCCTGAGCAATAATGGCTTTATCTCCCCATTTATGCCCATATGTATCGTTAATGCTTTTAAGCCCGTTCATATCGCCAAAGAAAACGCTTCCGAAGGTCCCTGTCTGAACGGATAAGTCTATGTTCTTTTGACCTATGTCAAGGACACCTCTTCTGTTTAAAAGTTTGGTAAGTTCATCTGTTTTAGACTGCTTTGAAAAGACTAATCTTTCGCTCTTTGCTTCTTTATACTTAGCGGAAAGCTTTGTGTTTTCGGTAATTGCCGCAGAATAATCATAGGCTCTTGAATAAACGTTTGCGATAAGCTTTAAATAAAGCGTATTTAGGGCATGGTCGAATACTTTTTCTTTAAACACCGCATAACCGTAGTGGGTGGTTTCAAAGAAAATGGGATGTACTAAGAATACACTTGACTCCTTTGTTTTAAAAAGTTCAGAAGCCGAAAGCTCTTTCTGAGGAGAAAAACTTTTATGGGTTGAATAATCGTAAACTTCTCCTTCAATATCCACATGCACGATTTGATGCGCCCTTCTTGGAAGCACCACGTTTCTGATGTTTTCTACGTTTATTTTATTATCATATAAAACAATGTCCAAAGAAGAAACACTGCTTTTTATGGTCTCTAATAACGGCTTTGCCACCTTACTTAAATCATCAATGCTTTTATAGGCCTGGGCATTGCTTATAAGGAAATATATTTTAGAAAGCTCCATGCTTCCTACAAATGCATCGATTGTATAGCCTGCCCTTATGGGATTATTGTATTTATCATTTAATTCATCCGAAGGCTTTTTGCATCCGCAGGATTCATTAAAAACAGGCTTTAAAGAAATCTTTACGTTTTTAGCTACTTCCTTGTCATTTAACTTATCAAGCAAAAGCTCTGCACACACTCTTCCCTGTCCGTACACATCCTGATCAATAGATGCAAGGGCCGGTGAATAGGTCCGGGCGGATTCACTGTTATCAAAGCCTATTACCTTAACTTCCTCAGGGATTTTAACGCCATAACCCTTTAAAACTTCCATTGCGCCAAGGGCCATTCTGTCGTTTGCGCAAACTAAGGCATCAAAATCTATGTCGCTTTTTGATTTATATGCTCTTTTTAATTCTTTAACGGAATTTTGGAAGGTGAAATCTCCCATGATTATGTGGCCTAACTGAAGGTGGTTATCCTTCATGGCCTTTATGAATGCATCAAGACGTTCTTCTCCTTCAATAGACTTTGTAAGGCCTGCTGAAAAGAAAGCAATCTTTTTACAGTTATGAACTCTCTTTAAATGATTAATTACATCAAAATAAGACTTTTCACAGGATGTGGAAGTATAGGAACTATCAAACGTAAGAGGTAGTTTAATAGCCATAGAAACTACCGGCTTTGAAGACAAATGGGCAAGTTCATCAGCCAAATCATCGGGCGTTGTGGCCGAAACATACTCAGCCGAAATAATAATGACCCCGTCTATTTCCTTAGAGCCAGCAAGGTGCGCATTCATCCAGTACTGCTCTTCGCACATACCTGCAGTATCGTTTGCCGTACGCGTTTGAAAGACAACGACGTTAACGCCCTTGTCTTTATAAAAATCGGTTATTCCCCGAAGTGCCTCGGCAGAATAATCCCCGAATATATTCCTTATCAGTACGGCCACATTCTTCACTAGTTTACCTCGTTTTACTTTATCATCTTAACATCCGGGAATTCTCAGAATATTACAAAAAAGAAGCGGCCTCACGGCCGCTTCTTTTATTATGCCCAAACAAACCAAATGAATAAGTAACCTATGACAACTGCTGTCATGGTAAAAGGAATACCAATCTTAAAGAAATCTTTATTCGTTACAGTATAGCCTTCTTTTCGAAGTATTCCCATGCCCGCAACGTTTGCGGATGCTCCGAAGGGAGTGATGTTTCCGCCAAGGGTTGCGCCTGTAAGTAAGCCAAAGTATAAAACAATGGGGTCGATTCCAAGCTTGATTGCGATGCCCTGTACAACGGGAAGCATTGCAGCAACGTAAGGAATGTTGTCTATGAATGCTGATAATAAAACCGATGCAAACACGATGATTGTGTAAAGCAAGAATACGTTTCCGTTACCGATTGATGCAAACCACTCAGCTATTGCATCGATGATGCCGGCTTCAGTGATTGATGCAATTACAACAAACAATCCGCAAAGCATTCCGATTGTTGCGTAGTCCATTTCTTTTAAAACAAGTTTGAAAGGATTTGCGCCCTTTTTCTTTATGCAGCTTCTTATTACATCAATGATGCAAAGAGTCATGCAGATGATACCGTTCTTTAAATCGTCTATTACAGGGATTGTAAAGAAGGAAGCAATAATCAAAGAAACTATAACCCCAAGCAAGAATAATCCGGGAACTTTATCTTCAACAGGTGTAAGCTCGCCTTTCTCAATGGGTTCTTTGTGCTTTTTAAATATGTTCCATAAAATTAAAACGGTTCCTGCGGCTCCAAGCTCAACAGCCCAGAAAATGGAGAACTTTCCGTGCCAGAAAATGAAGTCGTTGAAGGTCATGTTGGCATATCCGCCAAGAAGAATGGAGGTTGTGTCTCCAACAAGTGTTGCAGCGCCTTGTAAGTTAGAAGAAACCGCTATGGAAATAATAACGGGCACAGGGTTAATCTTCATCTTTTTGCAGATTGCAAGGCCTACGGGAGCAACCATTAAAACTGTTGCTACATTATCAAGAAATGCTGAAATGATACCTGAGAAAACTGCCAATGCAACGATTGCTGTTGCGGCATTCGGAACCTTCATAAGCATCATATCGGAAAGCCTTGAAGGCATACCGCTTTCTATGAATAAGCTTACGATTCCCATGGTACCCATGATCATCATTATTACGTTCCAGTTTATGGCACCAAATACGTTTCCCAAGGGAAGCACGCCAAGAATTACCATTAAAGCCGCTGCGGATAAAGCTATCCACACACGATACTTGCTGAATGCAAGCATTCCTACGTACATAAGTACAAAAATAATAAGTGCTGTTATCATATGCTCTCCTAATTTAAACAATATAAAACCGGATATAGATTTCTATATCCGGCAATATAATCAACCTTTCCAATCAAGTAAAGAAGTTGATTTTTGAATCTTTTGCTTCATGGTGTAGGCAAAAGCCTCAAATGCCATCACATCCATCTTTGCCCATTCATTTCCCATTCTCTGCATAATTTCTCTTGTGGGAAGTGATAAGAAATTAAGCATCTGTTCGGGATCGTATCCCTGAATGCTTGTTATGGGAGTGTTGTCTCCAAGGTAAGCCTTGGTGGCATCCGCAATAAACTTCTTTTCTCTTTCTAAGTTTTCTTTTGCTTCTTTTTCATCTTTGTTTTCCAGCATTCTCTTTAATGCCAGAAGGTTATCCATATCGCTCATATGTCCTCCGTCCCCGTGAATGGTTCACACACAGAATACTTTATCATAAAACAATTAATGATTCTATAACGAGTTTCTAGAATAAGTCAATCAGGTCAGAGAACTTATCTATGGTGTAATCGGGAGTATCTACGCTTCCAAATCCATACTTACAAAATACAAATTTTAGACCCGCTTTCTTTGTTGCTTCATAATCTCCGAAGGTATCTCCGATGTAAACCGTTTCATTTAAATCAAGGTTGTTTCTTTTGCATATAAGCAAAATGTTTTCATCCTTTTGAAGGCCTGTGTGACCAAAGCACTCATAGTCTTTAATAATATCCGTAAGGCCGTTTTTATGCATTACAAGCTCGATGTATCCGTCCTGACAGTTGCTAACGATAAAAAGGTTATACATACTTTCAAGCTTATGCATGGTTTCTTTCATGCCTTCGTATGATAAGTCTTTTTCGTTTTCTTCCAAAGCTTCGTGCTCGTATTTGCAGCACGCTTTAAGAATATTTGCCTTAACTGTAGGGTCGATATCTCCGAATAAGTCATCCGCAATAACATCCATAGGCTTTCCGAATTCTTTTTGAAGTGTCTTATCGGTTATTACATGCTTTTTTAATTCTTCAATGGGGCCTTCGTTTACCGCCCTGTTCCAGGCTGTTGCCACAACAGGTGTTGAATTCCATAAAGTTCCGTCAATGTCAAAAATAAGGTTTTGCATCAATACTCCTTACAAACCAAAGTATGAGATTATTCCCATAACAAATATAACTATAATAATCAAAGGAAGCACAAATGTCACGTAGGGTTTAATCCACTTAGGGAATTTAACGCCCTTTCCAAGGTTTGCTTCCGAAATGAAGTTTTTAAAGCCCCAGCCGTATCTGGTGGTGCAATAAATCACATAGATTAAAGAACCCAGAGGAAGCATTATTGTCGAAACAAAGAAATCTTCCAGGTCGGAAACATCTTTTCCTTCGATTCCAAAGGCCTTAAAGCCTGACCATACG
>JAEEGF012202443.1_pt1 | contig 12534 bp, 6 predicted proteins | sample 9134171 | NCBI WGS metagenome assembly JAEEGF01 (sample SAMN16246542, study PRJNA631951) | gut metagenome | biome: gut microbiome; feature: rumen; material: AP-attached | host: Bos | place: Iran: Karaj | collected 2018-10 | reverse complement strand
GGAACATATAGTTTATGGATCGCCCATAAGCGAAGAGATATATAGTGATGATGCTAGAAAAGGCGTGATTTTTCTAGAACCTTATTCAATAGACGATGAGGTTAATTATGGCTATATTCTAAATGTAAATCTCCAGGATAATCTTGATATGTATAATTACATGAAAGAAAATGAACAAAGCAATTACAAGATTACGTATCGCATGGATGATTCTGTAATTACTGAGGGAAAGGCGGTTCGAGAAGTCATTCCTCTTAAAGTTGAAGTAGAAAATCCTATGGAGGGAAATATATTATCTGATCAAATAGATAACGCGTACCAGAGACTTCTCGAAGCGCTTCTGCAGGAAGATAAGGGTGAACTTCACGCATGCAAATTATATTTCGACGATGATGAATTCTATGACGTAGCCACGTCTTATGGTTATGGTCATATGTGCGGAGTAGTGCTGTACAGATTTAATGTTGAAACTGGAGAAGTGGAAAACATTGAATCCGAAAGTGATTCGGAGTTTGGGTTCTATGGAGGTCTGGCCTATATACCTTACCAAGGAGTATTTAAATGGGATTATGACAGGAATCAAGTGGATAGAAGCTGGGATTATGACGATTTCTACCGTGTAGAAGGAAAGAGGGCGACGATTGAAAAGCGGCTATTAGATGATTATCGATGGGACTTGGATGTACACACGTACTACATTGACGATGCCATAGTAACTAAGAAGGAATATGATGATGCGAAGAAGTATTACGCTGATTTGGGAGAATGGTCTGTTCTCTACTATGGCGATATGCAACCTATCCATGATAAAAGTGATATTTCGAAGCTCTTATTTGACTAAATGAATAAGGCACGTGTTAATGAATGCCGGGTGCGAGAGCACCCGGCTTTTGCTGTCTAAAATAATGACACCAAACTAAATTCCATAACCTTTTTGACAGAGTCTAGAGAAAGTAGAATGGGAAGAAGTGAAAATGGTAATGTGGGAGTTTAGGGATGAATAGTAAAAACTGGAAAATGGCATACCTAGGAGTTGCTGCGGCGGTGCTGGCAACTGCTGTGGCAGCGATGACCGGATGCCAAAATGAGAGCAATAAAGGAAATGCAATTAGCATGAATAACAGGACGAAAGACTATCATATCGCAGAATTTGGTGAGAATACATATTTCTTTACCCCGGAGGATGACTCTGCAGAGGTTGCAGCCATATTAGAGGAAATCTGGCAGAAGCAGGAAGCTAATCAATTTGGAAAAGATAGATATCAGATTTATTTTGCACCAGGAGAGTATGACGAACGGATTGAAACCAAGGTGGGATTTTACACCCAGGTTTCAGGATTGGGGGCTCTTCCGACAGATACGAAATTACCGTCCTTGATGGTGGATGCCAGATGGGATAGCGTGGACGGTAATAACAGGGCCACCTGCAATTTTTGGCGTGGCGTAGAGAACCTTTATATAGGTTCTAATACGAAATGGGCGGTATCTCAGGCTACATTTATGAGACGAGTAGCAGTAGATGGAGCTTTATATTTACATGATGAGTATGGCTGGGCCAGCGGTGGATTCCTGGCGAATTCACATGTGAAGCTGATGATAGATGGCGGTAGCCAGCAGCAATGGCTTTCCAGAAATAATCAATTCAAGATGTGGAATGATGATAACTGGAATCTGGTATTCTCTGGGGATACGCCAGGATGTGATCCGGAAGCTACCTGGCCTGCTAAGGCATACACTAGCGTGGAAAGCACAAAAAGCATGCGCGAGAAGCCTTATCTTACCTACGAAGAAGAGGCTTTTTATGTACATGTGCCAAAACTCAGGGAGGAAAGTCAGGGCCCAGATTGGACCATGGATTTCGAAATGGGACAGGCGGTGCAGACAGGGGAAGAAGATAGAATCCCACTGGACGCTTTCTATATAGCAAAACCGGAGGATACTGCGGATCTTTTGAATGAACAACTAAACGCCGGAAAGCACATCCTATTTACACCCGGTATCTATAAGCTTGACAAAGCTCTGGAAGTACGAGAAGGCCGTATCCTGTTAGGTACGGGACTTGCATCCTTAGTTCCTACGGAAGGGAATGCTTGCATTATAACCGATGGCAATCCGGGCAATACCATTGCAGGGCTTCTATTTGATGCAGGAGAAGTGGAAAGCGAACTACTGGTTGACTTCGGAGGACTTGTTGAGGAAGAAACGGTAGAAGAGAAGAAGCAGGAAGTGAATGCTGGTTCAGATAAACCGTTACTAGCAGATGTTTTCTTCCGCGTAGGTGGCACACCGACAGTAAATCCAACGAAAGTTAAATCATGCCTTAAGATTTCGACAAATAATACCCTAGGGGATAACTTCTGGATCTGGAGAGCAGACCATGGAGATCAAGTGGCATGGAATCGTAATACAGCGGACCATGGTCTGGTTGTAGACGGAGACAATGTGCAGATCTATGCACTGATGGTAGAGCATTTTCAGAAAGAACAGACAATCTGGAACGGTGACAATGGCTATATCTTGATGTATCAAAGCGAGCTGCCTTATGATGTACCAAATCAATCTGAATGGGTACGAACTGACGTCGGACGAAACGGATATCCGTCTATCTGCGTCAGTGATGATGTATCTACCTTTGAAGGAGTAGGCATTGGTATCTATTCCTTTCACCGAGATGCGGCTGTGGAAGAGTACAATGTGATGGAAATGCCGGATAAAGATGGTGTGAAGGTACATCATATCTGTGCCATCATGATTACAGGCAATCCGGGTATCAGTCACGTATTGAATGATGTGGGAGCTCCGGCCATGACAGGCGGCGCTAAATCGATTATTATAGATTATGAGAATGGAGTTTGGAAGTAAGAAACTCATGGTGGAAAAAGAAAGTGAGGGAGAAATGTACCAATTTTTAGAGGAACAAGGAACATTTAAAATGGATAATCCGGATTTGGTTTCCGGACTATATTTCCCGATTGCAGGAGAAGCAGGGCTAAAGGGCGCAGTGAGCCCAAATTTGGCAGGAGACTCTAAAGTGGATCAGAATAGTTTTCTGTTAGAGCCGGTAAGTATAGAGGGACTTCATAATAACCGTAACACCCGTAATTTTTGGTGCCAGGTAGAAGGCAAGAAACCTTGGTCCGCTACCGGAAACTCCGCTTGGCAGAATGCTGAGCGGTTCACAGAGGCGAAAGAAAAAGTAGAACTGGAAGCAGGACTTCTTTGGCAAAAGGTTACCAGAGAAAATCCAGAGATAGGCTTACGGTCTGAAGTGCTGTCTTTTGCACCAATCCGTGAATCTGTAGAAATTATGGAGGTCACTTTGCGTAATATTGCAGAAGAGACTTTGACAGTGCAGGCTACTGCCATGATTCCTATTTATGGTAGAAGCGCGGACAATATCAGGGATCATCGTCATGTTACTTCCTTATTACATAGAATTAAAGTTACAAAGGATGGCGTGGTGGTAAAGCCGGTTCTTTCCTTTGACGAACGAGGCCATGTAAAAAACGAGAGAATCTATTTCGTAACGGGCTATGATGCAGGAAATGCAGCACCTGAGAAGTTTTATGCAACTGTGGAGGACTTCTTGGGAGAAGGCGGCAGTTTTGATGTACCGGGAGCATTCTATGGAAGAGGAAACTGCAGAGTGCCGGGAGATACGGTAGACGGTAAGGAAGCAGTGGGCGGACTGTGTTATCGAAAGGTGACGCTGCAACCCGGGGAAACAGTGAATTATACTGTCTTGATTGGTACTTCTGAGGAAGCGGATTATGACCGGAACGTGACGGAGGCAATCCGAAATGCCGGCATTCAAAAGTATTTCGATGAAATGAAGGCATATTGGAAGGCAAAGAATAATATCACTTTCAAGACCGGAAATCCTGATTTTGACCAGTATTTATACTGGGTGACGATTCAGCCGGTATTAAGACGCATTTACGGCTGCTCGTTCTTGCCACATCATGATTATGGTAGAGGCGGCAGAGGCTGGAGAGACTTGTGGCAAGATTGTCTGGCCCTGCTTTTGAATGATCCGTCTGAGGTTCGACAGATGCTGTGCCAGAACTTTGGCGGTGTTAGATTAGATGGAACCAATGCAACTATCATTGGAACAAAGCCTGGTGAGTTTAAAGCGGACCGAAATGGAATCCCTAGAGTTTGGATGGATCATGGCTTCTGGCCTTACGTAACTGTCGATCTTTATTTGAATCAGACGGGTGATTATCAGATACTTGACGAAATTGTACCTTACTTTACTGACGAAAGTGGTGCTAATCAGCAGGGAACGGTGCTAGAACACCTGTTATTACAAAATATCACAGCCTTCTTTGATGTGGGAGAACACGGCGCAATCCGGCTTAGGGGCGCGGATTGGAACGATGCGCTGGATATGGCAAAAGAAAATGGCGAAAGTGTAGCATTTTCTCATGCATTTGCAGGAAATTTATGCAAACTTTCAGAGCTACTTATGCTACTTGCAAGTTCACACGGCAAAAATAAGGTAAAAATGCATGCTCCAGTGGTGAAAATGATCAATAGCTGGGTTGCCTTCGAAGTACTTCAGGAGCACGAAGTCGATAAAGTTGTCAAAGAAAAACAGCTGATTCGAAATGAATTTTTGAATCAAATTGCACAATATGATTTTGGTGAAGAGGAAGAAGTCGATACCAAAACTCTGGCGCAGGTTTTAGCTCATATGTCTCGTGTTTTGGGAGAAGAATTACGAGAAAGAGAATGGATAGAAGCACAGGGCCATCATTTCTTTAACGGTTACTACGACAATCATAAGAACCGTGTGGAAGGGGAACATGCATCCGGCGTCAGAATGATGCTGCCAAGCCAGGTGTTTGCTACTATGTATACGGCTACACCGGAGATGGTAAAAGAGATTGCAGATAGTGCAGATGCATTCTTATATGAAGAAGCAGTTGGCGGCTATAAGCTGAACACCAACTTCCATGAAGAGAAATTCGACATGGGGCGCATGTTTGGATTTGCTTATGGAGAAAAGGAAAACGGCGCAGTCTTCTCACATATGGCAGTGATGTACGGTAATGCTATGTACCAAAGAGGCAATATTGCAGTTGGAAAGAAAGCACTTCGAAGCTTAGCAAATCAAGCACTTGATTTTGAAAAGAGCAAAATCTATCCGGGAGTTCCGGAGTATTTCGATGGTTCCGGTAGAGGACTGTATCACTATCTGACAGGTGCAGCCAGCTGGTTCGAACTTACTATGGTAACAGAAGTATTCGGTGTGAAAGGGTATCATGGCGATTTGATGATTGCGCCGAAGCTGACCAGGGATGAGTTTACAGCAGACGGTAGAGCGGAAATAGCATTGCCATTTGCGGAGAAGAACCTGCAGGTTATCTTTGAAAAAACAGGCGACGAGGAAGTTCCAAAAGCGGTAGAAGCAACATCAACATTAGGAACCTATTCTGCTGATGAGGAAGGCAGAATTATCATTCCAAGAAATGTCATTACAGAAAATACAGAGGAAACAGTAAGAATTCAGGTGAAACTTGCATAAGTGAGCCGAGGTTTGGGATAAGGAGTAGAAATGGAAGGACAGTTCAAATTAGAGAATTTTGGTAAAGCAAGTACCTTTGCCAGCTTTTTGCCGGGTATCGCAGGAGTACACGGTATCCCCATTTGGTGTATGTATGTCAATAGAGGACAGTGCGTGACAAGTTTCGGTGTAGATAATAAAGACCACGCGCTGATGGAATTCTATCCTGCACACGTGGCTTATCAGAATGTAAAACGTACCGGCTTTAGAACCTTTATTAGAAAAGCTGGAAAGTTCCACGAGAGCTTTGCTGATGAAAGTAAAGCTACCCAGATGCTGATTTCCATGAATCACCTGAGCATAGTAGAGTGTGATGAGGAAGCAGGACTGAAGACAGAAGTAAGATATTACACTTTACCCGGTGAAAAAGTGGGCGCATTAGTAAGAACTGTGTCTATTACAAACCTGGGAGATACTGCTGAATTGGAAGTGCTGGATGGTATGCCGGCGCTGATTCCTTATGGTGTGGATATGGGCTCCATGAAGAACATGACCCAGACCGCCAAAGCCTGGATGCAGGTAGAAGATACTGAAACCGGTATTCCTTATTATAGAGTTCGTGCCAGCATGGACGATAAAGCAGAAGTCAGTCATATTGCCGGTGGTAATTTCTCTTTTGCGATAGAAGCCAATGGAGAAAAGCTAACTGCAGTGGTAGATCCTGCTTTGGTATTTGACTATGACAACAGCTTACAGACACCGGTGTGCTTCAAAGAAGAGGGATTAGATGGCCTTCTTGCAAAGAAGCAGATTACCATGAATGAGCTTCCAAGCGCATTCTTTGGTATGAAGAGAACTTTGGCAAAGAATGAAAGCATTACCATTTATGAAGTCATTGGACAGGTAGAAAGCAAAGAAATCCTGCAAGAGTTTCTTTCTGCAAAAAAAGATGCGGCCTACTTTGAAGCAAAAGCACAGGAAGCAGATGAACTTGTAGAAAAGCTGACAGCACCAATGGAGACAAGTACTTCTAACGAAGTATTCGATGCATATTGCAAATATACTTACTTAGATAACATGCTTCGTGGTGGCAAACCTATTCAGCTGGGCAATAACAAAATCTTTTATGTATTTTCCAGAAAGCATGGCGATTTAGAGCGTGACTATAACTATTTCTCCATGTCACCGGAACAGTATTCTCAGGGAAATGGTAACTTCCGTGACGTGAACCAGAATAGAAGATGCGATACTTTCTTCTCTCCTTTTGTAGGTAGAGAGAATATCCATACCTTCTACTCCTTGATTCAGTTAGATGGATACAATCCATTGGAAGTATCCCGCATCACTTACCAGCTTTCTGCTGACCACAGAGATAGTCTGTTGGCAGAAGTTAGACCGGAGAATAGAGAAGCGGTTGCAAAAGTTCTGGCAGGACCTTTTACTCCGGGTGCGTTATATAAGGCACTTGCGGAAGGTGAAAAGGAATTCCCGGAAAGACTTTTCTTCCAGATGATTGACTTTGCAAAACAGAGCGTCAATGCCAACTTTGGAGAAGGCTACTGGAGCGATCATTGGACTTATAACCTGGACCTGATTGAAGACTATTTGGAAATCTTCCCGGAGATGGAAAAAGAGATGCTGTATGAGGAAGGTTATCGCTATTTCTTATCTCAGGTGGAAGTAAATCGCAGATACAAACGTTACGCAAAAACACCGGGTGGTATCAGACAGTACTATGCGTTAGATGAAAGCACCAAAAGAAATACTGCTGAGAAAACCTTGCGTGCAGACTTTGGCAAAGGGGACGAAGTAGTTGTCACCTTGCTGGAAAAATTAATCGTGCTTAGTGCTTGCAAATTCGCTACATTAGATGCTTACGGTATGGGCGTAGAGATGGAAGGTGGAAAGCCCGGTTGGTATGATGCCCTCAATGGACTGCCGGGTATGCTGGGCTCCTCCATGGCAGAAAGCTATGAACTTGCCAGAATGCTGCACTACCTGACAGATGCTATGAGACGTCACCCGGGAACATTGCAGTTGACAGAAGAAGTAGCTTCTTTCCTGGATGAACTGAACTTGATTTTGAAATTAGAAGATCAGGCAACTACTGCGGAGGGCGAAGTAATCTCCTTGTGGAATAGACTTGGCGATGCTAGAGAGCAGTACAGAGAGAAGACTTTTGTAGGAATCAGCGGTCAGAAGACTACTGTAGAAACCCAGAGCCTGGTGGAAATCTTCGATAAGATGCTTGCTGTAGTAGAGCATGGTATCGACAAGGCTTGCAAGCTTACACCGGAAGGCATCTGCCCTACCTACTTCACTTTCGATGTGCCGGAATACGAAGAGACGGCAGAAGGTATCAAACCACTGAAGTTTGTGGCAAAAGCAATGCCATTATTCCTGGAAGGACCTGTGAGATATCTGAAGCTTCCTAAAGCGATGGAATGCAAGAAGGACCTTTATAAGAAAGTAAAGGGCAGCGATTTGTATGATAACAAGCTGTCTATGTATAAGGTCAACGCTTCTTTGGAAAATGCAAGCTATGAAATCGGTCGATGCAGATCCTTTACACCGGGATGGTTGGAGAACGAATCCATCTGGCTGCATATGGAATATAAATATTTGTTAGAGCTTCTTAGAAGCGGCATGTATGAAGAGTACATGGAGGACTTCCAAAAGGCAGCGGTTCCATTCCTGGATCCAAAAGTATACGGCCGTTCTACTTTGGAGAACAGCTCCTTTATCGCCAGCAGCAAAAATCCAAATGAAAGAATTCACGGTAAGGGATTTGTGGCAAGACTGTCCGGATCCACCATTGAGTTTATCAGCATGTGGAAGCTGATGTTCTTCGGAAAGAAATACTTCACAGAAGAGAATGGAGAACTTACCTTTAGACCGGAACCATGTATGCCTAAGTATCTGATTAAAGATGGCGGTAGCGTAGAGGCGACTCTCCTCAGCGATACCAAGTTAAGATATGAATTTGCTACAGTAAAAGACTATATCCCTGGTCAGTACCAGATTGGCAAAATCACCCTGGTAGACGTGGATGGTGCAGAAACTGTATGCCCGGATGGCAAGGTAACAGGGGAACTTGCACATGCAATCCGTGATGGTAGAATTGCAGAAATTACGGTAGAAATCGTTTAACCAAAAAAAGATACCTCCTGAACTAAAAAAATGACACCCTAGTAAAATTTGGTGCATTTTTTTAGGGCTTTGGAAAACCTATAATGCAAATATCAACAGCGAAACTGAATGGTTTCGCGGCTTTATAGCAAAGCTATATAAAGGAGGAAAAACTATTATGAAACTGAAAAAAGTAGTTTCTGCCCTTTTAGTAGGTACCATGGTATTTGGTCTTACTGCTTGTGGCGAAAGTGCAGCTACTCCAGCAGCTGATACAGCAGCTGAGACAACTGCAGAGGATGCCAGCGTAAAAGATTCCGCAGTTACAGGAAACGCTGATGCTTCTGAAAAATTAGTTATCTGGACTCTTGCAAAAGACTTAGAGAGTTTTGCAGAGCGCTACGCAGAGCAGAATCCTGATGTACAGGTTGAAACTGTCGTAATTGAGCCAGCTGACTATGTAACAAAAGTACAGACCGCTTTAAACGGTGGTGCTACAGAACCAGACATCATTGTTGGTGAGCCTCAGATGCTTGAGGATATGTTTGATGCAGGCTATTTCGAAGACCTGAATCAGGCTCCTTACAACGCACAGGACTATGCAGACCAGATCGTAGATTACGTATGGAAAGTTGGTCAGGACAAAGACGGTATCCAGAGAGCAATCTCTTATCAGATTACTCCGGCTGGTATCTACTACAGAAGAGACATCGCTACTGAAGTATTCGGTACTGATGATCCAGACGAAATAGGCAAATTATTTGCAGACTACGACACAATTTTAACTACAGCTCAGACATTAAAAGACAAAGGTTATAGAATCTTCGCTTCTGATGCTGAGATGAACTATTTCTCCGGCGACAGCGCTTGGGTTATCGATGGCAAGCTGAATGTAGATCAGAGTAGACGTGATTACATGGATCTTTCCATCAAACTGTATCAGGATGACCTTACTGCTTATGCTAACCAGTGGTCTACACCTTGGTACCAGGCAATGTCCGGTGAAGTTCCGATTCTGACAGCTGACATCCAGAGCTATGCTGATGATTCCGTAAACGTATGGGATGCAGAAAGCTTTGATGAAGCAACAGCAGATATGGAAAAAACTCAGGTATTCGCTTATGGCCTTCCAGCTTGGGGTGTACTTTCCTTAAGAGATAACGTAGGCGAAACAGCTGGTAAATGGGGTGTTTGCTCCGGCCCTTCCTATGGTTTCGGTGGTGGTACATTCATCGGTATCTCTTCCTTATCTGAAAGAAAAGAAAGAGCATGGGATTTCCTTAAATTCGTTACTTTGAACGAAGACACTGCAGAGTGGTGGATTGAAAAATCCGAAGGTGATACAGTATCTCTTCTTTCTGTATTAGACAAACACAAAGATGACGAGAACAGTGTATACGGTGGTGAGAAACTTTACAGCTTCTGGTTGAAACAGGCTGAAGGTATCGACTACTCTAAAGTAACTCGTTATGACAAGGTTATTGGTGATGCTTGGGGTGAAGCAATCAGCAATATCAAGACAGGTGTAGCTACAGAAGAAGAAGCAATCAACACCTTCTATGACACAGTAGCAGCTACTTATCCAGATTTAGTTATCGAAAGATAATAGAAGCAGTTTAACCGGCGGTTACAACCCGCCGGTTAACCCTTCTTAATCTGGTAGAAGGGCACGAATTTATGAAACATTAAGAGGTATGGAGGTCCCTTATGGCTGATCAAGTCGTAAAGAAAACCAAGAAAAGAGACTTGGACAAAACCGGCTATTTATTTGTACTGCCTTTTGTCATTGTCTTCTTAACATTTAGTATTTATCCGGTTGTTAGAACCTTATATTTGAGTTTTTGCGATTATGCAAACACACCAAAAGCACCGGTATTAGTTGGATTCAAAAACTATGCTCGTGTATTTGGAGATAAATTTTTCTGGCAGGCCCTGGGCAACACAGTTCGCATCTGGGGTGTCAACATTATCTTACAGTTAGGACTTGCGTTCTTACTGACTATGGTATTCTCAGATTTTAAATACAAAATCTATGGTTTGCCGGTATTCCGTGCAGTATATTATCTGCCAAACTTAATTGCAGCTACATCTGTAGCATTCCTTTTCAAGACCCTGCTGGATTGGCGTTTTGGTACCGTCAATCAGATTTTGCAAGCAGCACACATCACCAAAACTCCTATCAACTGGTTGGGAGATCCCAAGTATGCCGGTATGGTTATCGCAGTCATCGGTGCTTGGATGTGGTTTGGTAACTCCTTCATCGTATTGATGGCAGGTGTGCAGGGTATCAACAGAGACTATTTCGAAGCAGCAGCAATCGATGGTGCAGGAAGATGGACTGTATTTGCAAAGATTACACTTCCATTACTCCGTCCTATTATGCTGTACGTATTTGTAACTTCCTTAATCGGTGGTTTACAGCTCTTTGATGTACCATTCTTAATTATTGGAAACTCCGTAAGTAACGTTCGTGGATCTATCCAGACGGTAGTTATGTACTTATATAAATTCGGTTTTGAAGTTAGCCCGAACCAGGTTGGTTATTCTGCAGCCATTGCATATGTACTGTTCTTTATCATCCTGATTGTATCCGCTATCCAGTTCAAACTATTGGGATCTAAGGAGGACTAACATGGAACCAAAGACACAAAAAAACGTATTTACAGTACTCCTGTATTTGGCACTTATTATCTTGGCAGTGGCTTGTATCCTTCCATTCTGGTTGATGATTGTCAACTCTACCAGAAGCGGTGTGGAAATCACACATGGATTTTCCTTCCTGCCGGGTACACATTTAAAAGAAAACTGGGTGCAGCTCTTTGCCTATGTAAACCTCTTCAGAGGCCTTTTCAACAGCGTAAAAGTAGCTGTTCCTGCAACCCTTTTAACAGCATATTTCTCCGCCATTACCGGCTTTGCCATGGCGATTTATAAGTTCAAGGGAAATAGCACACTGTTCAAAGTGATCGTCGTATTCATGATGATTCCCGGACAGCTTTCCCTCATCGGTTTCTACAACTTATGCTTTAAGTTGAAACTGGTAAATAGCTACGCACCACTGATTCTGCCTGCAATTGCAGCACCTGGTATCGTATTCTTCTTAAGACAGTACGTACAGTCTTTGCTTTCCAAATCCCTTTTGGAAGCTGCCAGAATTGATGGCGCAGGAGAATTACACATTTTCCACAGAATCGTACTCCCAATCATGGCACCTGGTATTGCTACCATGTCCATCGGAAGCTTCATCGGTAACTGGAACTCTTATCTGGTACCTATGATCCTTTTGAACTCTCCTAAGAAGTTCACCCTTCCGGTTATGATTACAACCCTGAACGCAGCTACAGACCTGCAGAAAAATCAGGGCGCAATCTACTTGGGCGTATCTATTTCCGTAGTACCGATCATCATTGTATTCTGCTTCTGCAGCAAATACATCATCAGCTCCATTTCAGCTGGATCGGTTAAGGAGTAAATTCAAAATCATCAGATTTTGAATTTACGAGCTGGCGACTGGCGAGGGCAGTTGTTAGTGGAGGAGAAATCATCGGATTTCTCCGGAACGATATGGCGACTGCCAACGGCAGTTGTCCGAGAGCGAAAGCTCGAGGATTAACCGGCGGTTTCAATCCGACGGTTAACCCTAAGTGGAGAGAAATGTTTAAGTATTCTCTTCAAAACTGATATAGCTTACTTCATACCTTTCTTTTTTCATTTCGAGAATGGAAGACGTTTTACGTCTTCCATTCTTGCATTATGAAAATATGTGGAAATGCGTAGCCTAATAAACCATGGTAGAATAATCCTATGAAAACAAATGTAGAAACTTTAATTTCTAATAATAAAAAAATGAGCGTCGTAATGGCGTCTGTGGCAATACTTTCTCTCCCACTCACCGC
>JAEEGF011045810.1_pt1 | contig 12534 bp, 11 predicted proteins | sample 9134171 | NCBI WGS metagenome assembly JAEEGF01 (sample SAMN16246542, study PRJNA631951) | gut metagenome | biome: gut microbiome; feature: rumen; material: AP-attached | host: Bos | place: Iran: Karaj | collected 2018-10 | reverse complement strand
AGCGAACGACGATAGCGGGCTATCGGAGCGAGCGAAACAAAAAATCAGACCAAAAAGACCCTCAAAGAAGCCGAAAAAGAAAAAAAATAAAACTTTAAACAAAAAATCAAAACAGCTTCTAAACCCTTATCGGGGTAATCTAACCTCTAACTTAGTCGTTCGCCGTGCCAGCGAGCATCGGAACGAATTTGAATTCGCCGAACTCCTCTTGTTGGAGGGTGCCGTCTTCCTTTTTGGTGAGGCGGAGCATGGTTTGGCCTTCGCCGTTGGCGTTGTCCATAGGGATGACCATGATGCCTCCTGTTTTCATCTGGTCCACCAGGGTCTGGGGGATGTTGGGTGCTCCCGCAGTGATGATAACACGGTCGAAAGGCGCGTAGGTGGGCAGCCCCTCGTAGCCGTCGCCGAGGAAGGTCTTCACCCGGTAGGGCAGTTGTTCCAGAATCTCCTTGGTCTTGAAATAGAGGTTGCGTTGCCGCTCGATGGAAAACACCTTGGCTCCCATGGCGGCCAGCACACAGGCTTGGTATCCTGACCCTGTGCCGATTTCCAGCACTTTCATGCCACGTTGTACTTGCAGCAGCTCGGTCTGAATGGCCACAGTGCGTGGTTGTGAGATGGTCTGTCCCGACCCGATTTGAAAAGCCTGGTCGGAGTAGGCGATCTCTACAAAGGACGAGTCGAGGAACACATGACGAGGCACCTCGTTGATCGCCGAGAGCACGTTCTCGTCGTGGATGCCTTTCTTGCGCAGCAGCTCGACGAGTTGGTTGCGCATCCCTTTGTGACGGTAGCTGTCTTCTATTGCCTTCATAATTGGTGGCAAAATTACATTTTTTTGGGTGAACCAGCTTGACAAATCCTTATCTTTGCAAAAAAATAATGCATGATGCTTAAAATTGGTGTTTTAGGTGCTGGCCATCTGGGCAAGATACATATCAAATGCATACAGCTTATTGCCCAATACGAATTGGTAGGCTTTTATGATCCTGACCCTGACACGGTGGCTCAGGTGGAAAAGGAGTTGGGTGTCCATTGTTTCGCTTCGGTTGAGGACCTCATCGAGGCGGTGGATGTGGTTGACATTGTGACACCCACCGTGCAACACTTCCATTGTGCCTCCATGGCATTGCGTCGTCGCCGTCATGTCTTTATCGAGAAGCCTGTGGTGGCCACTCCTGAGGAGGCGGTGAAGCTGATTGACTTGGCTGACGCTGCCGGAGTGAAGGTGCAGGTGGGGCATGTGGAGCGTTTCAACCCCGCATTCATCGCCGCCGAGCCTTTCATCACCTCGCCCATGTTCATCGAAGCCCATCGTCTCTCGATGTTCAATCCCCGTGGCACCGATGTCCCGGTGGTGCTTGACCTGATGGTGCACGACCTCGACATCCTCCTCACCATTGTCCGCTCCACCGTCACCCATGTCAGCGCTAGCGGTATCCCTGTGGTCTGCAAGACCCCCGACATCACCAACGCTCGCATCGAGTTTGAGAACGGGGCGGTGGCTAACCTTACCGCAAGCAGGATCTCCCTGAAAAACATGAGGAAGATGCGCATCTTTCAGGATAACGCCTATATCACAGTGGATTTTCTGGACAAGAAAACCGAAGTCATGCGCATCCACGACGAGGAGCAGACCGGATATCCTTATTCGATGATGCTCGACCTGGCGGATGGGAACACCCGTCAGATCACCCTTGAAAGACCCGAGATTCATCCTCTCAACGCCATCCAGACCGAGCTGGAGAGCTTCTATAGCAGCATCATACACAACACCACACCGGTAGTCACCATCGAGGATGGAGTCAAGGTTCTGAACCTTGCTTACGACATCTTGAAAGCCGTCGATGAATCCATCAAAAAAATGGCACATTAAAACAATATCGCCACTGATAAATCGTTATTTTTCAAAGCATATTTTATGACACGATATTTTACGCTTTTCACATTGTTTTCCATGTTGATATTGGCGTTGATCCCTTCTTGCAAGGACTTCGACGGCCCTCAGACTGTACCCGCCTATCTTCGAATCGACACGGTGAGAGTGAGTTGCGACTATTACATCTATGGAGCAAACACCCATAATTTCACCGATGTGTGGGTGTATGTCGATGGCGATATCTTGGGAGCGTTCGAGCTGCCAGCCATGGCACCGGTGCTCAAAGAGGGCGTGCACGACGTGGCTATTTATCCGGGCATCAAGGTCAACGGCATCGCGCAATCCAGAGCCGACTATCCTTTTATGGACGCGGCGGAATATCCTTCCTTGAACCTTGTGAAAGACAGTGTCATTAAATTGGTCCCGACTTTTACCTACTATCCCGAAGGCGACAATCTGCATGTGCGTTGGAAGGAGGATTTCGACGGCGGCTTCGTGTCGCTGGAGTCCACCTCGACGAGTGATGTCTCTTTTCAGCGGGTCACCGGTCCTATGGCCTGGCATGACACGCTGGGGATTTATTCTTCCTATTCGGGTTTGGTGGAGCTGAATTCCGACAGCCTGCAATTCGAGTTGGCAACCGCTGAGCAGTTTGAGGATCTCCCCACGCATGGGTCGGCTTGTATGCTTGAGATGGATTATAAGTGTTCTGACACTTGTCAGGTCGGATTGTATTATAAAGAGAAGAATACCATCTATCCCTATCCCATCATCCGTTTGAATCCCACAACGGAGTCGGGTGTCAATCCTGTCCAGTGGAAGAAGATTTATATCAACATCGGGCCCTATTTGGTGGAACACGAGAACGCGGATTATTTCAAGTTGTATTTCTCCTCGTGGAGTCTTCGTAACGACGGCCCCCAATATTTCTATTTTGACAATCTGAAGCTAATCTATCGCGACCGATGAAACATAAAAAAGCACTGCCTTATCTTTATGGTGTTGTCGACTGGGTCCTTTCAGTCGTCGCCTGGACCTTGTTTTATTATTTCAGGAAGACGTATGAGGTTCCCAACGTGAATCTGTGGCAGCGTTTCGGACTGGCTTTCCAAGACCGGAGTTTCTGGTGGGCTGTCGCCGTCATTCCGGTATGTTGGGTGGCTTTGCACGGCATCACAGGCGCCTATCAGAGCGTCTATTCCAAATCGCGGTTGAAAGAGCTCTCCCAGACTTTCTTCATCAGCCTTCTGGGTGTCACGGTGCTGTTTTTTGCCGCCATCCTCGACGACCAGATCTTCACGTACAAGATGTATTACCAGTCGTTCATCACCTTGTTCGCCCTGCAATTCGGACTTACTTATATCGGTCGTTTGATGATTACCAGTCTGGTGAAACACGACATCCGTACAGGACGTATCTGTTTTAACACCTTAATTGTAGGGAGCAACGACAATGCGGTGTCGATTTTCAAGGAGATTTCGATGCAGGAGAAGCCTACAGGCCAACGTTTTGTGGGTTTTGTCAACGTATATGACAAGAAAGAATATCTGTTGAGCGAGCATCTTCCTCATCTCGGTGCGGTCAAAGACTTGGTGAAGATTATCAAAGAGTACGAGGTAGAGGAGGTGATCATCGCCATTGAGCGGTCGGAGAAGGACTGTATGAATATCATCCTTCCTGTGATGAATCTGACGGATGCGGAGGTGGAGATTATCCCCGAGATGCAGGACCTGGTGTTTGGAAACGTGAAGCAGTCAGCCATCTGGAGGACTCCATTGGTACAGGTGAGTCCTGAGCTGATGCCCATTTGGCAGCGAGTCATCAAGCGGTTGTTCGACATTTTGGTATCGACCTTTGTGCTGGTGGTGTTCTCACCCGTTTATCTTGTCACGGCTATCATCGTGAAGGCCACTTCTCCCGGGCCTGTGTTTTATGTGCAGGAGCGTATCGGGAAGCATGGCAAGCCTTTCAAGATGGCCAAATTCCGCAGTATGCGTGTTGATGCTGAGGCCGACTGCACCCCACAGCTTTCCAGTGAGGACGACCCCCGAATCACCAAGTTTGGCAAGTTCATGCGTAAGGTGAGACTCGACGAGATTCCGCAGTTTTGGACGGTGTTGAAGGGTGATATGTCGATTGTTGGCTATCGTCCAGAGCGTCAGTATTATATCGATAAGATTATGGAACGTGCCCCTTATTACAGCATGTTGCTGTTGGTGAAACCTGGCATCACCAGTTGGGGAGAGGTGAAGTTCGGATATGCGGAGAATGTGGACGAGATGATTGAGCGCTTGAAATATGACATTCTTTATATCGAGAATGTGAGTCTCGGCTTGGATCTCAAGATTTTAATTTACACGGTCCTTATCGTCATTCAGGGGAGAGGTAAGTGAGAGAGGTTACTCTCTCAACTAAATTTGTCCTCTTTCCAGCAAGGTGATGATGGTTTCGATTTCGTCGTCTTCGCGGTTGGTGGAGGGGTCGTATTCTGATTTCAGGTTGTAGCCCCAGATGCGTGCGAAGCCTTGATAGAAGAAGGCTCTCACTTTGCCGCGCAGTTCCTGGACGACTTGGTAGGAGGTGTTGCCGGTCTCACGGTCGATGAGCCGGATGAGGATGGCGCCTTGTGAGAAGGTGAGTTTCTTGAGTTCTTCGGTGTATTCGTTTGAAATCTCCTCTTCGGCTTGTTTCATCAGGCGTTTGCGTTCGGAAGTGTTGCTGATGCCGGCTAATATCGTGTCATATTCTTTCATTTTTTCACCGGCGATTTTGGCGTAAGGATATACCTTCTTCACGTTGTAAACCAGGCGTCGTCCTTGTCGAGTCTGAGTGATTTCATAGTAACGGCTCAGGAGGTCGATGTCCACTTCGGGGAGATAAACGATGAGCATGGTGTCGTTGCCGTTGATTTGGCCATATACGACATTGATTTTATTGGGGTCGGCTTTTTTTTCGCTTTGGTATGCGTAGGCAGTCTCTTGGGAGATGCGTTTGACGCTTTTGCTTAATCCGTTTTTATTCAAAAGTTGACCGAAGCCTGTGGTGGCGACCATCAAGAGCAGCAGGGCAAGGGATGTTTTCTTCATAGCTTGGATTTTTTTAAGACCAAGCGGGATGAATTGCAACTATTGTGCCAATTTTGTGTTTTGAGAGAGTTTCTCTTCCGCGTAAGCTCTGTCCACGACCAGTTTTGTCTGGCTGTTTTGTCCGGGCATATTAAACATGGCGTCGTTGAGGATGGCTTCCATGATGGAGCGCAGGCCACGTGCGCCGAGTTTGAATTCGATGGCTTTTTCCACGATGAAGTCGAGGGCATCGTCTTGGATGACCAGTTCATGATGGTCCATGGCGAACAGTTTGGTAAACTGTTTGACGAGGGCGTTCTTCGGTTCGGTGAGGATGCGTTTCAAGGCGGCGGGGTCAAGCGGGTCGAGGTGTGTGATGATAGGCATACGTCCGACGATCTCGGGGATGAGTCCGTATTTTTTAAGGTCGGCGGGTGCCAGGTATTTCAGCATGTTGTTTTTGTCGAGGGCTTGGTCGGCATTGGTGCTGTAGCCGATGACGTTGGTGCTTTTGCGTGCTGCGATGATGCGTTCGATGCCGTCGAAGGCGCCGCCGGCGATGAAGAGGATGTCTTTGGTGTTGATAGCGATCATCTTCTGTTCAGGGTGTTTGCGGCCTCCCTCAGGTGGCACGTTGGAGATGGTGCCTTCGAGGAGTTTGAGGAGGGCTTGCTGCACGCCTTCGCCGGAGACGTCGCGGGTGATGCTGGGGTTGTCGCTTTTACGGGCGATCTTGTCGATCTCGTCGATGAAGACGATGCCTTTCTCGGCGGCTTTGACGTTGTAGTCGGCGGCTTGCAGCAGTCGGACGAGGATGTTCTCGACGTCCTCGCCCACATAGCCCGCCTCGGTGAGCACGGTGGCGTCGGCGATGGCGAAAGGCACCTTCAGCATCTTGGCGATGGTGCGTGCCATCAGGGTCTTGCCTGTTCCAGTCTCGCCCACGAGGATGATGTTCGACTTCTCGATTTCCACTTCGTCGTCCTGCACCTGTTGGTTGATGCGTTTGTAGTGGTTGTAAACGGCCACGGCGAGGGTACGTTTGGCTTCGTCTTGGCCGATGACGTATTGGTCAAGAAAACTTTTGATCTCTTTAGGCTTGAGCAGGGAGAAGCTGGGGACAGGAGCTTCTTTGACAGGCATGGGGACTAACTCTTTTGCAATCAAATAAGCTTGTTCCGCGCATTGAGGGCAGATGAGAGCCTCTACGCCTTGCATCAAAGGGCCTGCTTCTTTTTCCGTTCTGCCACAGAAGGAACAATGAGGTGTTTTCCTTGTCGCCATCTTAACGTTTTCTTGCGAGCACTTCGTCAATCATTCCGTATTCCTTGGCTTCTTCCGCGGTCATCCAGTAGTCGCGGTCGGAGTCGTTCCACACCTTGTCGTAAGGTTGTCCCGAGTGATGTGAGATGATCTCGTAGAGTTCCTTTTTGAGTTTCTGGATCTCGCGAGCGGTGATCTCGATCTCGGTGGCTTGTCCTTCCACGCCGCCCATGGGTTGGTGGATCATGATACGGGAGTGGGGGAGGGCTGAACGTTTTCCGGGGGCGCCGGAGCACATGAGCACGGCAGCCATGGAGGCGGCGATGCCGGTGCAGATGGTTGCCACGTCGGGGCCGATGAACTGCATGGTGTCATAGATGCCCAAGCCGGCGTAAACGCTGCCACCAGGAGAGTTCAGATAGATTTGGATGTCGCGTTTCGGGTCGGTTGACTCCAGGAAGAGAAGCTGTGCCTGAATGACGTTGGCCACATAGTCGTCGATGGCGGTGCCGAGGAAGATGATGCGGTCCATCATCAAACGGGAGAACACGTCCATCTGAGCCACGTTCAGCTGACGTTCTTCGATGACCGTGGGGGAGATGTAGCCTCCGCTGTTGTTGATTTGCGAGATGTATTTATCCAGTCCCAAAGGGTTGATGCCCAGGTGCTTGGTGGCGTATTTTTGGAATTCGTTCATGTTGGTTATAGGTTAGGAGTGAAGAAGAGTTACTTTTTGGCTTCGGCTTCGAGTTCTTTCACGAAGTCGTCGTAAGTTTTGTCCGTATAGTTGATTTTGATCTTTGTCTTGAGGAAGGCCGTGATCTTGAGGTCGGCGATCTGGTTCTTGATGTTGTTGACTTGATCTTCGTTCTTGAGGTAGTTCTCGGTGATCTTGTCGATGCGGCTCTTCATGTCGTCGTCCATGGTGTCATAGTCGAGTCCAGGGAAGATCTGGCTGCGGAGGAAGGCGCTGATTTCTTCGTCTTTGATGGCGAGGTCAGGGTTCTCCTTCACGATGCTGTCTTCGATCAGTTGCCAGCGGAGGCCTTTGCTGTAGTTGCTCTCGTAGTTCTTTTCGATATCTTCGGCGGTCAGCTTGCCTTGGTTGTTCTCGGTGATCCAGCGTTTGAGGAATTCATCGGGCATGTCGAAGGGGTTGTTGTCGATGAGGTTGTCGATCATCTTGTTGAGGAGGATACGGTCTGTCTCGCTCTCATATTGTTTCTCCATATCGGCTTTGACATGGGCGCGGAAGGTGTCGATGTCGGTGATATCCAGGTTGGGGTACATCTTTTTGAAGAATTCCTCGTCGAGGATGGGGGTCTCTTCGCGGCGGATGTCGTCGATGATGATGTTGAAGTCGCTGTCGGCGGGGGCGTTGTCGCCAAGGAGTTTGGTGACTTTCTCATCGGATTCGAGGATCTCGGAGAGGTTGACGATGAACTCAGCTCCCACTTCTTTGTCGAGGAGTTGTTTCTTGAGGGTCTTGGTGCGGATGTCCTTCATGGGGAACATCACATAGTCTTTTTGGAATCCGCCTTCCACCTCGTTGCCGTTTTCAGCTTCGCGCACTTTCAGTTCGAGGGTGTCGTTTTCCCCGACGGTCTCCGGATGGGTGATGGTGGGGTTGCGTTCCATGATTTCCTCGATGGTCTTGTCAACGGATTTGTCGTCGGCGATGACACGGGTGAAGTCGATGTTCGACTTGTTGTAATCGACATGGATTTCGGGACGGAGTGCTGCCTCGAAGAAGAAGTCAAGGGAGTCTTGCTTGTCGAAATCAACGGGTTGCTGATGTTCAAGGTCGCTGAGCGGATAGCCGATGAGGTCGAGCTTGTTGTCGAAGATATAGTTGTTCAGCGTTTCAGAGACGAGGGTGTTGAGCACTTCGATGGTGGCTTGCGCGCCGTACATCTTCTTGATCATGCCGAAAGGCACCATGCCGGGACGGAATCCTGGGACGTTGGCTTTCTTCTGAAGTTTGTTAAGCTCTTTTTTGACCTGCGGTTCGTAGTCCTCTTTGACCACGTTGATCTTGATGGAGATGAGGTTGTCTCCCTTGGGAGTTTGTGTTGCGTTCATTATATTAATTAGGTTTTATTATTTTTCTTGACTTGTGCGGATGAAGGGACTCGAACCCTTACTCCTTGCGGAACCAGATCCTAAGTCTGGCGCGTCTACCAATTCCGCCACACCCGCGTTCAGGTCGGTTTAGAGCCTGCAAAGGTACGCTTTTTTTATTATCTTTTAGAAGATGAAGCAATTTTTCTTTACCTTGTTCGTTCATGCAGTGTGTTTTGTCAGAGAATCAACAGAGCGTTTTTATGTTCGTTGCTGATGTTGTTGTGGTTCAAGGGGCTGGGACAGTCGGTTCCCGGTGTTCTCGATAACTATTCTGGTTCGGCATCGACATGGCTTAATCCTTCTACTATTGCCACAGGTTTTGTGCATGATGACTTCGGATTGGCCTCGGTTTCTTTTTCTCTGGAGAACAACTTCGCATATTTGCCTCCCGACACGTTGTGGATGTCGGTGCGTGGCTTGATGAAGCCAGGTGGCACATGGATGATTTTCAAGGATGGCTTGCAGGAAGGGAAGGAGTATTATTATAGGTATCATGATGGAGACCGTCCACGTTATTTTTATCAGATGCTTGACGTGGCCGGGCCTTCGCTCATGACGACTTTTGCCGGCAACCACGCCTTGACGTTTTCGTTGCGACAGCGTGCCTATTTCTCGATTACAAAGATGCCTTGGGAGATCCCGGTGCTGATCACCGAGTCGTTGCGATATGAGCCTTTGCAACATGTCCGTTATGAATCAGAGGGGATGCGTTGGGCCATGCTGGATTGGAGTGAGGTGAACCTGGGTTATGCCACGCAGGTGTTTGACCATGGCGCGCTGAAGATGGATGCGGGTGTGACCGCGAAGCTGTTGCTTGGCGCGGCAGGATTGACGCTTCATGTTGACCAGATGTCGTACGAGGTGGAGAGCGGACATGAGATGTACTTCTACAATATGGATGGGTCACTGGGCCTCTCGTTGCCTTTGTCTTATAGCTGCAATTTGCGGGATGAGCAGCAGCCATGGGAGTATCAGGGGCCTTTGTATAAAGGCATGGGCTTCGGCGCTGATGCTGGAGTCACTTTGACTTACAAGAAGAACACCATTGTTCGTGACGTGCCTCGGTCGGCATGTGATGACGCTCCCATCCCTTATTATTGGCGTGTCGGCGTGTCGGTGCTCGATGTGGGTCGGATTCAGTTCAAGGATCACCTGCTGTCGGAACGCTTGTTGGGTAAGGAGTTTTTGGTGGACATACATGATTTTGACACGGTGACCACCGTCAATGCCGGGATGGATTTGCTGGATCAATTAGAGGGGAATGCTGGTACCGTCATTGACACGACCGCCAGTTTGTCCATCGGCCTTCCCACGGCGTTGAGTCTTCAAGGTGATGTGAATCTCTACCGGGGCTTTTATTGCAATGTCACTTGGATACAGCCTGTTTCGCGCTGGTTTTATGAGGATGCGGTGGAACGTGAGCCGCTGTTGAGCGTGACACCGCGTTTTGAGTCGAGCCTCGTCGGCGTGTCGCTTCCCGTGACATTGTATGACTACCGTTATCTCACCGCGGGTGCTTTTGTGCGTGTCGGGCCCTTGACACTGGGTACCAACGACCTGCTTTCATTGGCGGGGCTTGGTAAAACCCGCTCGATTGATTTCATGGTCTCTCTGCGGCTCAAACTCGACCGTGGCGATTGTCTGTTCAGGCCCTTGCTGGATGCTTGTGGTGACAAATATAGGCACAGGTAGGGGGGTGGGAATTTAGAATTTAGAATTTAGAGGGAGCTACCCCGATAGGGGTTTAACCTCGGTAGAAGGAGAATTTAGAATTTATAATTTAGAGTTTGGGGACCTTGACAGGGTGATAGTAAACAGCCACGGGTGGAGCTTGTGGGACCCACGGAATATAAAAAAAAGACTGGCCTTTCGGTCAGTCTTTTTAGCAGGGGTGGAATGTGGGATTCGAACCCACGACCCACGGAACCACAATCCGGTACTCTAACCAGCTGAGCTAAATCCACCATCTGGTTTGCGGGTGCAAAATTACAACTTTTTTCAAATACCGCAAGACTTTTTTCAAAAAAAATATAATTTTGCAGCATGAGAGCAAAAAAAGAGTCACAATCACCAAGGGAACTGGCCTGGCTGAGGTTCAAAAAAAACAAGTTGGGCATGGTGGCTTTGTCATATATCCTGGTGATGGCATTGCTGTCGCTCTTTGCATACTATATCATCCCTGACCCTACCCCTCATGCCAATAGGCAGCTCTTGGAGCTGAGTACACAAAAACCTGGTTTCGAGGTGGATATGCTGAAGTTAGCCAAAGATAACCCACCACAACGGGTGGGATTTTTGCAACGGCTGTTGTACGGACAGCCTGACGACTGCACCTATCTTCCATACGATAGCATCCAGGTTTTTGACGACCATACCTTAGTATATCTTTTCAATCCTGAGCCGCTGGGGACCTTCAGGGTGCAGGAAATTCCCAATAGTGAGATTTTGGGTTCGGTGCATCGGAAGTTTCTGTTGGGCACCGACCAGTTCGGGCGTGACTTCCTCAGCCGTTTGGTGTTAGGGAGCCGCATCAGCCTCATGGTGGGTTTTATCGCCGTGGCCTTGAGTCTGGTCATCGGCCTCTTCATCGGGAGTCTGGGTGGTTTCTTTCGGGGGCGTGTTGACGATGCGGTGGTGTGGCTCATCAACGTGGTGTGGTCCATCCCCACGCTGTTGTTAGTCATCGCCATCACCTTTGCCTTGGGCAAGGGCATCGCTCAGGTCTTCATCGCAGTAGGTCTCACCATGTGGGTCGAGGTAGCTCGCATCGTCCGTGGGCAGATTTTCTCGGTGCGCGAGATGACATACGTGGAGGCCGGCAAAGCTTTGGGGTTTAAAGACCTGCGTGTGATCCTGCGGCATATCCTTCCCAATATCATCAACCCCATCATCGTGGTTTCGGCTTCCAACTTCGCATCGTCCATCTTGCTCGAGGCGGGGTTGAGTTTCTTGGGGATCGGCGTGCAGCCTCCTATGCCTTCATGGGGCAGCATGATTAAAGAGAACTATGCTTTCATCATCCTCGATGCGGCTTATCTAGCCATCTTGCCTGGCATCGCCATCATGCTGTTGGTCCTTGCGTTCATGCTCGTCGGGAATGCTTTGAGGAGTGCTATTGACAATGGAAATTGAGAGAGGTTAAAGCTACCCCGTTAGGGGTTAAATCTCGGTAGAGGTTAAAGCTACCCCGTTAGGGGTTGAATCTCGGTAGAAAAGGTTTAGGGTAGAACACTCCCCCTCTCCACTGTGGAGAGGGGGTTGGGGGGTGAGGTTAGAGGTTTTTGCTGGTCTTGTTGGCGTGTTAATTTTGAAATTTGTATCTTTGCAGCCTATTTTGAGCATTATGGCAAGAATCATGGCAATCGACTTGGGCAGAAAACGTTGCGGGGTGGCGGTCACCGACCCTCTGCAAATCATCGCAAATGGCTTGACTACCGTGGAGAGCGGCAAGCTGGCTGACTGGGTGGTGGACTATGTGAGGGATGAACCGGTTGAGACCATCGTCATTGGCGAGCCAAAGGACATGCGCAACAATCCTTCCGATTGCTCTAAATATATCGAGCCGATTGTGAATCGTCTGCGCAAGCTGCTGCCTGATATGGAGATTGTGCGTTACGACGAACGCTTCACCTCGGTGATGGCACATCAGACTATGATCGATGCCGGCCTGAAAAAGAAACAACGTCAAGACAAAGCTCTTGTCGATACCATTGCCGCAACGATATTGTTGCAGTCTTTTTTGAGTAGTAGGAAGTAAGAAGGCAGAAGACACAGGGCAGAAACTGACTAATAAATAACTGAATAACTGAATGACAGAATAACTGAATATGATACTTCCCATCGTAGCATACGGCCACCCTGTTTTGAAAGCGGTGGCGAAAGATATTGACAAGGACTATCCTGAGTTGGAGAAGCTTATCTCCGACATGTGGGAGACCTTGGCGCATTCCGAAGGGGTGGGTCTGGCTGCCCCCCAGGTGAATCACTCGATTCGTCTTTTTTTGGTGGATTCCAGGCCTTTTTATCCTGACTACCCTGATGCCAAAGACTTTTTCGGGGTCTTCATCAACGCGCGCTTGATTGACACCTTCGGCGAAGAGGTGCCTTTCAAGGAGGGATGTCTGAGCTTGCCGGGCATCTACGAAGAGGTGATGCGGCACGACGGCATCCGTATTCGCTATCAAGACGAACATTTCGTGGAGC
>JAEEGF010771725.1_pt1 | contig 12535 bp, 6 predicted proteins | sample 9134171 | NCBI WGS metagenome assembly JAEEGF01 (sample SAMN16246542, study PRJNA631951) | gut metagenome | biome: gut microbiome; feature: rumen; material: AP-attached | host: Bos | place: Iran: Karaj | collected 2018-10 | reverse complement strand
TTCCAAAAGAAAGTTGTATATTTGCAATATAATGGCGTGGAATGCAAAACAGCAAGACAGGATAATCCTCTGACCCCCCGACATACTGAATGACCAAAGCGCTGACAAAGCGCATTCTTTTCTGTGGCACATAGCGAAGTGCCTCCTACGGTTTGAATAGCACTCTGAGGAAAAAATGCACTCAAAGAAAATTTTTTTCATGTTTTCATTAAATTTTAGACCTCTTAATTCTATATTATATCTGGAATCAAATTCACACATCAATTCACAAATGCTATGACTACAAGAAAAAGAACTAAATCTGAGTCCCAACCCTCGTTGTTTGTTGAGATTCAAAACGAACTGAACAAGAACCTGGACTTATTGTCTGCATTGGAACAGATTGCTTCACGCGTCCTCCACAGCAAACTTACCGGAGCCACCCTCGAAGCCATCAGTTTATATACGAAAGTCATTGAAGAACGCATGGGTCTAACCGACCTCCAGTCCGTTGTGTTCGCCATCTGTGTGGAGAGAGGACCAAACAATGTAGATTACACAGACATCTCTAACCACCTGGACATCAGCAAAATCAGTGCACTCCGACTGGGCAAGGAAGTCGATGCTTTGGTACACAAACGACTGCTTCGCTACAGAAACGCCAAAGACCAGTGTTCATTCGATGTTCCGTTTGGAGTGCTCAATGCCCTCAAGCGCAACGAAGCATTCAAGACACCCAAACGCGAGAGTCTGAACGTGGGTGAACTCTTCTCGTACATCAGCCAGGACTTCAACGACCTGAACAACGAGACCATCAGCGCCGAAGAGTTCAAGTCAGAGGCTCACAAACTGCTGGAAGACAACAGCCATTTGCCTTTCGTCCAGAAATTCAACAAACTTGAACTTGACGACGAAGAAGAAGACTGGATACTGATGCTGACCTTCTGCCACCTCTGTGTCAACAACAACGACAACAGAATACACTTCTGCGACATATCTGATGTCTTCGAATTTGATTGTGACTTCACCAACGCGAAAAACGGATTGCGAAACGGCACCCATATACTGATGATGAAGAAACTCGTCGAACACACCTGTGAGGACGGTATGGCCAACACCACTGAGTTCAAAGTGACAGAAGAGGCCAAACGCACCCTGCTCTGTGATTTCAAACTCCAAACCACTGACGAGAAAATCGCTGGACTGATTAAGAACGACCGACTAACGCAGAAGAAACTTTACTACAACGACGATATCAAGAAACAGGTCGATGAGCTCTTCACCTTCCTCTCAGAGGAGAAATACAAAGAGATTCACGAGAGGATGAAAGCCAAAGGTTTCCGCCAAGGATTCGCCTGCCTGTTCTACGGTGACCCAGGCACAGGCAAGACCGAAACGGCCTATCAGATTGCCAAAGCCACAGGACGCGACATTATGATGGTGGATGTACCACAAATCAAGAGCAAATGGGTGGGCGACTCTGAGAAGAATGTGAAAGGTCTTTTCAACCAGTACCGTGGTTTGGTCAAAAGGATGGATGTCACTCCCATCCTCCTCTTCAACGAGGCAGACGCCCTGCTTGGAACACGTATGAATGGAGCGCAAAGCGCAGTCGATAAGATGGAGAACACGCTCCAGAACATCATCCTCCAGGAGATGGAGGACCTTGACGGCATCCTCATCGCCACCACCAACCTCACCTGTAACCTCGACCCAGCCTTCTCACGTCGTTTCCTCTACAAAATAAGGTTCGACAAACCCACCATTGAGGCACGCCAGCACATCTGGCACGAAATGATTCCCGAACTCAGCGACACCGAGTCGATGTCGCTCGCAAAAAACTACGAGTTCAGTGGAGGACAAATCGAGAACATCGCGAGGAAATACGCCATCAACTGCATCCTCCACGGCGATAGTGACAAACGGCTCGATAATATCCAAACCTATTGCAAAACTGAGAATATCGATGCCAAAACCAACAAAATCGGGTTTTAGCCATTGGTCTTTTTTCCCTTGATTATGGCATGGGGCGCATCACTGCGCCCCATGCCTTTCCCAGGTAGTTTCTAAAAAAGCACGAAGTAAAAATAGAAAATATTTGTTTTCTTCTAGATTATATATAACTTTGTAGCATACAAATATTATTGAATGAGAAACTTGAGACTTAATTAATTATAACCCTTTATCCGATGATGAAAAGAAACTACATGCTGACGGTTCTTCTAATCGTAGCCACCCTTCTAAGCACTCATGCCCGTGCTGAAGTGGACCCCAATTTTTACGTGTATCTCTGTATTGGCCAAAGCAACATGGAAGGCCAAGGAGAAATTGAAGAATGCGACCTCTCTCCCAATGAGCGTTTTCAGATGATGTCAACGCTCGACTGCGGAACCCGAAAGAAGGGGCAATGGTACCAGGCCGTCCCCCCACTGGCTCGCTGTAACACCAATCTCTGTCCTGCCGATTATTTCGGTCGCACCATGGTGGACAACCTCGGCGAAGACAAGCGCGTAGGTGTTGTGGTGGTAGCCATCGGCGGTATCAAGATTGATTTGTATGATCCGGACGGCTGGCAGTCCTACGTCAATTCAATGACCGAGGGTTGGCAGATCAATTCCGTCAACGCTTACGGCGGTAATCCTTTAAGCCGTCTGATTGAATGCGCCAAGGAGGCACAAAAGAGTGGTGTCATCAAAGGCATCCTATTGCATCAAGGTGAAAGCGACGCCTACAACGACGCTTGGCTTCAGAAGGTGAAGAAAGTCTATGAAAGTCTGCTCTCAGAACTGAACCTCAAAGCAGAAGACGTACCTCTCATTGCCGGTGAAGTGGGTGGTGCCGACCAAAACGGCATTTGCAGCGGAGCCAACAACACCATCGATCGTTTGCCGAGAATCATTCCCACGGCCCACATCGTATCGTCCATAGGTTGCACACTCCAGAGCGACAACCTCCACTTCGATTCCAAAGGCTACCGCAAATTAGGCCGCCGCTATGCAAAGGCCATGCTCGGAACAATGGGCATCGAAGCCGACATCAACGAGGATGAGGTGCCTCAGATAGATTACTCCCAGCCCATTGACATGACCAACCGCTTCACTTATTGCTGGAATGAGAGTGCGGGGGAAACCGTTACCTCTGAAAACGGCATCCTTGTTTACAAGGGTGTGCAATGGGGAGGTGTTGCATGCTGGCTGGGCAGTGCCGACTGGTCAGAATATGCCAAGATTGTGTTCGAGTTCGCTGAGCCCACTCCCATAGCCACCCAAATATTCATTCAGGGAGAAGAAGACATCAAGGCATGGGTGAATGCCGGGGCAGAATCAGCCGAATGTTCCTTTGACGGTCACAACGTAAGTGCCGTCAGCCAGGTAGCCCTCCAGGCTGCCGATGCAGGCATTGTGAAGATCTCCCGAATATACTTGCTGCGCCAGCTTTCCTCTGGTATCCACAATACGGCAATGCCAAGTAACGAGGAAGACCGAGAATGGTTTCTTCTGAATGGCCAGCCCGCACCTCAGGGTTATAAGGGAATCATCATCTCAAAGGGTAAAAAGGTGTTACGCCATTGATGACATCATTACACCACGTTAATTTTAAAAGGCGAAAGACCTTTAGACAAAACAATCCGTGGCGATTGCCACGGATTGTTTTGTTCATGGAGGTTAAGCACCTTATTTCTTTACCTTGCAGAGCCATACATAGGCGATGAGGAAGATGTTCATCATCAGTGAATAGATAATGGCAGGTATGGCTATCGTGTCGTTGTTGAAGACAAAAGGGCTGCTGGCAATGGCGATGCTCTGGGCTGCATTCTGCATGCCAATCTCTATCACGATGGTTTTCCTTTCCTTGCCAGTAAGTCGTCCCACCCATGAAAGCAGTACACCCGTTCCCATGGAAAGAAGCACCAGTAGAGAAATGCAAGAACCCAGAGAACCGATATTGTCGAGAATGGTGTGTTTGTGCTGGATGTAAAAGACCGTCACAAGCAGCACAAGGAGTGGAAGAGCCGTCTTCGATAGGATGGCATTGAGTTTTGTTGCCGCTTTCTTCCATTTCTTTCTCACCCAGACTCCTAATGCTATTGGAACAAACATCAGGACTATGTTTTGCACTATCAGTTGTCCAACAGGCAGATGAATCTCCATTGCCTCCGCTCCCGTAGCAGGCATCACCACCCTCATGATAATCGGCAGTGTGACAAGCGTTATCAAGCTGCTGCACGCCGTCAACGACACAGACAAAGCCACATCGCCTTTAGCAAGCATGGAGAACACATTGGACGAGCTACCACCTGGGCAACAGGCAATCAGTACCACACCAATGAAGAAGAGAGGCGAGAGGTGGAACGCCGAGGCCAGAAGAAACGCCAGAACGGGTAGACAGACAATCTGGCCAATAAGTCCGGCAAAGATAGGGCGCGGACGCTTGAGAAACAACTTGAAGTCCGACAGCCGGAGCGTAAGTCCGAGTTCGAACATCAACAATGCAAGAATGGGAATAACAATAAAAATAGTTGCCATAATGTATCAACAGTTAGCTTTATGCCATGATTATAACGGTTTGACTCACTAATAAGACGCAAAATAACAAAGAAATCTCCTTTCAGGCAAGCAAAGGCCGTTTTTTCAAACAAATGATGCAACAAACTCTTCCCAAAACACCGTGTTCACAATAAAAAAAGGTATATTTGCGTCACAAACCAACTCTAACCTTCAACATGGAAGTAAAAGACATTTTCGAACTGCGCAAACAGGGTAAGACAGAGGAGGCATACGAGGCGATACGCCCGATGTATGCTGTTCACCAAGGGCATTACACCACAATCGCCATGTTCTGGTGCGCCAGCGACATGATTAAACTTCGACTGGAACAACAACGGGTGGATGAAGCTCTGAAAATCTTCCAGGCACTAGTACGACTCTATCCCAACATGGACGATTCCGACGGCAAGGGGCACCATGCCATACTCCGTCATGCCTTGAGTCTGAGTGACGCGTCGCCACAATTCTCGATGGTGGATTTTCTGGAGAACGGTGGTATGGACAGTTTGACAGCTGACGACTGGAAGGCCTCAGAAACCAACGGCCACCCCCTTCCCTCCACCGCCACACGCCTCATCAGCCATGTCTACCGCGAGTTGGAAGCCAACCCGACCGCAGAATTGGGGTTGCGTTGCACTCCCATCCTCAATGAGGCGCTTCGCCACAGCCGCAACAACATGAACTACCAACGGCTCATGGCGCTCATCTACAAGATTACAGGCGAGAACAAGAAAGCAGTTGACATCTACAAACAACTACTACGCAAACATCACCAGTCCTATCTCTACAGTGAACTGGCAGCACTCACCTCTCAGCCCTCCAACAAGATTCCACTTCTCTGTAAGGCTATTCAGACGCAGAAAGAAGAGAAATTCCGCACCAAACTCTATATCCAACTCGCTGAACTCCTTGTGGACAGCACCCCCCAGATAGCGGCTTATCTTCTCAATGAGAGCATACGCATTCGCCAGGCAGGAGGATTCCATGTCTCACAACAGCAATTGCTACTCAGCAAAAAACTGGCTGACATCCAACCCGCCACATCAGCACAAGCTATCGACTTCATTGCCCAGCAGACTGAACTGGTGAAGAAGATTATTGGATAAAACTGAACACTACTTAAAACCAACCTTAAAAACGCATCAATATGATAGAACTTAAAAACGAAACACTGACCATCCTCATCTCTGAGATTGGTGCAGAACTGCAAAGCATCAAGGATGCCACAGGCAAGGAGTACCTATGGCAAGCAGACCCTAATTACTGGCCCCGTCATTCACCCATCTTGTTTCCCATCGTGTGCAGTGTGAACAACGACACCTACCGAGTGGACGGTGAAGAATACCATTTGCCCCGCCACGGTTTCGCCCGCGACCGCGAGTTCCAAGTCGTTTACCAGCACGAAGACGAGGTAGCCCTCCAACTCCTTTGGGACGATGAGACGCTGAAAGTCTATCCTTACCTTTTTGCCCTCACCATCACCTACACTTTGGTCGGCAATTCCATCTCCATAGAATGGCAGGTGGACAATCTCGACGAGGATGAGATACATTTCCAGATAGGCGGTCATCCCGCTTTCAACATCCCCGACATGCAAGAAGGCGAGTTGCAGCACGGACGCATCCGGCTCGATGCCTCGGCACCCGTATACCGCTACACGAGTTTCATCGACGGCACGCACGACATGACCGAAGACCTTGTGGAAACCAGCGAGGACGGTATCATCGACTTCAACGACGAGACTTGGAGTAAAGACTCCATACAAATCCACAGATGCCAGACCACTCAAGCTGAGATTCTGGACAAGGAGGGCAATCCTGTAGTGACTGTATATTATGAGACCCCTGTCTGCGCTTTCTGGAGCCCTTACAAGAAGAACGCTCCCTTCGTTTGCGTAGAGCCTTGGTACGGAGTGGGCGACTACCGTGGTTTTGACGGTGAGTTCCGCGACAAACCGTTGATGAACCACCTCCTGCCAGGCGCATCCTTCTTGGGTGGTTACCAAATTGAAATCGGCTGATTGGAGAGGTCTGAGAAATCGGCGTACCCCTCAATTAGCCATTAGGTTATATACAAAAGGCCACAGACTGGATAATACCTGCCTGTGGCCTAACTTATATCACGCTTTTTATCACTCTATGGGTTGGGAGAGGATGATGTTGATCAGCATAGTGAGGTCGAGGATGCTGTGGTCGCCACTGTAGTTGAGGTCTGCTTGAATGTCATTGAATACCTCTGGTTGTTCACCCAGCAACTTGTTGATAAGTATGGTGAGGTCGAGGATGTTGACCTTTCCATCGTTGTTCACGTCGCCGGTGGCCTCCAATCGGTAGAGGCGGAATCGAGCCGCCGACATCCACAAGTTCGTGGAGTTGGACGCCTCCACACCAATGGTGGCATTACCTGTAGCTGGTTGTAAGAAGGTGAGGAAGACATCATTCCATCCACGTCCGAAGAGTCCTCCTGTGTTTCCTATGGCAGGTATGGCCTGAGTGATTCTTGTTCCTTGAGCATTCTCCGCGAAAAGCTGGTAATGGGAGATTCCCGTCTGCGCCCTTGCCGTAGTTGTAAGCACATAGTAGCCCTGTGGCAGGTTGGCGAGTTGTTGTGAGAGTGTGAAAGAAGTCACGCTGTTTACATCGATATAGGAATAGTTGGAATTACCCTCAGCATCGGTGTAAGGCTCGTTATTGAGCGTCCAGCAGTTGCTGCTGCTTGTCCACCCGTCCGTGGATGTGCCTTGTGCATTGGTGATACAGGAAGTGTAGTCCTCTCCGTTATACCGCACAGCCGCGGCGTTCGACTCCACATATACTCTTAATGAGGTGTTGAGGGCTTCCGCCTTCAGCACCGCATCAGCAGCGTTTTGAGGTGCGGCAGCCAGAGTCTCCTGGAAAGCCGTCCTTAAAGTGGTGTCAGCATACGGCCATTCACTGTCCTCAAGTCCGAGGTTGGAGATGACAGCAGCGATGGCATAGTAGTTGTCGTAACTGACCTTGGCAGCCACGAAGGCATTGGTAGCGGTGTTGAGGTCAGCGATGGCCTTCTTGAGCAAAGTCGCGTTGGCAGGCGTGTTGGCATAGTCGTTCAATGCCTGTTGGAGTGCAGTCAGTTCGTCGCCCGTGACGTTGGCATAGACAGTGGAAGCCTTTCCATAGACCCTGTTGGCACGAGCCAAGGCATCGTTGTAGTTAGCGACAACAGGCGATTCCGACACATAATACAACGTGACGTTGTCCAGGGCAAGCCAGTTGGCGATGGGTGATGTCTGGTTGAGTCCTATGTCCAAAACCCCGTTGTTCACATAGACGTAAGTCTCGTATGAGCCAGTGTTCACATTGAGATAGACCTCGTCGTCGTTGGCGTAAACAAACTGCTGTTCATCAGTTCCCAATACGTTCACGTGAGCGGAGATGGCCAGTTTATAGGTACCAGAAGGCAGACCTGTGACAGTCTGGTGCATGGTTCCGGTCATTGCTGCGCCTTTCCAGTTCTCCCAAGCATGGTTGGTAAAGCCCTGGTATGTGGAAGTGTTGGTTGTGAGTTGGTTGTTTCTCGGCTGCATGGTGGTTTCCCATCCGGCATACGAGTTGCTCTCGAAGTCACCATTCCTCACATAGTTGGTCGCGATGAGCGTCTCCGCCGGTCCTTGGTAGGTGAGGCGGAAGCGGTCGAACACCGTCCAGTCGTTCGTCACTGTGGTGGTCTTCTTCACGCCAATTGTCAGAGTGCCGTCTGTGACTGTCACTGTGACAGACGTGCCAGCGTAGAGCCCAGCGTTGAGGTACGAGGAAGCCTCTTCCTGAGAGTTAGGGATATAACCGAAGGTAGTGTTGACTCCAACGGTGCCGTTTCTGCCCGCTCCAGTGAAGATGGAAGGCAGTGGTGCAGTAACCCCGTTGGCGTAGAGAATGGCGTTGAGCGCCTCGTTTTTTCCCGACCGCAAGGATGCGGCATCAGCGTATCCTCCGTCGCGGTAGAATCCTTGGCAAGAGAGCACATACACACCGTTAGGAATGCCTGTGAGCGTTTGGTTGACATCGAAGTTGCAACTGAATTTCTCACCGTTGAAATTATCGTTGGCCCCGTCGATTTTGGGACTTCCCATCCAACTGCTGTTGCTGCCGTGGTTGCGGCTCATGTCGGCTCCTGCAATGAGGAAAGTAGCATCGCGAGAGGTAATTGCTCCTGCGAGTTCTTCCACAAGGGCGTTCTTGGTATGGAGGGTCCACAGCGCATTGGGGTTGTTGGCGTTGGTTGTTGTATTCACCTCAGTCGATGTTCCTTCACAGCAGAGGTAGTTAGTTCCGTCGGCGGTGATGAGGTATGCAGTCTGTCCGTTGGCGTTGGTGGTTTCCACAAAAGTCCATGCGACGGCAGCCCCGTCCATGAAGTAGTTACTGCCTAAATAGTGGTTGTCGCCTCCGTTGCTGATATTGGTTTCGATGGTGTAGCCAGAACCGCTTGGTGCAAGAGTCACCGGATTAGCCGCCTCGCTGATGCTGGCACGAGTGCACCATGCGTTGTCGCCCGTGAGGAACTTGCCTGTGGCAAAGTGGCGGAAATAGAAGGTGCCCGAACCCACTTTCGAGCAAATGGCGTTGCCCTCGTCATCCGTATTAGTGGATGAGGAACCGACCACGAGATATAGGACGCCCTCGATGACCTTCAGGTGGGCGGCTTTGTTCAGTCCCTCGAGTTTGATGTTGGACAGTTCTCCTGCAACGGTCTCACATGCTCCGATGGCGTACCTGCCGTTGGCGAGTGATGTGGCATTGCGGAACTGGAAAACGGGCGTGTTGTAGGTGGGGCCGAACTCCCAGTCCTTCTTGCCTATTGATATGAACTGGGTGTTCACTTTGTCGGCAAGCGTGCCATTGAAGTCGATGACGACACGTGCACCGTATTTGAGGTTGAGGGAATCGACAGTCATCGTGGCCACAGTTCCGTCGCCACCTGGATGCAGACTTGCCGCATACTCCATGGTGATGCTACGGAATGAACCTTGGGAATTGAGGGTGGTGAAACGATGCAGCGTGGTGGAACTGTTGCGCAGGCTGCCATCGAAATTCACTGTTCCTTCCCAAATTTGCGTCTCGCCGGTGTAAGTATGATCCACAGTCGCCATATTAAGGATACCGTCGCCTTGCTTCACTAACCTCATGCCGCCCGTCAATGCACCTCCGTTGAGACTGCAGGTGTAGGTAGTGCGGTTGATGGTGGGGTTGGTGGTGTTGGTGCTGTTGGTTCCTTGCACCCATGTGGGCACGTTGATGGTGAGGATATAGGGTGAGGCACCGTTGGTCACGTTGAGCGTGGTGTTGGCGTTCTCGTGGTGCAAGAGGTGTTGGTTGTTGTAGCCACTGCCGATTGTCGTGCCACTGGCAATCTGCGTGCGTCCTGTGAGGGTCAGTGGTGGTGGTGGCACGGTGAGGTCTTCCAGTTCACCGAGGAAGAAGCTGGGATGTGGGGGCTGGTTGTAGGCGTGCATCTGCCACACCATGGCCTGGCGGTACTGGTGGTCGAACCACAGGGAGTAGATGGGGTAAGATGTAGGCATGCAAGTGGTGTAGATACGGATGTAATCGTGTCCTTCTCCCACACGCATGATGATTTCCTCTCGCCAGTCGCCAATGATGTCGCCCGAGAAACAAGGATGGTTCTTGGACCAGTTATTGGTCTTGCATCCAGAGGAAGTGAAAAGTCGTCCACTTCCAGGCTTGATGATGGCCGCCTCACGTTCCGTTCCGGGGCTGTTGAATACCTCGGATAGGAGGTCGCCGTCATAGTAGATGCGGAAATTGAGGTCGCTCCATGCGATGAAATCGCCCAAATCGCTGATGACCTGGTCAGCGACGGTGCTGACCATGCCCGTCTGGGTGCTTCGTCCGATGCTTCCGGGGTATCTGTTGGTGAAATTAGCACAAAGGGCTCTTCCATCATCGCTTGAGCTGGTATGCCGGAAATAGATTTGGCCAGTTGTTCCGTTTCGGTAGTTCATGGCGGGTTTTTCTTCGTTGCAGGCGAAGATTTCCAGTCCGTGTCGGAACGGGTCGAGGTCGCCCACATGGAGTGCGTCGCCGTGTCCCAGCCCCGTGGAATGAAGACCTTTTCCGTTGTCGTCGATGACCATCGAACCGTAGATGATTTCATCCCTTCCGTCCATATCCACGTCGGCAATGCTGTAGTTGTGGTTTCCCTGTCCGTAGTAAGGGCTGCTGTTGCCTTCCCAATACCACCGCTGTGTGAGTGAGTGTGTAGAAGGGTCTACATCGTAGGCGATCATTTTGTGCTTGGTGTAGATACCGCGAGCGAGGAAGATGCTGGGTTTCTTGCCATCGAGGAAGGGAGCACCGAAGAAATACTTCGAGGAACGGTGTCCATAACTGTCACCCCAGTCGCTGGCGTTGCCTCTGGTCAGGGGATAAGACATGTATCGGACGGCATCATAGATAATACCATGGTCGCCATCCATATAAACGAGGAATTCGTCGCCTGTATTGGTATAGGTCATGTTGGCTTTATGGGTGATTGAACCACGGGTGTCCACACCGTTTCTACCGATGCGCTGAGGATATGGGGTACGTGACCCGCCACGCTGTCCATGCACCATCATGTTGTCTCCACCGCGAAGCAACACCTCAGCCGCTCCGTCACCGTCCCAGTCGTAGGCGATGATGTTGAGCTCGTGGCTGCCGCCGCTGACCATGTTGGGACCGGCATCAATCCACCAGAGCAGAGTGCCGTCGAGTTTGTAGGCGTCGATGCGGTCGTATGCGCCGTCAGTCCGGCTCACGTACAAGTCGGCATCATCCTTGGTGCTGCGTCGCTTGACGATGATTTCCATCTCTCCGTCGCCATCGAGGTCGGCCACCTCGCAGTCGTTGGCGATGTAGGTGTTGGTGACGTCGTTGCCATTATTGTCATATACCTTGGCAAGGGGTATGTCGAAGTAGCCAGACTCGCAAGTGGTGAATTGCCTGTATTTGTAGCCATTCCATACGGTCGCTGCACGGCATTGGTTCTGCTCCACCCCCCGTACCACAGCACTGACGGTATAGGTGCTGGAGGTTGTTCCATCCGGATCGGTGAAGTTCGATACCGTCAACGGTGTGGCGTTGAGTTTTGTGCCATTGCGATAGACATTGTACTTGGTGTCGTAGTACTCCTCAGCGAGAATACGCCAACTGAGAAACACGCCGCCCTCAGTCTTGGAAGCCACCAAACCGCGACTAAGTTGGTCGGTCTGCCGCTGGGCATTGGCAGCAATAAAACACATTACAGTGAATAGAACACAGAACCAAGTTTTTTTCGTAATCAATCTCGTCATAGTCGAAATCTGTTAGGATGAGTGTTAGGGAATCCGCATCAGGAATAAAGGGAAGCCTTTTCCCTGAGCGGAATGTAGTTTTTAAACTGCAAATTTACACATTCTTATTGTGATAAAGGCAACATTTCGCACATTTTTGAACTATAATCATTTCTTTTCCAATTCAGAACGTTCTGCTCAGTCTTGATACGGTCAGATAGATACAAAAACGAAAAGATGTGTTACAGCAAAAGAAACGAGATTGACGATTAGGATGTAAATTTGCATAAAATATCTACCTTGCACTAACAAATATCAATCATACATTTACAAAAAGAAATGAATTTACAGAACAGAAAACGAGCGGTTACAGCAATAGCCGCCGTCATGACGCTGATGAGTAGTTTGTCGGCGCAGAACCCTATTGTCCAGACGTGTTTCACCACCGACCCCGCGCCCATGGTTCACGGAGACCGCATATACATCTATACAGGGCACGATGAGGACAATGCCGATTTCTTCTGGATGCAGGAATGGCGTGTTTATTCTTCTGCCGATATGGTCAACTGGACCGACCATGGTTCTCCCTTGGCTTTGGAGAGTTTCTCATGGGCCGACGACCGTGCTTGGGCTCCCCAGTGCATAGAGCGCAACGGCAAGTTCTACTGGTATGTCTGCGCCCATTCGAAAATATCCGGAG
>JAEEGF012018017.1_pt1 | contig 12537 bp, 10 predicted proteins | sample 9134171 | NCBI WGS metagenome assembly JAEEGF01 (sample SAMN16246542, study PRJNA631951) | gut metagenome | biome: gut microbiome; feature: rumen; material: AP-attached | host: Bos | place: Iran: Karaj | collected 2018-10 | reverse complement strand
CTACCACAGCTTTAGCGTGAACAACTTCAAGAAGGCATCCGTCCAGATTCGAAAGCTCGCCGAAGCGGCAGGGGCACCCATCAGCATCGCAGTGATTCCTGCATTTGGAGCAGCACCTGAATCCGAAGCCGAACAGTTCCGCGAAGAGCTAGAAAAGTTCGTGCACGAAGGCTATGAGATTATGCTTCATGGAGCACGCCACCGCGCAGACCTTTCGCTCAAACGCAGCATTTCAGGCAAGCTCGCTCTTTTGGTTTCAAACAACGAAGCAGAGTTCGCGGGTATCGACGAACGATTCACGCAGGCACTCCTCAAACGCAGCCTCGCCCTGTGGAAAGCTCACGGCACGGGCAAGCCCTCCGGATTCATCCCGCCGATTTGGTTCGGCAACAAGTACCTCAAGGAACAAGCTCTTTCGATATTCGACTACTACGAAGATTTTCACGGCATCTACCAGAAAGTGAAAGGGAACATCAAAAAGACGCGTTCGAGCACGTTAAGTTTTTCGATTTTACCGACCGCACTCCTCGGAATCGCACAGACTTACGCTTGCCTCAAGATGTTCTTGCCGGGCGGAGTCCATCGACTGGTGTTCCACGACAAGGATTTCAGGACGATTGGCGAAAAACGCATTTTGAACATGGTGCGTTACATATCGACCATGCGTGAAAAAATCATGTACAGAGACCTGTAATATTTCGTGAACTAATATTTCGGGAACTTGACTCAAATGCTATTAAACAAATTTATATCAAGAATCGATTACGACTCTTACGAAGACTTATACAAGAACTTTAAAATTTCGATTCCAAAGGACTTTAATTTTGCATACGACGTTGTCGATGAATATGCAAAGACAGAACCCAAGCGCGAAGCTCTCGTATGGTGCGACGACAACGACGAAGCCCACATTTTCACATTCAAGGACTTGTCGCTAGCCTCCCAGCGCACTGCAAATTTCTTAGTAGAACAGGGAATCAAGAAGGGCGACCGCGTGATGCTCATTTTGCGTCGCCGCTATGAATTCTGGTTTTTCTTGCTCGCGCTCCACCGCATTGGCGCAATTGCCATTCCGGCAACGAACATGCTTGCCGCCGAAGATTTGGAATACCGCTTCAACGCTGCCGAAATCAAGATGGTCGTCACATACGAAGACCCGGCATTGCAAAAGGAAGTCGATAAGGCAAAGTCCAAATGCGAATCGGTCGAAAAGCTCGTGACCGTAGGCCAAACCGCTCGCCAGAACTGGATTAGCTTCTACGACGACTATGAACTTTTCTCATCGACGTTTGAACGCCCCGCTGGCGATGAAGCAACGCATAACGATGACATCATGATTGTCTATTTCACGAGTGGTACAAGTTCGAACCCGAAGATGGTCGCGCACACTTATACGTACCCGCTCGGACACATTGTGACCGCCAAGTACTGGCAGCATGTCGTAGATGGAGGGCGTCACCTGACCGTCGCAGAAACCGGTTGGGCAAAGGCCCTCTGGGGCAAGATTTACGGGCAGTGGATTGCAGGGAGTGCCGTATTCACTTACGACATGACCACGTTCATTCCGGGCAAGCTCCTCGAAAAGATGGCAGAATACAAAGTAACGACATTCTGCGCACCGCCGACTGTATATCGCTACATTTTGCAGCATGGACTCAGCAAGTACGACCTTTCGAGTTTGCAATACTGCACCACCGCAGGCGAAGCGTTGAACTTGGACATTTACAACAAGTTCTTCGAGCAGACGGGCATCCGCATGCAAGAAGGTTACGGCCAGACTGAGCTCACGCTTACCACAGGCAACTTCGGCTTTAGCGAGCCGCATCCAGGTTCTATCGGCAAGCCCTCCCCAGGCTACCAGATGGAAATCATCAATGCCGAAGGACAGCCTTGTGCCGACGAAGAAGTCGGTGAACTTATCATCAAAATTGACCAAGGCAAGCCTTTTGGCATGTTCGGCGGCTACTATCGCGATGCAGAACGCACCGAGAAAGTCTTTGAAGGCGGCGTGTATCACACCGGCGATACGGCTTACCGCGACAAAGACGGATTCTTCTGGTTCGTGGGCCGCACAGACGACCTCATCAAGAGTTCCGGCTACCGTATCAGTCCCTTCGAAGTGGAAGAAGTGCTGCACAAGCACCCCGCCGTCCTGGAAGTCGCGGTCACGGGCGTCGAAGACAAGTCCCGCGGTCAGGCGGTCAAGGCAACGGTCGTTTTGCAAAAGGGCTATGAAGCTTCAAAAGAATTGGCAAAAGAAATTCAGTTGTTTGCAAAGAACATCGCCGCAAGCTACAAGAGCCCGCGCATCATCGACTTTGTGACGGAACTGCCGAAAACGATTAGTGGAAAGATTCGACGTGCTACCATCCGCGACAAGGATGCCGCCGAAGCTTCGGCTAATCCAGCCGATTCAACTAGTACAGCAACTGATACCGCATCGAATGAAGCGAATGCGGGAAATGCAGTGAGCGAATCGTCTGAGGAAAAATAAATAGATCCTTCGACTGCGTGCTACGCACTCCGCTCAGGATGACAAGAATCGAAAAACGCACCCACGAGGGTGCGTTTTTTGCGAAATGCTCAAGCCTACGCAAGGTGTTTATGTTTTAACGATAAGCGAGGCTTAATTACGCGTCCGTTACAGTTTTTTGAACACGCACTTTGCGGCTTCAACGGTGCGGTCGATTTCGTCTTCGGTGTGAGCAGCACTCACGAAGATGGCTTCGAACTGGCTCGGTGCAAAGTAGAATCCTTCTTCGAGCATCCCGAGGAAGTAACGACGGAAGAGTTCCAAGTCGGACTTTTGCACATCGGCAAAGCACGTGACCGGACCTTCAGTAAAGAAGATGCAGCCCATGGAGCCAACCTGGTTTGTCGCAAGCGGAATACCCGCTTCTGTTGCAGCATCCTTGAGGCCAGCAATCAAGCGTTTCGTCATCGCTTCGGCATGCACATAGTATTCCGGGTGAGTATGCAGTTCACGCATAGTGGCAAGCCCCGCCGCCATCGCCACAGGATTGCCCGAAAGTGTGCCCGCCTGGTAAATGCCGCCGAGCGGAGCAATCTGTTGCATCACGTCCAAGCGACCGCCGTATGCCCCCACCGGCATGCCGCCGCCAATAATCTTACCGAACGTCGTGAGGTCCGGCTTGATGCCGTAAAGACCTTGTGCGCAATGGATGCCAACGCGAAAACCGGTCATGACTTCATCGACAATGAGTAAAGCGCCATGCTTTTTCGTTTCATCCGAAAGCGTTTGCAAGAACTCGGGCTTTGCAGGCACAACGCCCATGTTACCCGCCACAGGCTCCACAATCACGCCCGCGATTTCGTCGCCAATCTTGTCGAAAAGCTCCCTAACGCCCGCCACGTCGTTGTACTGGAGCGTTATCGTATATTTCGCCAAGTCCGCAGGCACGCCCTTGCTGCTCGGCTTGCCCGTCGTGAGCATTCCCGAACCAGCCTTGATAAGCAAGCTATCGCTATGGCCGTGGTAGCAGCCTTCGAATTTCACAATTTTATCGCGACCGGTAAAACCGCGAGCCGCACGAATCGCACTCATCGTCGCTTCAGTTCCGCTGTTCACCATGCGAATCATCTCGACGCTCGGCACAAGGCTCATCACAAGCTTTGCAAGTTCCGATTCCAAGCCACACGGAGCACCAAAACTTAATCCGTTTTTCGCCGTCTCGGCCACAGCATTGATTACAGCGTCGTGCGCATGGCCCAAGAGCATCGGCCCCCAGCTGCCCACGTAATCGATATAATCGTTACCATCCACATCGTAAATGTGGCTGCCCTTTGCACGCTTGATAAACGGAGGCGTAGCCCCCACGTTGCTAAACGCACGCACCGGGCTGTTCACGCCACCCGGCATAAGCGTCTTTGCTTCTGCAAACAACTTTTCGCTTAACTGATGATTCATAAAATTACCTTAAATAACGATCCCATTCTAATAGCCAAAATATTCTTACTTGTCATTCTGGAGGCCAAAGGCCGATAGAATCCATCATTTTTTAAACTAGATGGGGCGATAGCCCCTCCCCTTTGGCTCGGTCATGCCCAAGCCAGCTTGGGCGCGACTCTCGCCTTTCGGGTAGTCTTCGACGGAGTTTATCCTGAGCCTGCCGAAGGGCCTGGATGACCTGTTCCCACTAATCACTGTTTACTAACCACTAACCACTTCCTACTGTCTACTTCCTACTAACCTCTCGTCTAAACCATTATTCTTTTACGATATGTACCACGCGCTGCGGGAACGGAATCGAAATACCGACTTCGTCAAAACGTTCCTTGACTTGCTTCATATACTTGCAACGCATATCCCAATAATCACACGTCTTGACCCAAATTCTCATATTCACGCAAACAGCGCTATCGTCCAACGATGAAACGTAAAACGATGGAGCCGGGTCCTTCAAAACTGCGGAGTCATTTTCGACAAGCTGTTTCATCTCGGCCATGGCCTTTTCCGCCGAATCTGCATAATCAATGCCAAAAGCCAAATCCAAACGACGCTTCGGATTGCGGCTGTAATTTATAATGGGAGCGCCCCACAACATGCTGTTCGGAGCAAAAACGTAAAGACCGTCCAGCGAAATCAGAATCGTATTGAAAAGCCCCACGCCCACAATTTTTCCCTTCAAAGAACCGCATTCAATGTAGTCCGATGCACGGAACGGCTTAAGGAACAGCAATAAAATGCCCGACGCGATATTCCCCAACGTGTCCTTCAACGCAAGGCCAATCGCAAGAGAAGCGGCACCAATCACAGTCACAATTCCCGCCGTATTCACGCCAAGAATGTGTAGAATCATGAGCAAACCGACAATGTAAATCGCATAAGAGAACAGCGAATAAAGCAACGGTTTCACAGATTCATCGGCACCTTTCTTAATGGCAAAATTTAGAATAAACCTAATAATTGCCAAAATGATAACAATTGCAATTAGAACAACTGCAATTTCAACAACATTTTGCAGAATCGGATTCACAATTCCGATGTCTTTTAAAAATTTGGTCACTTCTTTCATTTTTTAAACCCCATGATTTTCATTCCCGCTTCCGAGCGGAAATTTTCTAGAAAAATAGAAAAAAACAGAAAAATGCCAAACATTGAATATCCGTCCCCCCTCTTTTTTTATAATTTTGTACCATGACTCACAAGCAAATTAAATCGTTTCTTTTTACTGGAACTGTAATTTTTTTTCTAAGTAGCTGCGATACAGATCGCATTTACGATATCACGCCCCTGCCCGAAGAAGTTTCCAGCGTAAAAACACTCCCTAACTGCAATTATTCATACGATGGGGACTCAATCTATGTAAAAGAAATCGACAAGGTTCTTGTTTGCAGCGCGGATTCATGGAAAGATCCATCTCCCATAAAATCAAGTTCTTCCAGAAGAAATTCCAGTAAATCTTCATCAAGTTCTTATTCGTCTAGTTCTCGTATATCAAGAGAATATGTTCTCGACAAAAGCTGGCCATACAAGGACCAATACGTCGATGGTGGAACATTAACAGACAAACGCGACAATCAAAAATACCCGACAGTCATCATTAACAACAGACGCTGGATGGCAGCAAACCTGCGTTTTACGTCCGAATACTTGGAAACGAAAACAGCATGCTACAAGAACAAGAGTGAAAATTGTAAAACAATGGGTCCCATGTACCATTATAGCGTCAAGGGCATCCCAACAATCACTAAAGAATGGTATTGGGAAGACTACTATATTTTTAGAGAGCCCATATTCCCGCCTAGAGAAAACATTTGCCCCGAAGGGTGGAGATTACCTAATTCAGATGATTGGAAAAGCCTTGAAAAAGCAGCAATATCATTGAAATTGGAAGAATTCGAAAATTACGAGATGTCTGCACTGCTTGACAGTTCATGGAATCTTTATAAAGACACTCTTATCGTTGCAGGAACAAACCGTCTCGGTTTTAACATTATCGGCAATCCTGTAGTTTTCAGAGATACAATTAAATATGCCATCAAAGTGGATTCTATTCCCTATTGGTACACCATTCATGCACCATACACAACAGACGTATCTAAGACAACATCTGTATCACACATATTCATTCTTCCTTGGGCCATGTATTTTAATTATAGTGGCGACGATGCACCCGATTACGCATTTATCCGTTGCATAGAAAAAGACGAAAGCGATATATATGAAATAAAACAAGACACCATGATAGATAACCGTTATGGAGATGTTTATAAAATAATAAAGGCCGGTCCGCAATGGTGGTTTGCCGAAGATTTGCATTTCAAGGAAAATCCTGATGCATGCCACCCATACGAGGCATGGGAAGAGAGCAGGAACAAATGCCAATACACTTATTACGATGCAATGGAGTACCCCAAACCCAATTACAATTGCCCCGAAGGATGGACGTTACCCACCAAGTATGATTGGTTTAATTTATTCTATTACATTGATATGAGCAACGGCAACGAAGATTTAATATCAAGCGTTCTTGTCAAAGAAGATTCTACAGGCACAAAACCTTCTCCCTCCGGATTAGATTTAGTTGATGGAGGATCATACTTTACCATAAGTACTGGTAGTGAATCCATCGCATTGAGCAACATTCCACTGCAATATCTTGTGGACACTCAAAAAAGTGGTTTTTTTTACGGTCAATCATTTCTTCACAACAAATACGCGTCAAGAATCCGTTGTATAAAAATTCAAGTCGAGGAATAACGTGAAAAAGATTACAGCATTACTTTTCTTATGTACGCTTTTTGTGGCCTGTAGCGAAGAAAAAACGGTTTCGGTATCACCAGAATTAGCATACGACGAAGTTTACGCATACAGGAATCTGCCTAAATGCGACGAAGCATTATATGCCCTGACCTACTATGTACAAAGCGAAAATACTAAGTACAAATGCATAGACGGGAAATGGCAAAACGAAATTTCGGCAGACACGGAGAGAAAAATAACTAGCAATTCCAGCAATTCTTCAAAAACAAATTATTCAAGTATAATTTACGTTAGCCGGAGTTCATCTTCTTTACGTTCAAGTTCATCAGCACAATCCAGTTCGTCAAGCCGTTCAAGTTCTTCATCACTTAGCTCCAGTTCAGTCTTTTACACGATTGCGTTGTTCGGCAACTGCACCGCAGACCGCAAAGGCGAAAAAATCTTGCAAAACGACAGCACTAAATTTAATTATCTTGCTGAATTTATATGCGAGCCGCCATCTTGGCATCGTATGATGGCCTACGACTATTCCCTCGAAGAACTACACAAATCAAACGCTAATTACGGTACGTTAATCGATGAACGCGATGGCGAAGTTTACAAAACGGTCGTTATCGGAAAAACCGAATGGATGGCTGAAAACTTGCGCTATAAAATTCCAAACGATCCCACGTTCGAAGGCGGGAAAAATTGTTTCCAAGAAAACCCGAAATACTGTAAAGTAGGTGGATATTATTACAGCTATGCCGACAGAGATTCCGCTTGTCCAGCTGATTGGTATTTACCGAATGACGATGTAGTAACCGAACTCAAAAACCGAACAACAGATAATTCCATTAAGTCGCAAATTGGATGGTACACGAGTAAGGGGTCTCCCGTTTTCGACAACACCAACGAATCGGGCTTTACATTGCTACCAGAAATTGCGATTATGGCAGCAGGAACAAACACAAAACAAAAAACGCTTGGCTATTATAAGTTACCCCAAAGCGGCATTTACAGCGGGCAAAGTTACGCTGGAGACGGCAAATATGTAAAAGCCTATCACATCCGCTGCGTAAGACAAGCGCAATTATCTTCTAGCAGTGTCGCAAGCTCCTCAAGTGTAGTAATCTCATCAAGTGCGGCAAATTCTTCGAGCAGTGTTGCAAAATCATCATCAAGCATCGCACAATCTTCAAGTTCTTCAGCACCCCTGAGTTCTTCTAGCGTGAACGACGCGATATCTTCAAGTTCATCCAATTCTACAGAGCAACAAAGCTCATCGAGCATTGAAGAACAGCCCGTATCGTCAAGTTCTGCGAATTCGTCAAGTGCAGCTGAGCAGCAAAGTTCTTCAAGCGTTGTAGAAGAAACTTCTTCAAGCGATGCAGAAACACCAAGTTCATCAAGCGAAACAGAAGAGTCTTCTGCAAGCACTGCAGAAGACCCATCGTCATCAAATTCTAGCGAACCAGAAAGTTCGGGCAGCTTATAAATTTTATTTCAACAGCCCCTTTTCTAGCACTTCTTTCGCGTGGTACGTGATGATGATATCCGCACCGGCGCGTTTGAATGCAATCATATTTTCGCGGATAATCGCATTTTCGTCAATCCAGCCCATCTTTGCTGCGGCCTTGACCATGGAATATTCTCCGCTGACGTTATACACAGCAACCGGCACATTGCTGATTTCTGCCGTCTGGCGGAGCACATCGAGGAACGCAAGGCCCGGCTTCACCATCACGATATCGGCACCTTCTTCCAAATCGAGTTCCACTTCATGGAGAGCCTCGCGACCGTTGCGCACATCCATCTGGTACGTCTTGCGGTTGCCAAAATGCGGTGCGGAATCCGCGGCATCGCGGAACGGGCCATAGAATGCACTTGCAAATTTTGCACTGTAGCCCATGATTGGCGTATTCGTAAAGCCAGCCTCGTCAAGCGCTTCGCGGAGAACCGTAATATGGCCATCCATCATGTCGCTCGGGGCAACCATGTCGGCACCGGCAGCCACCTGCGAAACCGCAGTCTTTGCCAAAAGTTCAAGCGTCGGATCGTTATCCACGTCGCCATCCTTGACAATGCCGCAATGGCCGTGGCTCATGTATTCACAAAGGCAAACGTCTGTAATCACATACAAATTCGGGAACTTCGCCTTGATGGCACGCACCGCACGTTGCACAATACCGTTCTCGTCATAAGCACTGCTCGCCATTTCGTCCTTGTAATTCGGAATTCCAAACAACAGAATGGACTTGACGCCAATCGCCACACAACTTTCGAGTTCCTTCAAAATTTCATCAATCGAAAATCGGAACTGGTTCGGCATGGACGGGATTTCTTCTTTCACCCCCTCCCCTTCTACCACGAACATCGGGTAAACGAGGGCATCGGGGTTCACAGCAGTTTCTGCAATCATGTTGCGGATAACTTCATTTTTACGTAAGCGACGAGGACGGATAATCATAACTAGGTATTAGGTTTTAGGTGATAGGTTTTAGGATATTAAAAGTATGCAGTGGTTAGTGGTTAGTGGTTAGTGATTAGGTTTTGTTGATTTCGAGAGGAGCAAGCATAAAAAATATCAAAATCACGCTGAATCCGCGCTCCATTTGAACAATAAAAATTATCTCCGAGATAATAATCGCAAATAGTTTCCCGCATACGTGTAAATTCTTTAAGATTATGCTTACCACGTTGTGCTTCAATTGTTAGATCAATGAGTTCCAAAGCACGAAAAACAGCCCGTTCTACTTGAGCCTGATTTCCCTTCGCCTTCCAACGATTTGCTCGAGAAATTTCGCTCCCGATATTTAGCATCTGAAGTGACAGCGGCATTTCTGCCCACCGCCCAGCAGCTAACGTTTTATGTTGAACATTTTCTACTTGCATAAAGAATTAATGATCTCCTTCACACAATCTCTAACAACAGGATCATCAATACTACGACTGCGATTTCCTTGATTTGGACGAATATTTATAAGCGAATCGTATTCAATAAAATCATCTCCATCCATTTCTGGATAAAGGTTAAAGCCCCATAAATCCGCTTGCTTAGATCCAGACTGTAAAAGCAAAGTCTCTAAGTCCGCATGCATTTCTGCATCAAGCGCAATTTTCTTTTGAGCAACATCAACAACTCCTTTGACCATATCGCCAAAGTAATGCTCCTGCATTTCTAAAAGTATTTTTTTTTCAAACGGTTCTGAATAAATAATCATTTTTTAGTAGTCGGTAGGATATTAAAAGTAAGCAGTGGTTAGGATTTTTTCATAAATAATTATAGCAAATAATGGTCGAACCAACCTCTATATGCAAAAAATCTGGCCACAAGGACCAGACTTTTCAAATCAAAAGAATTTGTAAACGTTCTACTTCAGATTAAAGAGCGTGAGGGCCAATTTCTGCACAAGAGAAATGAGCCGAAGCATCATCATAGAAATATTCAACTTGATTTTGAACATCGCAAGCAAGCTTGGCAGAAGCACAACCCGAACCAATCTTATAGACAGTTTTGTCCAAATCGCTTATCGGGGCGCACTTAGACTTGAAAGAATCTACAGCGGCATCGTCAGCGGCAATCGCATGGCAGGAATGATTTTCCATGCCCATAACGGTCTGCACCTTGTCGCAAGACACAACAGCCTTTCCATCAAGCTGGGTAGAACCACCCGAACCACCCGCATTGGAAGAGGAATCATCGCTACAAGCGGTAAGTGAAACGACTGCGCCAAAAGCGGCAACAATTAACAATTTATTCATATTACACTCCGTAATTAAAACGTTGTATTTATATTTACAAAATATTACGGACAAAAACAATGGCAACAAACCCAAAAATTTATTTACATTCGAATTCACGTTCAATTTTAACCAAATCTTCGCCCCATTCGCTTTGAATTTTTTGTTTGAGTTTCTTCGCAAGCGAGGGGGCACGTCCCTGCGTGGAAACTGTCACGGCAATGTTTTCGCCGAAATCCATGCGGGCAGGCACAATAAAATCGCCATCGAGGTAATCGCAAGCATTGTTCACAAGAATGCGGCGAGCGCGAGCATCGTTAGAAACTTGAGCATTGACTGCCGGCTGGTCTGTACAAATGAATACCATGAAAACGCAACGCAAGTCAAGCGGCTCGTACGGACGGTTGATTAAGACGAGAGACGAGAGATTAGAGACAAGAGAAAATTCAGGATCGAATTGCGGTGCGACTACGGTAATGTGCGCCCCTGTCGGGATAAGCGTTTTCACTTTGCGGAGTGCAATGCGGCCACCGCCCACAACGAGAACGTTACGGCCCTCAAGATTCAATTCGATGGAGAAAAGGTTTGATGTTTTAGACGAAAGACGAGAGACGAGAGACGAGAGATGGTTTTCTTCAACAAGGGCATTATTCTCTTTCGTCTTTCGTCTGTAGCCCGCGTCAGCAGGCGTTCTTTCGTCTAATTGAGCGTTGCGGATACCGCAGACGACCATGCTCGAAAATTGTTTCCAATCGCCGAGGCATGGCAAAAGTGTTATTGGGATGTGCGGAAATTCCGCCTGCAACTTCGCCACCACACGCGGCACATCATTTTTCGAATGCTGACCGTTCAACAGCAAATACGGCAGAAGCATCACCGATTCCACGTCTTCACGTAAAAGTGTGCGAAGATCGTTTTCTAAATCCAAAAGACTCGTGCTCGCAACACGCGTTCCCGGCAAATCATGGTGCAATCGGTCGAGGATTTCTTCGAATCCCTTGTAGGCACCCGGCAAAATACAATGATGTGCGATAATCAGAATAGCTTTCATCAGCGCCAAATATAGAATTATAGTTTTTTCGATACCATCGATTTGTGCAATCCAACTGAATTAGGCTACGTAGCTTTCGAAGATTCCTACGATACAATCACAATTTGCAATATTTCTGTCACTTTTTTTTGCGTAAAAAAACATTTTTTTCGTCAATCTGTTTACAAAAGTATTATATTTATCGTAAATAAAATTTTTCCAAGGGAGAAAATATGAGAAAATCCGTTTTTTGGAAACTAGGAATCAGCGTAGCCCTAGCCTTTGGCTTTAATGCCTGTTCAAATTCAACATCAGCCGATGATGACGACGACATTCTTTTAATCAATTCTTCCACATCCAACTCAGGAAAGACAACATCATCCAGCGCAAAGGGTGGGCCTTGCAAATCCGTTACCACAAATCTATCCACGCCTTCAAATCTTCAAGTTGTCAAAAATGGCAATAACAAGTGGATGCTTATATGGGATTATTCCGCCAATGACGATCGTCCAGAAACGGGTTTCGTAATCGAATCGCTCAATATGTCGGACAAGCAGCCCAAGTGGAAAACGATCGATTCCACCAACGCGGGCGTGAACATGTACAACTTATCCGGCGAATCCATGGCTGGCAAGTATTACCGTATTTCCGCCAAAGACGCATGCGGCGTTTCTAAAGCAACGGACATGGTCGAAATTGCATCGGAAGGTTCCAACACGACTTCGAATGCAGAACTCGCCGCCCCGTCGAATCTCAAGCTCGAAAATCTCGGGAACAACATGTGGCAACTTTCTTGGAGCTACACAAACAACGATAAACGCCCCGAACAAGGGTTCAAGCTCCAGAGCCTCAACCTTGACGACAAGAGCCCCAAGTGGGCAGACGACGGCACGACCAACAAGGGCGTCCATGTCGTAAAGATTGACGGATCCAAGAAGGGCGGACTTCTTTACCACGTAGCCGCCAAGGATGACAAGGGCGTTTCCGAATATTCCGAAGAAATCACCATTCCACGCGTGGCAGACAGCACAGGTTCAACGTCTTCAACCAACATGGA
>JAEEGF011397768.1_pt1 | contig 12537 bp, 10 predicted proteins | sample 9134171 | NCBI WGS metagenome assembly JAEEGF01 (sample SAMN16246542, study PRJNA631951) | gut metagenome | biome: gut microbiome; feature: rumen; material: AP-attached | host: Bos | place: Iran: Karaj | collected 2018-10 | reverse complement strand
CGCTTGCAATCCGCAAGGCCGAGCAAATCGGAGCCGACATCGTATTCGGTACCGATCCCGACAGCGACCGTCTTGGCGTAGTGGTAAACCACAATGGCAAGTTCGTAATTCTCAACGGCAACCAGACTGCATCGATACTTGTGCATTATCTTCTCGACAGTTTCAAGTCCGAAGGTCGTCTGAAAGGGAAGGAATTCATTGTTAAGACTATCGTTACTACAGAACTTATTCCGCAGATTGCCAAGGATTACGGCGTAAAATGTCTTGATGTTCTCACTGGCTTCAAGTACATTGCCGAGGAAATCGAAAAGAACTACGGCAAGATGCAGTTCATCGGCGGTGGCGAGGAAAGCTACGGATTCCTTGCTGGCGACTGTGTCCGCGACAAGGACGCAGTAATCGCCTCGATGCTGGTGTGCGAAGCTGCTGCCAGAATGAAGGCACAAGGCAAAACCCTGATGGACTTGCTGCTGGACATCTACATAAAGTACGGCTTCTACCTCGAAGGACTGAAGTCGCTCACCAAGCCCGGACAAAGCGGAATGCAGGAAATAGAGGCTATGATGGAGAAATTCAGAAGTACGCCGCCCGAGTCGATTTGCGGAGTGCAGGTTGTGATGGTTCACGATTTCCTTGTACGCAAGTCGTACGACAAAATCAGCGACCTCTGCTACGACATCACCCTGCCCAAGTCGAATGTACTGCAGTACGACCTCGTCGACGGCAGCAAGATTACAGTCCGCCCATCCGGCACCGAACCTAAGATTAAATTCTATATAGGTGTAAAGGGCAAACTTGAATCTCCCGACCAGTACGAGGCAGTGGAAGCAAGTTTAAGAACAAGAATTAACGAAATAATTGAAACAATAACAAAGTAAGTTGAAAAGTGAAAGTTGAAAGTTGAAATGTAGTCGCGCAATGCTTTGCGCGAAAACATGAAACAACGAAGTCTCCCTTCGACTACGCTCAGGGAGCTAAAATTAGAAACTAAATATTGAATTTTTAAATTTTTGAATAATTAAATTATTACAATTATGGCAAAAGACGGAAGCGGTTGCTTAGGTGCAACATTAATTGGTGGAGTAATATTTGTAATTCTCCTTATATGCGGAATTTACGTATGGCGTTCGTACAACAAGATTGTCGAGGCCGACCAGGCTGTAAAGAAACCTTGGGCAGATGTTCAGGCAGCATACCAGAAGCGTGCCGACCTCATTCCAAACTTGGTTGAAACCGTTAAGGGTTACGCAGCACACGAACAGGGAACTTTGACGGCTGTTATCGAAGCACGCAGCGCAGCAACTTCAATCAATATCAACGCCGACGAACTCAACAACGAAACATTCGCTAAGTTCCAGGAGGCTCAGGACAATGTATCGAGCACATTGAGCCGCTTGCTTGCAGTGCGCGAGGCTTATCCCGAACTGAAGGCTGATGCTCACTTCACGCAGTTGATGGACCAGTTGAAGGAAATTGAAGCCGAAATCGCCGCTAAGCGCGAGGTTTTCAATGCTGCAGTACAGGATTACAATGTCCTTGTGATAAAGTTCCCGAAGAACTTAGTTGCAAAGATGTTCGGATTCGGCGAAAGGGCTTACTTCGAGGCTAGCCAGGCAGCACAGGAAGCACCGAAGGTACAGTTTTAATACAAACCGTCATTCCGCAAGTCTGAACAATAACGCGATACGGAACGGGGAGCGTAATATTGTTCGACTGTGCGGAATCCCCTCAAGTACACAAAAGGAGATTCCGCATAAACGAACTCACGAGGCTCGTAACTACGCCTGTTCGTTCAGTTTTGCGGAATGACATTAAAAACAAAGTAATAATTATGAGCAAAAACATTTTTTTATTAGCAGCCGCAGCAATGTTTATCCTGCTGTCGTGCAACAATTCTGCCGACAAAAAGTCAGCAGACGAAACGGAGTCGGCACAGGCCGAACAAACCACAGACGAAAAAGCACAGGATATCCTTCTTGTCAAAAGCATAGAGAAAATTTATGACGGAGAATCTGTTGGCGTAATTAATTTCAAGTACGATGACCAGAACCGCCTTATCAACCAGAAAGACGAATACGATGAATATACCGTATCATATGCTACCGACGAAATCAAGGTCAAAGAGGAATCTGCTACAACTACCTACAAATATTCGGATGGTAAGTTGACCACAGGTTGTATAGATATGGGTAAAGAAGGCAAGATTAATATTAAGTACAACTACGAAGGAGACAAGGTTAGCTGGATAACCCGCGATTTCGGACCCAATGCAGACCCATATTACACAAGCGAGGACATTATATACAAGTGGGAAAATAATTGCATGACCGAATATACTGTAGTTTACAACACCAACGACATGGAAGAACCGCAATCGACTACAGAATTTGAATATACTGACATTAAAAATCCGTTTACAATCGATGTGTTTACAATCTTCTATTCCGCACCTGCAGTTTCGTCGTTCGGAAAAGATTTGGCATCGGAATATCTTCCCTCGAAGTCGCATTTCAGTGGCATTGTCGATGGTTGGGAAACGGAAGAGACTACTACCTTCGAATACAAAATCGATGATGCAACCGGCAGGATAACCGAAATAAAAATCAATGTTGAGAACGAAACCAATTACGACGGCGAAATCGAAAAGGATAATACTTGCCAGATTCTTAAGCTTAACTACTAGTAAATGAAGAAAATTTGTATCGCAACCATTGTGTTGACAATGGCATTTCTTGCTTCGTGCGGTGGCTCTAAAGAAAGTAAAACCGTGGAACAGCAAGTCGAGACAACCGACAGTGTTGTTGAAGAAACTGTTTTTGTCGTAACTCCAGTAAAAAGCATCGAGGTGTTGTACAATGGAAAACATTCAAATACATTAAATTTGAAGTACGACAACCAGAATCGTCTTATTGAAACTATAGACGAGTTTTCGAGAAGCAATAAAATAATATATTCCGATACCGAAGTCAAGATTATCAATGAAGATCTCAATCCAGACGGAACCTACTCATTAGTAAAGACATTCACCTATAAATATTCTGATGGCAAACCTACAGAATGCAATCTAGAAATGGGACAATCTGGCAGAGTAAACAAAAAATATTCGTTTGATGGCGACAAGATAAGCGGCATTGAAAATGTTTTCAATGGCGAGGTTTCGAAATATGCATACAAGTGGGACAATGGTTGCAAGACCGAACAAATAATAAATTATCATGCAGATAATAATCCACAAGAAACTACATTCGAATATACAGACATGCGCAACCCGTTTAATGTGGATATTTTTTCATTTGTAACTTCCGAAATTGACATTCTCGCGTTTGACAAAGGTTGTATTTCCGATTTCCTTCCGTCAAAATCAGTATTTACATGGACAAGCAACGATAATATAAAGGAAACCCAACGCACTGCTTTCGAATACAATATTGACGATGCTACAGGAAAGATAACATCAATAAATATTAATCGAACTGTCATTACTGACAATTTTGGCACTATTGAGGAAGAAAACACAACCATTACACTAAATTTAACTTATTAGAACTATGCGAATAATAAGTCTTGTATTTTTTGCATTCACAGTGGCACTTTTTACTTCGTGCGGTGGCTCTAAGGAAAGCAAAACTGTGGAACAGCAGACCGAACCCACCGACAGTATAGTCGAAGAAGTTGTTGAAGAACCGTCATTCCTTGTGAAAAGCATCGAAATAAATCATGATGGTGCTGGAGACAACAAGGTGACATTTGAATATGACGAGCTAGACCGACTGATAAAAGTCACATCCCACCGCAATATTGGTACCGATAGCGAGTGGATCATCGAATCGACTGTTAACTACGGCGACGGAGTCATAACCTGTGATGCTGGGATGAGAAAGTTGGAGCTTACCTTGGATGGCGAAGGCTATGTGAAGAAGTCGGAGTACTTTTTGGAAGACGAAGGCTTTGTGCAACGCTACAAGTACAAGTCGGGCAAGCTTAGCGAGTGCGTCGATGAAACGGACTGCGGCAACAGCTATTTGTGGGATGGCGGAAATGTAAATATAGTAAAGGTATTTTCTCCTGCCTGCGATGAATCGTTTTCGTTCGATAGTGTTTTCTATAAGTATGGCGATGTTGACCGTCCCAACATTGATGTGCTGGCGTTTGCCGAAGAATCGGGATTTCTCCCTAGTGCGGCATCGGTTGCCCCGAAGGGAATGGTTTCCAAGTTTATGCCTATGGAAAGTAAGACAAATATCTATAGCGACGCTCACATGATAATGGCGACCTCCATAATAAAATATACCTACACTGTTGACGATTACCAGCGTGTAACCGGCATCGAATACGAATATAATTATTACGACGGTGAAGAGGAGGAATCGGGAAGTGTTAGCGTGAAGGTGAATTACTAATAGTTTGAAACAAAAAATATAACCCTATGATGTATCTACTTATTCTTTTAGCAATATCGCTTGCAGTTTCGGCTGTAGGATGGAAATATTTTATTTATTTCTTCAGTTTGGGTTATGGATATGGCGTTGCTGCTCTTGCTGTTGCAATGCTAGTAATGTTCGGTGGTGCAATATCGCTGCCGACAATAGCACTTTGTGCCTTGTTTTTCGTGTTCGGCTGCAGGTTGGGAACCTATCTGCTTGTGCGAGAACGCAAGGCTGCGGCTTACCGCAAAATCCTTTACGACCCGTCGTTGCAGAAGAAAAAGCCTATTGGTGTGATTATTAGCGTATGGTTGTTCTGTGCCATACTTTATGTCGCACAGGTAAGTCCTGTTGCTTTCCGTCTGGCGAATACCGCCGAAGGACTGCCAGTCTGCGACCTTTGGGCGTGGATAGGTGCAGGCGTAATGCTATGCGGAATATTGCTCGAAGCCCTCAGCGATGCACAGAAGAATGCCGCCAAGAAGCGCAATCCGAAGCGTTTTGTTGATACGGGACTTTACCGTATTGTTCGCTGTCCCAACTATTTGGGCGAGGTTGTGATATGGACAGGCGCATTGTTGAGCGGTATAGGCGCAAGTCTGTGCGTATGGCAGTGGGTAATTGTTGCAATTGGCTATGCAGGCATTTTGTATGTTATGTTCAGCGGAGCAAGGCGTTTGGAACTCAGGCAGAACGAAGTCTATGCCAACGACCCAGAATATCAGGCGTATGTGAAGAAAACACCAATTCTTATACCGCTACTTCCGATTTACAGTCTAGCAAAATACAAGTGGTTACAAGCCTAGATTTTATCCAATTCTCTCAATTATCTCCCTAAACCATACCGTAAACAATTCGGGATGGAGTTTTATTTCTGATTTTATGCTTTCGGGCGTTGCCCAGCGGTAGTCGTCGGCTTCGTTGGGGTCTGGCAGGGGAGTGCCGTTCCATTTGCCTGTATACACATGGTCTATTTCGTTTTCGATGAGGCCGTTGTCAAAGTTGGCTGTGTAGTGGAATGAGAATGCAAATTTCAGTTCGCAGTCGAAGCCCATTTCGTGTTGTAGCCGTTCGTGCATGTAGGTTTCCATATCCTTCCCTTCGATGAGGTGGCTACAACAGGTGTTTGTCCACAGTCCGCCCGAGTGGTATTTTGTGGCGGCACGCTTTTGCAACAGCATTTCGCCCTTATCGTTGAACACCACTATCGAAAATGCACGATGAAGCAGTCCTTGCTGGTGGACAAGGAGTTTCGGTGCATAGCCGGTGATGCGGTCGGATGGGGAGACTAGTGCAATGGATTCCATAAACGAGATGGTTGAAGGCTAAAAAGCTGGCATTTTCCCCCCCCGAAGCTTTAAGGTCACTAAAGGCCTTAACGACCTTAAAGCTTTTCGGGGGGGATTTTTGCCTTTTAGCTTTTTTTTATTCTTTTCCCAGCAACCTGAACATTTCCTTCTTGTATGCCTCAACGCCAGGCTGGTTGAATGGGTTCACGCCAAGCATGTATGCGCTGATTCCACAAGCGAACTCGAAGAAAAACATTAGGAAGCCAAGGTTGTATTCGTCGATAGCATCAAATTCGATGCGGATGTTCGGGACATTCCCTGCAACATGTGCGTTCATTGTGCCTTCGGCAGCTTTGCTGTTGATGTATTCCATGTTCTTGCCTTCGAGGTAGTTGAGTTTGTCGAGGTTTTCTTTGTCGTGGGGAACAACTGGGGCATCGCTGTCGTCGTCAACCCAGAGAACGGTCTCGAAAAGTATTGGACTGCCGTCCTGAACGAACTGACCGAGCGAGTGAAGGTCGGTGGTGTACGATACCGATGCAGGGAACAAGCCCTTGCCGTTCTTGCCTTCGCTTTCGCCGTAGAGTTGTTTCCACCATTCGGCAAAGTAGCATAGACGCGGATTGTAGTTGACCATGAGTTCAACCTTGCGGCCTTCGTTGAAAAGCATATTTCTTACTGCTGCATATTGTATTGCAGGGTTTTTCTCGTTGTTTTCGAGGCAAATGTCCTGTGCCAGCGATGCGCCATGAAGCATTTCCTCGATGTCGAAACCAGCAATGGCAATCGGTACAAGTCCTACTGGCGACAAAACCGAGAAGCGTCCGCCAACATTGTCGGCTATGATGAAATCGTCGAAGCCTTCCTTGTCGCAGAGGGTGCGGAGCGCGCCCTTGTTTTCGTCGGTGATTACTACAATACGGTCGCGGATGGTCTCGTTGTCGAAACGTTTTTTCATCTCGTTGTATAGCAATCTGAAGGCAACTGCCGGCTCTGTGGTGGTTCCCGATTTTGAAATTACAACTATACCAAACTCCTTGTCTTTCAGGTATTCCATGAGTTCTGCATGGTAATTTCCGCTTAGGGTATGACCTGCGAAAATCATTTCGGTGTCCATTTTGCCGAAATGCGGTCTCAAAGCTTCGATTGTAGCCTTTGCTCCGAGGTACGAGCCGCCGATACCGATTACCACAACGCAGTCGAGTTGACGCATGCGGTCGGCGATGTTGAGTATGTCTTCGATGTCCTCGTCGCTGTACGATGTTGGCAAGTCCATCCATCCGAGGAAGTCGTTGCCTTCGCCAGTGCCTGCGGTAAGAGTGTCAAACTTTTCCTGTGCAAGTTTGAGCATTTCCTGATATTTGGCGTTGTTGCCGAGTGCTTTTTCGATTTTTAGTTTCATTGTGCTGATGATTTTAAGTTGTTTTATCTAAAATTTTAAATTTTCCATATCGTTGTCTTTCAGAAATATAGTGTTGAATCCCAAAGCATTTGCCGCCTTAATGTTGGCTTCGTTGTCGTCGATGAAAATGCTCTCTTCGGGTTTGATGTGAGAGTTGGCGACAATGTGGTCGAAAATGTCGCGATTAGGCTTTTTCAGACCGATTTCGTGCGAGAAATAGGCATGTTCCACCAGGCTTTCGAGACCATCGACTCCGTGTGTACGCTTTAGCAGTGCTGTGTAGAATCGGTAATGTATTATATTGGTGTTGCTGAGGATGAAAGTGCGGTACTTGCCTTCGTTTTTCAGTCGTTTCAGCATTTCAATTCGCGCAGCGGGAAAGTCCATGATTAGTGCATCCCAGCATTGTTCGAGGGTTTTGTTGTCGAGTTTGCAACCAGTGACACGGCGGAATTCGTCGTAGAATTCGTTTTCGGTTATGCTGCCGACCTCAAGGCGGTCGAAAAGTTCGTTTTGTGATGCAAGTGTATATAGCTTTTCGAAATCGTTCATTCCGTATTGGGCAAAAGCTTTTTCGCTCAACTTTGTGTCGATGTTGAGGATTACATTGCCTAGGTCGAATATGAGATTCTTTATGATTTCCATCCCTGAAAAATTTCACACAAATTTAAGAGAAATTCTGTTATGAATGTAAATTCGAAAAAAAATTGTTTAAAAATGTTTGTCTGGATAACGAAACATTTTTTGAATTTTTGAATCATTGAATCTTTAAATCCCATATCTTTGCATCGCAAAGCGGGAGTAGTTCAGTGGTAGAACATCAGCTTCCCAAGCTGAGGGTCGCGGGTTCGATCCCCGTTTCCCGCTCTGTGTTTCATAATTGTATTGGTAGATTGGCGCAGGCGACTGTGCCTTTCTTGTTAAAAATAGGTCCCAAATTATATTGCAATCAGTAGTATTACCGACTCTTAACTTTTATAATAATAGTGCATTTAGGAATGAAAAATATGATTTTACAATTGCATAATCTGTCCGATTGTCAAAAAAATGAATTTAAAAACTGAAGTTATGTTTTTTAGCATTATATTTGCATTCTTTAATTGACTTGTAGTAAAAAGGAAATGAGAAAGCAAGTAGATTTTTTGGTGATAGGCAGTGGTATTGCTGGTCTGTTCTACGCTATAAAGGTCAGCAAGTACGGGCATGTCGCCATAATTTGCAAGAATAAGATAGATGACACCTCGACTGTAAAGGCTCAGGGTGGTATTGCTTCTGTTATGAACAGCTACGATTCGTTTGAGAAGCATATCGAAGATACAATGATTGCCGGTTGTGGCATTAACAATAGAAAAATCGTCGAGATTGTTGTGCGTGAGGCTCCCGAACGCATCCGCGACCTTGTTGAGATTGGCACCAATTTCGATACCGATTCTACTGGTCAGTACGACATGAACCGCGAAGGCGGTCATTCCGAAAAGCGAATCCTCCATTTCAAGGACAAGACCGGTGCCGAAATACAGCGTGCGCTAGTTGAGGAAGCTCGCAACAATCCGAACATCGATATTTACGAAGACCACTTCGCAATCGAGCTAATAACTCAGCATCATCTTGGCGTAGAGGTTACTCGTGCTACACCCGACATCAAGTGCTTTGGCGCATACGTGTACGACATTAAGCAGCGCAAGGTTTTCAACGTTTTTGCAAAGAAGACCCTTATTGCCACAGGTGGATGCGGAAATGCATATATGAGTACAACCAATCCTGTGCATATTACTGGCGATGGTATTGCAATGGTTTACAGAGCAAAGGGTGCTGTGGAAAACATGGAGTTCGTGCAGTTTCACCCGACAACGCTATATAACCCGAACGAACGTCCGGCTTTCCTCATTACCGAGGCTTTACGCGGGGCAGGTGCAATTCTGCGCAACCGCAAAGGCGAGGACTTCTGCGTGAAGTACGACAAGCGCGGTTCGTTGGCCCCTCGTGATGTGGTCACCCGTGCCATCGATTCCGAAATGAAGCTTTCGGGCGACGAACACGTTTTCCTTGATGCAAGGCATATCGACAAGGATGTGCTGATGACGCACTTCCCGACAATTTACGCCAAGTGCCTCGAAATTGGCATAAATATAAAGAACGACCTTATTCCAGTTGTTCCTGCTGCCCATTATATGTGTGGTGGTATCAAGACCGATGAGTATGCTCGTACGTCGATACAGAACCTATATGCTGTAGGCGAGGCTGCCTGTACAGGTTTGCATGGAGCTAATAGATTGGCTTCCAATTCGTTACTTGAGGCTGTGGTATTTGCGCATAGGGCTTTCGAGGATTCGAAGGACGCTGTTATGCCCGACGAGGCAATATTGAACAAGATCCCGTTGTGGAACGAAGAGGGCACAATAACAAACGAAGAGTTGATTCTTGTTTCGCATTCACTCAAGGAGTTGCAGCAGATTATGAGCAACTATGTTGGCATTGTGCGTACCGATTTGCGACTCAAACGTGCTTTCGACCGTTTGGAAATTTTGTACCGCGAAACCGAGGACTTGTTCAAGACTTCCAAGGTTACAGTAAGCCTCTGCGAATTGCGTAACCTTATCAATATAGGTTATCTCATCATTCGTCAGGCAATGGCTCGTCGCGAATCTATCGGCTTGCATTACAATTCCGATCTGATAAAAAAATGACATTATTTGTATCTTTAAATCCTTGAATTTTTAAATTTTTAAATTTTTAAATCGTTAAATCATAAATCATCAAATTTTCAAATTGTCGAATACTCAAATTTTAGAATAATGAAGAGACTAGCATTAATTTTGGCAATCGTGACGATAGCTTTCGCAACAAAGGCCGAACGCGTTTCGTATAACGATGCCGCAAAAGTAGCCAGGGCATATTATCATCAGACCGTCAATGCATTCCGTGCAACCGAATGGGACGATATAGATTTGACTTGTGTTGTTAATCCTAACGATGCAAAAGCTCCATACAATCTGTATGTCTTCGATGTGAATGGCGATGAGGGATATATTGTTGTGTCAACCGACGACCAGGTAATGCCAGTTTTGGCATATTCGTTCGAGAGCGCATTCAATATCGACAATATGTCGCCAGGTCGGGCTGCCTATCTGAATTATTACAGCGAGTCGAACGATTACGCAGCATCGAACGTATGCGAAAATGCTGCCGAGATGAGAAAGCAATGGTTGGATCTGCTCTCGTATAATCCTTCTCTTCGTGCAACTAGGGATGTTGTAACTTCGCGCGTGTTGCTCGATGGAATAAGTTGGAAGCAGGGATGGCCTTATAATTCTAAATGTCCTACGCAGCCATCAAACGACACCCATTCTTCGTGGGGCAGTCAAGGTCATGCTTATGTTGGTTGCGTTGCAACAGCAACAAGCATGGTAATGAAGTACTGGAACTGGCCGGCTACAGGCAATGGATATAAAACATATACCTGGTATTACGGCTCATGGACTAATATGCATTCTCAGAACATTACCGTAAATTTTGGAAATCAGACCTATAATTGGTATGCAATGCCTGATATTGCAGGTTCTTCCGAGAACGAAGAACTTGGAAAGCTTTGCTACCATGTGGGTGTGTCTGTAAATATGCAATATGATTACGATGGTTCTGGTAGTCAGACAGAATATGTGGCTTCCGCTCTGAAAAATTATTTCAGATATTCGAACGACGTACAGTATGTATCAAGAGATTCGTATAGTGACGCGAACTGGAATCAGTTATTAAAGTCACAGATAGATCAGAGGTATCCTATGGTGTACAGCGGTAGTTCTACTCAGGTCGGACATGCATGGAACTGCGATGGTTACCAGATTAATGAAGGTGTAACAAAATTCCACATGAAGTGGGGCTGGGGCACTAACGACGGTTCTGGTTTTTATACTCTTGATAACCTTAATTCGACTGCTACAGCAGGAGGTGCTGAAAATAATTTCGTTAATGGTCAGGATGCTGTGATAAACATTCATCCTAACCAAACACTTCCTACTTGTCAGAATGTAACAGTAACTGGTATTGAAGGTACTTTCGACGATGGAAGTTCTGCGTCAGACTATGCAAACAACAAGGAATGTTACTATGTTATAAATCCGAGTTGTGGTACATATATATCATCGTTGAAATTCCCGAAATTCGATTTGGCTGAAGGCGATTATATCGAGGTGTATCAAGGAGATATGAATTCTACAGAATTGCTAGCTACTTACGATCGTGATAATTTGCCTCCTGCATCGGGTTTTTCTATGATGCAGATTCCTGTAACGCTTAAGTTCGTAACCGACGGATCTAATGTTGCCGATGGATGGAAGGTTAACTATTCTGTGATATTCTGCTCGACAACTCCTTTGGTTCTAGATGCGCCAAGTGGAAGTTTTGGTGATGGTAGCAAGTCGTGTCAGTATCAGAATAACAAGTACTGCTATTGGACAATCTCTCCAGCAGGTGCAAATTCGATAACTGTTTCGTTCCCTGAATTCAACGTGGCATCTGACGAAAAAGACTACGTTGCTTTTTATCACGATGCAGTAACGTCTGCAAACAGAATTGTCAAATTTGATTCAGGCAATTTGCCAACTCAGCCTGTTACTTTCCCGTATGACAAGGTATTGGTAAAATTCTATACTAATGCCACAGAGGAAGGCGACGGTTGGCTGTTGACATATACTTCCAGTGCCAATTCGATTGACGAGATAGAAATCATGTCAAATCTTAGCGTTGTACCTAACCCTGCAAACGATGATGCAAGAATAGCTTTCGTTCTGACCGATGCTTCGGAAACAACAATTACAATTACGAATATGCTTGGTCAAGTTGTTGGACAACAGGATTTTATGTTAGAATCGGGAAGCCATGAAATTTCTTTGAAAAATTTTTCAAATTTATCATTGCAGAATCAAATGTATTTCGTAACTTTGCAGAGTAAAAATCAAATAAGGACTTGTAAGTTCTTGTTTGTTGAATAAGTTTTTTCATAATGCTCACTAAATACGGAAAAGTTGGATCTCCCCGGTTCAACTTTTCTTTTTTATATCTGTGAGCATATATGAGATTAATCCCGTTTAATTTTTCTCTATTAAGTATTTCCAGAATCTTCTCGGCATATCCTGTACTTGCTTGCGTGGATTCTTGCGCTCCTTTATGGCAATTGCCTTGAAGTAAGTTTTCCATAGGTTTTGGAACATTTTCTCGTCGTCTGCCATAATGGATTCTTGTATTCCATTGTGTGTTAGCATATTGTTGTCGTCGAATGTAATCCGCACAACATCTTTCATATCGTAGTAATAGCCGTAGTTGCGCTTGGTATCGTACACAATCCATTTCTGCGAGGCAAACCTGTCCTTGAAATGTCCCACCGATAGTGAAATCACATTGTGAAGCGGCTCGATGGCAGCGA
>JAEEGF012146166.1_pt1 | contig 12540 bp, 5 predicted proteins | sample 9134171 | NCBI WGS metagenome assembly JAEEGF01 (sample SAMN16246542, study PRJNA631951) | gut metagenome | biome: gut microbiome; feature: rumen; material: AP-attached | host: Bos | place: Iran: Karaj | collected 2018-10 | reverse complement strand
TCGAGGCCGCGCTTGCTGTCCATCAGTTTCTCATCCGTGGACTTCGGAGTGCCGTCCGAATTCACGTCCAGCTTGGAATACTCGTAGTCGGTGAGCAGCTGCTCGTAGGAGACGATCCAGGCCTTCTGGCGATAGGAACCTTCCTCGTTCTTCAGCAGGGCGGTCGCAAACTTCTCGGTCGGAGCCATGTTGTTGCCCCAGCCGGCGGCCTGACGGGTGAAGTCCGGGAAATTCTTCAACTGGCGGAGGAACAGGGACTCGTTGGCCTGGAAATCCCAGCGGCCGTTCTTTCCGTACGTATCGTTGTCCACGGCGTTGAGTTCGAAGATCTTCTCCTTGTTGCCGTCGCCCGCCATGTGGAAGAGGTCGCGCATCTCGGGACCGGGAACAAGCGCATACTTGTCGGACAGGATGACCTGCTTGAGCGGAGCCTTGGCCTCGGCATAGTCGCCGTGCAGGACCAGCGCCTTGCCCAGGAAGGCCAGCGCAGCGCCCTGGGTGACCCGGACCGCACCGTCCTTGTCATCCTGGCTGGAACGGGGCTCGAGGACCTCGGCGGCCGCCCGGAAATCGCTGATGATGAAGTTCCAAAGCGCGTCCTTGTCAGAGTTGGTCGGACGGGCTTCGCCGGTAAGCACGTGGTCCACGATAGGCGGCGTGCCGAAGTAGCTGGCGAGCTGCATATGGGCCCATCCGCGAAGCACGCGCGCTTCGGCGACACAGCGTTTCTTGGTACCGCTGTCGGCTTTCTCGCCATCCTCGCCCCAGAAATTGTCGATGACCAGGTTGCTCTTGTAGATGATCTCGTACAGGGTGTTGTAAACGGCGGTTATGTGCTCGTTGTTGGTCGTGAACGTGGGACGGAACTCATTGATCTCCTGCGCGGCGATATGGTCGTCCTTGTTGCTGCCGCCCCAGTAGAGCTCATCGCCGGGGGCGTTGAAGAAGACGTTGTAGGAAGGGGTGTTGCCACTGAGCTTGCCATAGAGCTTGACCATGTTGGCATAGGCGGAGACCAGCGCCGATTCGGCGTCCGCGTCCGTCTTATAGAAAGCCTCGATGTTGACGACGCCTTTCTGCGGGATGTCCAGCCGGCTCTCATCACAGGAAGCGAAGAAAGCCATCGCGGCCACGCAGGCGATACCGAGTGTAAATATCTGTTTCATAAGTATTTCGGATTAGAAGGAAACATTGACGCCGAACATCAGTTTCTTGGCATTCGGATAGGTACCCTTGTCCAGGCCACGGCCCTTGGAGCCACCGGTAGTGGCGGCCTCGGGATCGAAGCCGGGATACTTCGTGAAGGTGAACCAGTCGTCCATGGAGACATAGGCGCGGAGGTTCTTGACCATGACCCGCTCCGTCCACTTCCGAGGAAGGGTGTAACCGAGCTGGATCTGCTTGATCTTGAAGTAGTCGCCCTTGAACATGGTGGCCGAGGAGCTCCAGAACTCGATCTTGTCATACATGTTCTCGATCTTCGGGATGCTCTTGCCCGCCTGCTCATAGAAGTAGCGGAGGGTGTTGATCTTGACGTGCTCCGTACGGTAGATGCAGGGGATCAGGTAGTTGCCGCCCGATCCGGCGCCGAAAGCGGTGAAGTCGAAGCCCTTCCAGTCCATGCGGAGGGTCAGGCCGTAGTTGTAGGACGGGATGGTGCTGCCCAGGAACTGACGGTCGTCTTCCGTAGGCGTGGAAGTGATTTCGCCGTTGATGTCATAAAACTGCGCGAAACCGTCCTCGCCGATGCCGGCGTACTTGTAACCGTTGAAGTACCACAGCGGATAGCCTTCCTCGAACCACGTGTAAAGCTTGTAGTTGGCAAAGTGGTCACCCTTCTTGACACCCTCGTTGGCGAGGGGATCCAGATAGGTCACTTTGTTGTGGGTGGTGTAGAAGTTGCCGTTCAAGCTGTAGTGGAAATCGCCGATGTTGTCCTGCCAGCCGAGTTCGAACTCGATACCGTGGTTGTTCACGGAGCCGGAGTTGACGGGCGTGTCAGCGCTGATGCCGGTCTCCGCGAGCGGCGGGATCTTGACGATCAGGCCCTTGGTGTCCTTGTTGTACCAGTCGAAAGCGAAAGTCAGCCGGTTGTTGAACATGCGCAGGTCCACACCGAAGTCGGTCTGCACGGAGGTCTCCCAGGTCAGGTCCGGATTGGCCAGGCCGTCCGGAACGGAACCGTAGTCCATGACCTCGCTGTCCACATGATACTGGTAGGTCTTGTTGTTGTAGGTGATGGAGGTCGAATAGTCGTAGTTGGAGAGCACGGCGATGTTACCGTTGACACCCCAGGAAGCGCGGAACTTCAGGAAGTCGATGAAATCCCGGCTGATGTTGTTGCGGAAGAACGGCTCGTTGCTCACGGTCCAACCGCCGGAGACCGAAGGGAAGTAACCCCAGCGGTTCGTGATGGAGAGCTTGGAGGAATCATAGGCATCCGCGCGGAAGTTGGCCTGCAGGCCGTAGCGGTTGTCGTAGTTGTAGGTCAGACGGCCGTAGTAGGAGATGGACGAGTGGTTGCTCGGCGTACCGCCGCTGATACCCTTGGTACCGGAGCCGTTTTCATAGCTGAGGTAGAGGAAATTGTCGTCATAACCCTTGAGCGGGTTGGTACCGGAGATGCTTGCGCCCACGCCGCGGCTGTCGTCGAAGGAGTAGGACATGCCCGCCATGGCGCCGATCGCATGCTTGCCAATATTGACATTGTAGTTGGCGAAGTTCTCCCACTGGTAGAAATAGCTCTGGTTGGAGTTGGCGGAGAGGCTGTAGGTCTGGTCAAAGTGCTTGGAGTTCACGTAGTAAGGCTCCGAGTAGTCGCTGCTGTAGGACTGTGCGATCCGGTAACCCAGACGGGAGGTCGCCACCAGGCCCTTGAACGGGGTGAAATTGGCGAACACGGTACCGCGGATGTTCCATCCCTCGCTCTTTCCGTTGGCGCGCTCGATGTTGATGAGCGGGTTCATGCCGTCGCCTTCCAGGAGGGCGGAAGCGGAATACCACCAGCCCTCAGGGCTCGTGTAGAAACGGTAGTTGTGGTGGACATCGTCCACTTCATAACCCTCGAGATAGGCCTTGTTCATGTTGAACGGCATCTCGTCCGGGCTCTTGAAGTACACCGGGGTGAGCGGGTCGATGATCAGCGCGCCCAGGAGCGTGCCGCCATACTCGTTCGGGCTGCCCAGGTTCGCCTGCCGGTAACGCTCGATGGAGGTGTTCGTTCCCACCTGGAACCACGACTTGATCCTGTAGTCGGCATTGATCTGGCCGGTCAGGCGCTTGTAGTAGTCCTTGTCGGTATTCGCCATACCGTTCTCGTCCACATAGTTGAGGGAGATGAAGTAGGAGCCGCGGTCATTGCCGCCCTGCGCACCGAAGGTATGGCTGCGGGTGACGCCCTTTCCGTAAAGGACATCGGCCCAGTTGGTGTCGGTCACGCCGTCCCAGAGTCCGCTGGACAGGAGCGCCTCACGGGTATACTGATGGGCCTGTTCCAGGAAATCGACGAACTCTTCCGAATTCAGCACCTCGGCGCGGTGGCCCAGGGACGTGATGTTCATCTTGAAGTTGTAGAAGATATTGCCGTCCTTGCTCTTGGCGTTCGCGCCGCTCTTGGTGGTGATGAGGATGACACCGTTACCGGCCTGCGCACCGTAGATGGCGGCGGAAGCGGCGTCCTTCAGGACCTCCATGGACTCGATCATCGACGGATCCAGATACTGGATGTTGTCCACCTTCAGGCCGTCCACGATCAGGAGCGGTCCGAGGCCGGAACTGGAGTTGGAGGAAATACCGCGGACGCGGATGTGGGCCTTCTCGCCCGGAGCGCCGGAATTGGTGTACACCTGGACGCCGGAGGCCTTGCCCTGGAGGGCGGCGGCGGCATCGGAGGTGGAGCGGTCCATCAGTTCCTCGGAACGGACGGACGCCACCGAACCGGTCAGGTCGCTCTTGCGCTGCACGCCGTAGCCGACGACCACCGTCTCGTCCAGCATTTCGACGTCTTCCTCAAGGGTGACCGGGAAGACGGCCTGGTTGCCGACGGAGATGACCTGGGACTTGTAGCCCAGACTCTCGACGGAAAGGGTGGCACCGGCCGGAACGTTCAGGGTGAACGCGCCGTCCAAGTCGGTCGTCGTAGCAATCCGGTTGTTGCCGACCACCATCACGACCGCCCCTGTTACGGGCTGGCCGGCGGCATCGACCACCGTGCCCCGGACTGTCTTGTTCTGCGCGGCCGCGAAAGGACTGCACAGCGAAGCGAACAGGAACGCAATGACGCCTGTCACTAATAACAGTTTCTTTAGCATTGGTAAAATAATAAGGTTAATGGTTATTAAAGTGTTAATGGTATGTCTTGTTTACAAATGTACCAAAAGTGGGTTTCGGACAGTTTCATTTTTGGTTCAAACACCATAACAATTGAATCAATCCACCTACGAACGAAACAGGGCCGCCCCCGAAGGAGCGGCCCCGTTGTAAAGGTGCAGTAGAGATTAATCCCAGCCGGGATTCTGCTTCAGGCCTTCGCCCTTCTCCTCGTTCCAGGGATTCAGCAGAATCGCGTCGTACGGGAACGGATAGAGCTCGTGCTTGCCGGTCTTGAAGCCACCGCCGAGTGCAGCCCAACCGTCGTCATGCGGGTAGACCACGGCCTTGTGCGGACGTCCGGTCGTCTTCTTACCGTTGGAACCATGGACATAGAAGTCGTCGTGCAGGTAAGGGACCATATCTTCGGTCTTGAAGGCCAGTTCCTTGGCGGCATCGCCCCAACGGACGAGATCCAGGAAACGGGTGCCTTCCCAGGCCATCTCGAACCACTTCTCCTGCTTGACATTCGCCATGTTCAGTTCGGAATAGAGCGGAGCGCCGGCGCGTTCGGCCACCCTGTTCAGGGCTTCGAGGCCTTCGCCGCTCGTCTCACCAAGCTGGGCGCACGCTTCGGCATAGAGGAGAAGCACTTCGGCGAAACGCATGACAATCAGGTTCTCCTGGGTGACCTTGGGACGGTTCGGAATGACATCCGACTGCCAGGGCTTGGTCTTCATGAAGAAATAACCGCAGTTGGCGTAGGTCTCGTCATACTTTTCGCAGTTGAGGCCGCGGCGGAAGTCCATCAGTTTCTCTTCCTTGGTCATGTCGGCATCGGCCTTGAAGTCAACGGGATGAGTATCACCGTTTTCATCGGGGACCATCACGTCCTTCTGGGCTTTCAGCGGATACTCGTACTCGGTGAGGAATTCCTCGTACGAAACGAACCAGGCCTTGCGGCGGGCGGAATTGGGCTCGTGCGCCATGATGGCGTCCATGAACTTCTGGGTGGGAGCGCAGTTGTTGCCCCAGCCGTCGGAGTTGAAATTCAGCAGGACCGAGGGGTACTTCTTGATGTTGCGGAAGAACATGGCCTCGTTGCGCTGGTAGCTGAACTTGCCGGCGCCGTACTTGCCGAAGGACTCGTCATACACGTAGTTGGCTTCCAGGACCTTCTCCTCGTTGCCGTCACATTCCATGTGGAAGAGCGCCCAGATCTTGGAGGTAGGGGTCAGGTCGTAGTTGCCGGACTTGATCACCTGATCGAGGGATTCCTTGGCACCTTCCCAGTCCTTGTTGAAGATCTGGGCCTTTCCGAGGAAAGCCAGGCAGTTGCCGGTGGTAATTTTCCAGGCGCCCGGCTTGTCCTCCTTACCGTTGCGGGGCTTCAGGTCGGGCAGGGCCAGCTTGTACTCGGCGATAATCCAGTCCATGAGTTTCTGGTGGTCGCAGTTCGTGGGACGGGCGTCACCGGCAAGCACGTGGTCCACCAGCGGCGGGGTGCCCCAGTAACAGGCCAGGTTGAAGTGCGCCCAGGCGCGGAACACGCGGGCCTCGGCCACGCAGCGCTTCTTGATCGCGGTGTCGCACAGGGAACCGTCCTCGCCATAGAAGTTGTCGATGACCAGGTTGCACTTGTGGATGAGCGAATACAAAGCCTTGTACACCGTCTTGAGGTGAGGGACGTTGCTGTCGTACGTCTTGCGGAACTCGTTCATGTCCTGCGCACCGGAGCTGCTGCCGTCTTTCTTGCCGCCGCCCCAGTAGAGCTCGTCGCCACAGGCGTTGATGATCACGTTCCAGCCCGGATTGTTAATGCCGCCCTGGTCGTTCAGCAAAGCGATGAACTGGGCATACACGGCCGTCAGGGCCGCTTCGGCGGACTCATTGGAGCCATAGTATCCTTCATAGGCGACAACACCCTTCTGCGGGATGTTCAACCGATCCGGGTTGCAGGAAGCGAAGGAAAACAGGGCTATGGCACCGGTAATTCCAATAATGATATTCTTTTTCATGGTCGTAAGCTTTTAGAAGGAAATATTGACACCGAACATGATCTTCTTCGCGTTCGGGTAGGAGCCCTTGTCCAGACCCATACCGGACGTGGAACCGGTGGATGCGGTCTCCGGATCGAAGCCCGGGTATTTGGTAATCACGAACCAGTCATCCATCGAAGCGTAAACGCGCAGGTTGCTGATCAAGACCTTGTTGAGCAACTTCTTGGGCAGGGTGTACCCCAGCTGGATCTGCTTGATCTTGAAGTAGTCGCCCTTGAACACGGCGGCGGAGGAGCTCCAGAATTCCTTGTTGTTCCAGATATTTTCCAGTTTGGGCAGGGTCTTGCCGCAGTTCTCGTAGAAATAGGTCAGACCGTTGATCTGCATGTGGTCCACACGGGTGACGCAGGGCATCAGCTGATGGCCGGCGGCGCCGGTACCGAACACCGAGAAGTCGAGTCCTTTCCAGTCCATACGGATCGTGAGACCATAGTTCATGGTCGGGAGGGCGCTGCCCATATACCCCATGTCGTCATCGGTCGGGGCTTTGGTCGTGGAAACCTCTCCCTGCTCGTTAGGAGCGGTGTAGAAGAGGGCCTTTCCGTCCTCGTCCATGCCGGCATACCGGTAACCGCGGAAGTACCAGACCGGATAGCCTTCTTCGAAGTAGGTCCTGAACTTCAGGTTACCGAAAGAGGTACCGGGTTGACGCCCGACCGAAGGTTCCAGATAGGTCACCAAGTTCTTGAGGGTGGAGAAGTTGCCGTTGATGCTGTAGTGGAAGTCACCGATGGTGTCCTGCCAGCCCAGCTCGAATTCCCAACCGGTGTTGTTCACGGAACCGGCGTTCACGGTGGTGGAGGCGATACCTACCTCGGCCACCGGGGCGATGTCCACCAGCAGGTCGCGGGTGTCTTTGTTGTACCAGTCCACGCCCAGGGAGAGGCGGTCGTCCAGGAAGCGGGCGTCCATACCGAAGTCCGTCTGGACGGAGGTTTCCCACGTCAGGTCCGGATTGGCCAGGCCGTCCGGCTGCGAACCCAGGGTGAGGGTGTTGTCCTCGCCGAACTGGTAGTTCACGGAATTGAGGGCGATGGAGGTGGAGTACGGATAACCGGAGAGCACGGCGATGTTACCGTTGACACCCCAGGAACCGCGGAACTTCAGGAAGCTGAGGACGTCACGGCTCACGTTCTCCTTGATGAAGGATTCGTTGGACACCGTCCAGCCGGCGGAAACCGACGGGAAGTAACCCCAGCGGTTCTTGACGGAGAGCTTGGAGGAGTCGAACGCATCGGCACGGAAGTTCACCTGGAGGTTGTAGCGGCTGTCGTAGCTGTAGCTGAGACGGCCGAAGTAGGAGATCTGCGCGGTCTGGCTAGGGGAGCCGCCGGAGATGTCCTTGGTACCGGAACCGTTTCCATAGCTGAGGTAGAGGAAGTTGGGCTCATAACCCTTCAGCGGATTATCGCCGTCCAGGCTGGCACCCACGCTGCGTTTGTCGGTATAGGTGTAGGACATACCGGCCATCGCGCCGATGGCGTGCTTCTTCGCGAGGGTAACATTGTAGTTGGCGAAGTTCTCCCACTGGTAGTAGTAGTCCTGCGAGGAGGTCGCGCTGATCTTGTAGGTCGTGGAGTTGTTCTTGGAGTTCGCATAGAACGGTTCCTCGAAGTTGCTCTCGTATTTCTGCTTGATCCGGTAACCCAGACGGGAAGTGAAAACGAAGCCCTTGAACGGGGTGAAGTTCGCGTACACGGTACCGCGGATCTGCCAGCCTTCTTCCTTCTTCTGGTTGCGGTCACGGTAGATGAGCGGGTTCACGCCGTCACCGTCGAGGATCTTGGAAACGGCATAGTACCAGTCGGGATGGTCGGCCGGGCCGTAGACCCGCATCTTGCCGCCGGCGAGGGCGTCTCTCATGCCGAGGGTCAGTTCGTCCTCGGACTTGAAATAGACCGGGGTGAGCGGATCCAGGACAAGGGTGCCCAGCAGGCCGGCGCTGCTGCCGCCGTACTCGGAGTGCTCGCCGATCTTCTGCTGCTTGCGGCGCTCGACGGAGGTGTTCGTTCCCACCTGGAACCACTTCTTGATCTTGTAGTCAGCATTGATCTGGCCGGTAAGACGCTCGTAGGTATCGGTGTTGCCACGGGCCATACCGTCTTCGTCCAGGTAGTTGATCGAGACGAAGTAGGAGCCGCGGTCGTTACCGCCCTGGGCGCCGAAGGTGTGGCTGTGCGTATGGCCGGTCCCGTACAGGACGTCGGCCCAGTTCGTATCGGTGACGCCGTCCCACACGCCGGTTCTGATCATTTCCTCGGTGGAGGGCTGCTGGCCGATCTGCTGCTGCCAGTCGATGTACTGCGCGGCGTTCATCACCTGGGCATGGTGACCCAGCTGGGACAGGGTAAGCTTGTAGTTGTAGAAGATGCTGCCATCCTTGGACTTGGCACCGCTCTTGGTGGTGATCAGGACGACACCGTTACCGGCCTGCGCACCGTAGATGGCGGCGGAGGCGGCATCCTTCAGGACCTCCATGGATTCAATCATGGAAGGATCCAGATAGTCGATCTTGTCCACCTGCAGACCGTCCACGATGAGGAGCGGTCCCAGGCCCGAACCGGAGTTCGAGGAGATACCGCGGACGCGGATGGAGGAACCCTCACCCGGCGCACCGGAATCGTTGAAGATCTGGACACCGGCGGCCTTACCCTGGAGGGCGGCTGCGGCATCGGAGGTGGAGCGGTCCATCAGTTCTTCGGAGCGGACGGACGCCACCGAACCGGTCAGGTCGCTCTTACGCTGCACACCGTAGCCGATGACCACGGTCTCGTCGATGAATTCGCTGTCTTCCACGAGGACGACATCGATCTCGGTCTTGTCGCCGACAGGGATCACCTGGCTGGCATAACCGATACAGGACACCTCAAGGCTGGATCCGGCCGGTACGTTCAGACGGTATTTACCGTCCAAGTCGGTGACTGCGCCGATGGAAGTATTGCCGACGACCACCACGGCGGCTCCGATGACCGGAGCACCCGTTCCATCGACAACCGCTCCCTGGATTGCCTTGTTCTGCGCGGAAACGGAGATTCCGCACAGAAAAGCGGCCAGGAACACAAGGATTCCCACCACTCTTGACATTTTGTTGAGCATGTTGGTTAATTGGTTAAATGGTAAAATAGATGGTTAAAAAAGTGTTATTCAACAATTTAGTGTCATAGGTCGTGTAGCCGGCAATATGGCTTTTTGTAATTTTTACAACCTATCTACAAATTTATTAAAACCACGGACTTTTCAATGAAATTTTAAAATTAATTGGCTCCGAAAACGTTTCGAAGCATTTCGTTTCTATGGATTCATAATAAAAAAATGGGCCGACCCTTTCGGGCGGCCCAAATTATTGACACGGAAAAGGAATTAATCCTCGTCCCATTTAGTAACCTCCTCCACTTTCGAGAAGTCGCCGGACATCTTGAACACCGGGGAGAAATTGTAGCAATTGCCGGAGTTCTCGCTGCCGGTCGCCACGGCGCCGATCCGGAGATAGTGGTCGCGCTTGTAGGCGAACTGCATGCCGCTGTCAACGGTCGGATCGATCTTGAGTTCGATGACGGACTCGCCGTCGGCGTTCTTGATCTTCTTCTTTTTGCCGTCCTTCTGCTTCTTGTCGAAGTCGAAGTTGTTGTTGCCGTCGCTCACCCAACGGTCGGTGAAGCCGAACAGGGCGACATCGACATTCGGGGTCTGCGAGGCGTCCTCGACCTCCACCTTGAAACGGGCGACGATCATGCCGTCCTCATAGGTGATCTGCGGGTCCAGGATGCGGCAATACGGCGTAACGGTGAAATCGACGGTATTTGCGCCTTCCTTCAGTTCAAACTGCTGGACGACCGGGTAGAAGTTCTGTTTCTTGGTCTCCATCCGGTATTTGCCGGCCCATACGAGCTTGTTGCAGTAGGTGCCGTTGCACTTGACATACCAGGTCTGGGCTTTCTCGACGGGCTCGCCCAGATGGTCTTTCCAGCCTTCCTCGATGATGGAGATGCTGGACGTGTTCGGCCAGGCGAACTGGAGCGGCTGTCCGGTCTTGCTGTCGATGAGTCTTCCCTCCACCTGGGCGTTCCAGCTTGCCTGGTTGTCGAAGACGAACCAGTCGCAGGAGGTGGCGAAGATGAGCAGCGAAAGTATGGCTAATATCTTTTTCATAACGCAATATCAATTTATTATTCCTGGGAAGGGTTGACGGTGATGCGGTTCTCGGTGGCGTTCTGGATGCTGCCGTAGTAATCCAGCTGGTCGGTGTTGAGACCGGTGGCGGAGAACTGGACGTCACCATGATAGACGTTCACGCGCGGGAAGATGTACTTGGGCGTACCGTCGCGGAGGTCGAGCACGGGCAGGAGGGTGTGCTTCCTGTACTGGTTGCCGCCCCGGGTGTTGAGATACGCGCGGCGGCGGTAGAGCGTGTAGCTCTCATGGCCCTCGAAAGCGAATTCGACCTTGCGCTCGTGAAGGATGTTCTCGAGAGTAGGCTCGATGTCGTCGGTGAAAGCGGCCCGGTGACGGATGTCGTTGAGCGCCGCCTTCGCGGTGGCCTTATCGCCATGGCCGCTCTCGGCATAGGCCTCGGCGTAGTTCAGGAGTACCTCGGCGTAGCGGATGTCGCACCAGGGATTGGAGGAATAGACCAGGGCCTTGTTGGGATCCAGGAACTTCCGGATGCCGAAGCAGGTGTTCCAGAAATAGGCGTGGTTGGCCGTGGCGCCCTTGCCGATTTCGTTGAAGGCGCACATTTCGGAGACACTCTCCGCGCCAAGTCCGTAGTAAGTGGTGCCATCGACCTTGACGGCCTTGTTCTCATAGAAAACAGGGTCCTTGCCGCTGGCCCAGATACCGGCCTGGGCGATGATGGTCTTTCCGCGGAACTCGGCGCCCGGATAGAGCACCCAGGCCTGGAAACGCGCGTCCTTGTTCAGGAACGGATCCTGGGGATGGTCGTACTTGATGAAATCCGCGTTCTGGTCGAAGGAGGAGGCGGCGTTGATGATCTGCGCGAAATAGGTGTCTTCCTTGCCGTCGTTGCGGGTCTTCACGGTACCATCGGCACGGTGGCCGGCGGCATCGTAGTCATCGAACAGGTCCACGAGGTCGGAGGTGATGGAGTAGTTGCCCCAGCCGCCGTTGGTGATCGTCTCGTGCGCCACGTTCGGGGAATAGTTGATGTCGAAGCCGTTGGTCGCGTCGGTCTGACCGTTCTTGTAGGTCTTGCCGAAGATGAACTCGCAGTCCTGGCGCTCCTGGAAGAGCTGGGTGAGGGCCTCCTTGGCGGCCTCCACGGACTTGGCTTCTCCGCCGTAGAGGGAGAACTTCCCGGATTTCATGATCTTATCGCAGGCCTCGATGCACTTGGCATAATAGGCGTCCGCATAAGAGGCTTCCATGTAGGTGAGTTTCTCCTGCACGGCCTTGTAGGTGGAGGGAATCGCCTCCGCACTCCAGTATTTGCTGACGGAGGCCGCATAGAGGGCCACGCGGGACTGGAGAGCGAGAGCCGCCCACTTGGTGGCGCGGTAGTTACCGTCTTTCCGCTCTTCCGGAAGGAGCTCGACGGCCTTGTCCAGTTCGGAAATCACGAAATCCCAGGTATCCTTCTCCGTGCTGCGGGGGATGTACAGGCCGGCGTTTTCATTGCCGTCATAGTACTGGTCCAGCGGTTCGGTGACGATCGGGACGCCGCCGTAGCGGCGGACCGCCGCGAAGTAGCAGTATGCGCGGGCGAAGATGGCTTCGCCGAGCATCGCGTCACGGGTGGCTTGGTTGATGGCATTCTTTTCCAGGGCGATATCGACCTGCTTGATGAAATAGTTGATCGAACGCATCTTCTTGTAGTCCCAGAAGCCGGTCACGTCGATGTTGTAGCTGCAGTCTTTCGAGTAGGTGGCAAAAGTCGTGTTCTGGTCCTTGGTGTTGAAGGAATCCATCGGAATGGTGTTGTACACGTCGGACAGAAGCTTCTCCATACCCGCCTGACTCGAAGTCATGTCCTCCTCGGACATCTTGGTGAGGTCTCCCTCCAGGCTGTCGAACAGTTTGTCGCAGGAGCAAAGGCCGAGGCCGAGGAAAAGCACAAACGTATATTTGAATATCTTTTTCATCTCTCAGTAAGTTTAGAAGCTGACGCTGGCGCCGATAACGAATGTCTTGAGAAGAGGTGCGCCGCTGGCTCCGC
>JAEEGF010475767.1_pt1 | contig 12540 bp, 8 predicted proteins | sample 9134171 | NCBI WGS metagenome assembly JAEEGF01 (sample SAMN16246542, study PRJNA631951) | gut metagenome | biome: gut microbiome; feature: rumen; material: AP-attached | host: Bos | place: Iran: Karaj | collected 2018-10 | reverse complement strand
TGAAGATACCAGTCATCACGTTAACAGCGTTGAGTTCGGTGTTTACGCCCTTGTCGAAACCCTCGAGACCTGCCTTTGTCTCCTCTTCATAGAGGTACTCATACGACGGATTGTGAGCAATCACGGTTGAACCAGTGATGCCATACTGTGTCAAATCTAACTTTGCCATATTACTTATTGTTTTAATTGTGAAATTATCCTTGTTATTATTTTTTGCGCTGCAAAGTTACGAATTTATCGCGAATTGACAAGTTGGAAATAGCATTATTTAAGTGCGCAAAAACCTTTTTTTGGTTAAAGAAGTTAAAATGCAAAGTCGGAGCGGCTCTTTTGCCACTCCGACATATCAAACTTCAAAAGCGCACATCACTTTGAGGCGTACAATGCCCTGACGTCCTGCCAGTGATAATAGGGGGCACAGTCGGTCTTCAAGGCAGGGATTGAGGTCTCGTTCTCGTTGAGAAGGAATTTCACGAGCACGTCGTCGGAACCCTCCTTACGGTAGAAGATCATCTGGATGTTGGCAGCCATCGGGATGATTTTGTCGATGGAGATGTATTTGTAGATGTTGGGGATGTCGGCCTTTCCGCCCCTTGCCTCCTTGAGGCCGAGAAGCCATGAGAGTGGAAGCACGGAGCTGTCATGGCTAAAGCGGAGGCTGACCGTGGGCTCGCCTGCGAGGATGATGCGGTCGGCAGTGCTGACGATGCTGTCGAGCACTTCACGCTGTTGCTCGTAGTAAGGCGTACAGCCCGGCACGAGTCCGGTATTCAGGAGCCAGCCCGCATTATAGCCCGTCCACATGTTGAAGAGCTCTTCCTTCGTGAAGACATCCATCAGTGAGATACCGAGTTCAGGAATGTTCTGTAGGTCCTCTGCCACATTGTAGAGCGCTTCCATCAGGTCACGGCCGTTGATGAACTGTGCGGCACGGACGGTGTCGGTGAAGAGCAGGGCCATCAGACGGTCTGGGTTGTGGGCACGCCCGAAGATCTCAGAGCGCTGTTGCTCATAGGCTTCGCTTGCGGGAGTGGCAGCAGGCTGGATGGTAAGGTCTTCGACCACCCAGTTCCAGTCGCGCTTGCTGGCTTCCATCGCGATGTCAAGTGTCGGGTTCAGGCTCTGCAGTTCCTGACAGAAGTTGAACATGGAGAGCATGCACCGACGGACGGTCGAGGAGCGTGCGTCGATTTTCAGTGGCTGCGAGAGTAGTTCAGGGAACCGCTCATACATGCGGTGTGCAATCTCCTGATGCTGGCGGGCTCCGAGTTTCGAGAGGTCTCCGTCGCGGTGCCAGGCATCGGCATAGCCGGCTTTCAGCTTCTCCAGCACATCCTTTCCCTTGGTGGAGAGGATACCGAACTGCAAGGCGCTGTCGAGCTTGTTGATGGCGGTGACGTAATACTCATTGCTCGACATATAGCGCGAGCCGTGACGGCCATAGTGACTGATATAGAAGGGCGTGTAGCCTTCTGGGGCCTTTGTCAGCTTCTTGTTGGCCGGACCAGGGTAGGCAAAATAGTTGGAACCCGTGCGGTTGATGTCGGCCATGATCTCCTTCTTGGAGGTCTGCGCCGTAGCAGTCATCGCTGCCAGCCATGCGAGTGTTATGATAAGGTGTTTCATATTACTGTTGTTTGTAGGTGATATTGGCTTGTTGCAGCATGTTACGGTAGTAGGCAGAGACATCCTTCCAGTGGTAGAAGGGATAGCTGTCGGTGGCGATGGGGATGGAAGTCTCGTTCTCGTTCATCAGGAACTTCACAAGGATATCGTCCGAGTCTTGTTTGCGGAAGAAGATGAGCTGCACATTGCCGGCCATCGGAATCAGACGGAAGATGGAGAAGTGGTTGTGCAGGTCCTCCATGTCGTCGGTGCCGCCAAGGGCTTCCTGCACACCGAGGATGAATGACAGGGGGAGCACCACGCTGTCGTGGCCGAAACGCAGTCGCACACCGCTCTTGCCAGAGGCAATCATCAGGTCTGCCTCGTCGAGGATGTTCTTCAGCAGTGGGTAGATGGCGTAGTAGTTATGCTGTGAACCTGGCATGAGACCTTCCCAGAGGCACCAGCTGGCATTGTAGACGCGGAAGCCGTCGATCAGTCCGTCCTCGGTGAAGAGGTCGTTGAACGAGAGTCCGAGTTCAGGCAGGCACTGCATGTCGGAGGCAATGTTATACAGGGCATCGGCAAACTTATAGCCGTCGATGAAATCGCTGGCGGCCTGCTGGTCGGTAAAGAGCAGGCTGAACTGATACGCGCCGTTCAGCTTCTCGTGACGGAACTTGTCAAGCTTGTCGTAGAGCGCGCCGTCAGTCTCCGACTTGGGAATCTCGATGCTGTCGTTCGGTATGATATAGTACATGTCGTGCTCGCTGGCATCCATCGTGATGGTGAGCTCAGGGTTCATGGTCTTCAACTCCTGACAGAAGTTGGCCATCGAGAGCATGCAGCGGCGGACGGTCGAGGAATTGGCCTTGACGCAGATGGGCTGCATGAGCAGTTCCGGATAGTTCATGCAGAGGCGGTGGGCGATGGCACGGTGCTGACGGCCGCCGAGCCGTGTGAGGTCACCGTCGCGGTGATAGGCATCGGCCGCAGCGAGCTTGAGGCGTACAAGCACCTCGCGGCCCTTGTCGGAGAGGAATCCGCGCATCTGGGCGGTATCCATCTTGCCGATGACATACTTGTACGACTTGTCGTCAGTCTGATAGCGGGCGCCGTGACGGCCGTAGTGCGAGACGTAGAAGGGCTTATAGCCCTCCGGAGCAGGTGTGATGTGTCCTGTCGGGTTAGGATAGTTGCAGTAGTTGCCGCTTGCCAGGTCGAGGTGAGCCAGGAGTTCAGCCCTTGAGGTCTGGGCATGCACGGAAACGGCAAGGCAGGAACCCAGTGCGAAGCTGATTAAAGTTAGTCGAATGTATTTCATAAACTACAAATTGATGATTGTTTTTAGTTTCTTGATGCAAAGATAAGAATTATTTGCGAAATAATTGTTTGTTTCGCATTTTTTTTTTAATTTTGCACCCAAACTTAAAACATCAAAACTATGCAAGTAATTAATTTTTCCGAACAGAACAGTATTATCAATCAGTTCTTGTATGAGTTGCGCGACAAGAACATCCAGAAAAACCGTCTGCTTTTCCGTCACAATGTGGAGCGTATCGGCGAGCTGATGGCTTATGAGGTATCCAAGGTGCTCGAGTATAAGCCCAAGACCGTGACGACCCCCCTGGCATCCCTTGAGATGGCACTGCCGAAGGATGATGTCATACTGGGTACTGTCCTGCGCGCTGGACTGCCGTTCCATCAGGGATTCCTGAATATCTTCGACCATGCCGACAATGCCTATGTCTCAGCCTTCCGTATGTATATCAACCGTGAACATACCGAGGTGGGTATCCAGGCCGATTACATCGCAGCTCCCAGCGTGAAGGGCAAGACCCTGATCATCGCCGATCCGATGCTGGCTACCGGCGGTTCCATGGCTGCTGCCATCGAGGCGCTTTTCATGTCGGGCAAACCGAAGAAGATCCATGTCTGCTGTATCATCGCGGCACCTGAGGGCATCGAGGTGGTGAAGGAAGCCCTGCCCGACGACGCTACCATCTGGTGCGCTTCTATCGATCAGGGCATGAATGAGCATAAGTATATCGTGCCGGGATTCGGCGACTGCGGCGACCTCTGCTTTGGTGAGAAACTCCAGAGCTTCCGTAAGATAGTGGATAAACGTTGAGTCTTATGCTCCAGATCCGCTGTAAGAACAACAACAAGACGAAGAGCTTCCCCGAAGGCACTTCACTGCTCGATGTCTATCAGGAGTTTGCCGATGATATCCGGCTCCCTTATCCTGTGGTCTCGGCTAAGGTGAACAATGTGTCACAGGGCCTGAAGTTCCGCGTGTTCCAGAATCGCGACGTGGAGTTTATCGATGCCACCGACGGCTCTGGGCGCCGCGTCTATGCCCGCTCGCTCTGTTTCGTGCTCTACAAGGCAGTGACCGATGTATTCCCAGGCAGTAAGCTGTTTATCGAGCATCCCCTGTCACGCAGCATTTACTGTAATTGCAAAAAGAAGTCGGGTGAGGTGCTGACTGATCAGGACGTGGCCCGTGTCTGTCAGCGGATGCAGGAGATCATCGATGCCGATATGCCTTTCCGCCGCATGGAGGCTCCTTTGGAGGAGGCTGTGCGCGTGTTTACGGAGCGTGGATTCTTCGATAAGGTGAAGCTGCTCGAGACCAGCGGACAGGTCTATACCTATTATTATACATTGGGCGACACCATCGATTATTACTATGGCCCGCTGGTGCCCTCTGCAGGCTACCTGAAGGTGTGGGGACTGGAGCGCTATCAGGACGGACTGCTGCTGCGCGTGCCCGACAAGCGGAATCCCTCGGTGCTGGCAGAGAAGGTTAGCCAGCCACGCACGTTCGAGGTCTTTGCCGAGAAGGTGCGCTGGGACATCATCATGCATCTGTCGAATGCGGGCGATGTCAACAAGGCCATCCTCAAGGGTTATGCCTCCGAGCTGATCCAGGTGAGTGAGGCTCTGCAGGAGAAGAAGATCGTCAAGATTGCAGAGGAGATCGAACAGCGTTTCCACCGCGAGAAGGATCCCATTCGCCTGGTACTGATTACCGGACCGTCTTCCTCGGGCAAGTCCACGTTCTGCAAACGTCTCTCCATCCAGCTGCTCGCCTGTGGCCTGCGGCCGTATTCGTTCTCTACCGATGACTATTTCGTGAACCGCGTCGATACGCCGAAGCTCCCTAACGGCCAGTACGATTTCGACAATGTCGAGACCGTCGACCATCAGTTGTTGAGCGAGCATCTCTCGCGGTTGATGAAGGGTGAGACGGTAGAGGTGCCTGAATATAACTTCGTGACGGGCCGCCGTGAGTACAACGGCAAGAAGTTCCGTCTCTCGGGCGACAGCGTGCTCATCATCGAGGGCATTCATGCCCTGAACCCGCTGCTGACGAAGGATGTGTCCGATGCCCTGAAGTACAAGATCTACATCTCGGCGCTGACGAGCATCTCGCTCGACGACCACAACTGGATTCCGACGCAGGACAACCGCCTGTTGCGGCGCATCATCCGCGACTTCAACAAGGGAGCCTATACGGCCCGTGAGACCATCAGCCAGTGGAAGAGCGTCTGCGAGGCTGAGGACCAGTGGATCTTCCCCTTCCAGGAGACGGCCGACGTGATGTTCAACTCGGCGCTGAACATCGAGTTCGCCGTGCTGCGCACCCATGCAGAGATCATCCTCTCGTCGGTGCCGAAGAACTGCCCCGAATATGCCGAAGCGCACCGCCTGCTGAAGTTCATCCACTATTTCCTGCCCATCAGCGACAAGGAGATTCCCCCGACGAGCATCATGCGTGAGTTCGTGGGAGGCAGCAGCTTCAAGTACTGAACTGAAGACAACAATTAAACAAAGAATAACAAATAAACTAGCAATTTGGATTATGAAAATTAAAGCAGACTATGCAAACGCTCCGCAATGGAGAGTGCTGACCGTCAAGGCTACACTGCCTGAACAACTGAAGTGCCTGAACGAGATTGCCCACAACATGTGGTGGGTATGGAACCACGAGGCCCGCGACCTGTTCCGCGAACTCGATGTCCAGATATACCACGATGTGCGACACAATCCGGTTATGCTGCTCGAGCGTCTCACCTATGCCCGTAAGGAGGAAATCCTGAAAGACAAGGCTCTCATGAAGCGTATCGGCGATGTCTATGCGAAATTCCGGAAGTATATGGATGTGAAGCCCGACGCCAAGCGCCCGTCAGTGGCCTATTTCTGCATGGAGTATGGCCTCCATTCTGCCCTGAAGATCTACTCTGGCGGTCTTAGTATGCTGGCCGGTGACTATGTGAAGGAGGCCAGCGACTCCAACGTCGACATGTGCGCTGTGGGCTTCCTCTATCGTTTCGGCTACTTCACGCAGAGCCTGTCGATGGACGGACAGCAGATTGCCAACTACGAGAGCCAGAACTTCGGGTCGCTGCCCATTGTGCGCCAGCTCGACGAGAACGGTAACCCGCTGGTGATCGACGTGCCCTATAACAACTATCAGGTACATGCCTATGTATGGCGTGTGAATGTAGGTCGCGTGAAGCTCTATCTGCTCGATACCGACAACGATATGAACTCCGAGTTCGACAAGTCCATCACCCATGCCCTCTATGGCGGCGACTGGGAGAACCGCCTGAAACAGGAGATCCTGCTCGGTATCGGTGGTATGCTGCTGCTGAAGAAGCTGGGCATCAAGAAGGATATATATCACTGCAACGAGGGTCATGCTGCCCTTTGTAACCTGCAGCGCCTGTGCGACTATATCGAAGAGGGCCTGACGTTCAATCAGGCCATGGAGCTGGTGCGCGCCTCTTCGCTCTATACTGTTCATACGCCCGTGCCTGCCGGTCACGACTACTTCGACGAGGGCCTCTTCGGCAAGTACCTGGGTGCCTATCCCCAGAAGCTCGGTATCTCGTGGGACGAGTTCATCGGCATGGGCCGTACGAACCCCGATGACCATGGTGAGAGGTTCTGCATGTCAACCTTCGCCTGCAACACCTGTCAGGAGGTCAATGGCGTGTCGAAGCTGCATGGCTGGGTCTCACAGAAGATGTTTGCCAATATCTGGGCAGGCTACTATCCTGAGGAGAATCACGTGGGCTACGTCACCAATGGCGTCCACTTCCCCACATGGGTGGCTACCGGATGGCTGACCGACATCTACGAGAAATACCTTGATAAGGGACTGATGGCCGACCAGTCGAATGAAGAGATGTGGAAAGGCATCTACGACTGTCCCGATGAGGAGCTGTGGAAGGCTCGTATGGTCATGAAGCAGAACCTGCTCTACTATATCAGGAAGCAGTTCAATGCCACCTGGCTGAAGAACCAGAACGATCCCTCACGCATCACCAAACTGGCAGAACGCTTTAACCCCAATGCCCTGATCATCGGATTCTGCCGCCGTTTTGCCACCTATAAGCGTGCTCACCTGCTGTTTACCGACCTCAACCGTCTGAGCCGTATCGTGAACAATCCTGAGAGGCCCGTGGTGTTCCTGTTCGCAGGCAAGGCCCATCCTGCCGACGGAGCAGGCCAGGGACTGATCAAGATGATCTATGAGATCTCCCAGCGCGATGAGTTCCAGGGCAAGATCATCTTCGTCGAAGACTACGACTTCCTCCTGGCCCGTCGCCTGGTGTCGGGTGTGGATATCTGGATGAACACGCCTACACGTCCGATGGAGGCTTCAGGCACCAGCGGTGAGAAGGCCGAGATGAATGGTGTCGTCAATCTCAGCGTGAAGGATGGCTGGTGGCTGGAGGGCTATCGTGAGGGTGCCGGATGGGCCCTGACCGAGAAGCGCACCTACCAGAACCAGGATTATCAGGACCGGCTCGACGCTGCCACCATCTACAATCTGTTGGAAAACGAGATTGTTCCCCTTTATTATAACAAGGATAAGAAGGGCATCTCGAAGGGCTGGTGTAAGGTCATCAAGAACTCCATCGCACAGATTGCGCCTCACTACACGATGAAGCGTCAGCTCGACGACTACTATGAGAAGTTCTACAACAAGGAGGCCAAGCGCTTCAAAGAGATCTCCAAGGACGGCTACCGCCTGGCGAAGGAGATTGCCCAGTGGAAGGAGGCCGTTGCCGAGCGTTGGGATGCCATCAGCGTGGTCAGTGCCGAGACCGATTTCCCCGCATCTGGGGCAATAACGGGTCGTAAGTACAGCATCAAGTATGTCATCAACGAGCAGGGCCTCGATGATGCCGTTGGCCTGGAGAAGGTGAATGTCTTCACCGACAAGAACGGTGAGGAACGTATCTTCTCTATCGAACCGTTGAAGGTGACCGGCCACGAGGGCAACAACTACACCTTCGAGGGTGAGATCGATCCCCATCAGTTCGGCAACTACCGGAGTGCCGTGCGCATGTATCCGAAGAACAAGCACCTGCCGCACCGTCAGGACTTCTGCTATATCAAGTGGCTGGAACTGCCCGACTTGAGATAATGATGTCATCTGATTACAAGCCAATGATTTCCTGGTGTATGAAGAAGATTGCATTATTGATTCTCGGTCTTTTGGTTCTGATGGCATGCCAGCAGAGCGACCATAAGCGACAGGGGTATATCGTCCAGGTGTCGCTGGGTGGATGGCATTCGCCCGACTATACGGCTGAGCAGATTATCGGCCGTATCGACACCGTCAACCGGCTCATTCCTTTGGATAAGGTGATTATCGGCTGGAGCCTGGACAAGGACATCTACCGTCAGGTGGGCGAGTACCTGCATGCCAGGGACATCCGCATGCTGCTGTGGCTGCCCGTGTTTGCCGAGACGGAGGAGATGTGTGAGAACAGTCCTGCAGTTGACCTGTGGGGGAAGATGCCGGCCAGCTACGACCAGGCTGCAGGCGAAGGCTTCCGCTTCAACTGCCCGTCCGACCCGCAGAATGCCGCTAATGTGGTGGCCATCTACGACCGGCAGTTCAGCGATTGCGGCTTCGACGGCGTGTTCCTCGATCGCATCCGCACCCAGTCGTTCGTCGGCGGTGTGAGTGGCGTGCTGGGCTGCGGCTGCCCGCTCTGCGCCCCGCGCTATGCCGCTGAAGGGGTCGATCTCCAGACGGTCAAGTCGGAATTTGAGGCTAAGGGCGATGACTTTTTCTCCGTCGACAGCTACTCACCGATTGATGGCTTCAGCTTTGAGAATCCGGTTGCCGCCGACTTCTTCAGGGCCAAAGGCCATGTGGTCAGCGCTTCGGTGGCTGCCATCGCCGACAGTCTCCGCAGCCGTGGCCTAGAGGTGGGAATGGATCTGTACGCTCCCTTCATGGCGCCTTTCGTGGGACAGGACTATGCTGTCCTGGCCCCTCATGCTGACTTTATCAAGCCCATGCTTTACCGCCAGACCTTTGCTCCTGCAGGCATGGGCTTCGAGTACGATCTGCTTCGGAAAACAGTTCCCGGCGCTTCCGGTTATCCGCCTATAGAGATGAATGTGGCATTCCTCCATTCGCAGCTCGAGGCCATGAAGCCTTATGCTTGCGGCAAGTACCCCGGCATAGAGATCAATTACAGTCAGAAGGTGGTACCCACCTCTCCGGCATACATCTCGGAATCACTGAATACCGTGCTGAGCTACGGCTTCGATGGAGCCGTCCTCTCATGGAACATCATGGAGGCTCCTCTCAGCCACCTGAAGTCCCTGAATCACTGAATAACGAAAGAGACCCAGACTTGTGTTCTGGGTCTCTCGTCTTCAGACGGCGTACTTAGATTTGTACGCCCGAGGCAGCTGCTCCGCCAATGGCACTTAACAACGCCGTGAGCACTGCCACTACGATCTTCGCAATCGTCTTCCAGTTCTTCCTCATCTTAACCTCCTTTCCCTTTTTACCTTTTTACTTTTTTACCTTTTTACCTTTTTAAGGGTTGTCGTTCGAACCGGGGTTGTCGTTACTGCCGGGGTTGTCGTTCGAACCGGGATTGTCGTTGCTGCCGGGGTTCTCGCCATTACCAGGCTCGTCGTCGTCGTCCGTCTCCTTCGGCTTACTGGTGTCCACGGCGTTCTTAGGCGCCTCCTGAACGCTGCAACCAGTGATAAACGTCTTCTGACGCTGACCGTTAGAGTCGGTCTTCACCTCAGGCTGGAACAGCACGTGCAGACCTTTGACATTCTTGCTCACGCTGAAGTCGGCTGCCGTCAGTGCCCCTTCGCTCGTCATGCCGATCTTGAACGTGCCGAAGCCGTTCAGTTTTACGCGCTTAGAGTCCTGCAACTGGTCCTGCATCGTCTCGATCAGCTCGGAGATCACCGCCAGGATATCCGACTTCTTCACCGTACAGTTGCGCTGCATGATCGTGGCCAGAGCGTCAGTATCGACGGTGCTCGTCATCACGGCTCTCGGATACCACTTCCCGTAACCCTTCTGCTTGGGTGAGGTCACCTGCGATAATCGGTACATTACTGCCATATCGTCCTCCTTTCTTTACTCGGGATTCACATCCCTACTGCGTTAAACACTCTGGCTTTCGCCAGGCTCAGGACTTTCCTGAACACTTGGCAAGTGAAGTGCAAGGCGAATGCAGAGCCGAGCTCGCTCGAGCTATGCTGAGCCGCAGCCTTCACTCGCCGATGCATCTCAGATGCATCGGCAAAGGTACAAAAAAATAAGGCCGATTCCAAGAGAATCAGCCTTGTAGAGTTAGCCAAAATGCTTGAACGGAGGACCGACGTAGGTGGGTTTTAGACCGCCCCAGTCGATGATGACACGTTGGAGCATCTGACCGTGGTCAACAGCCTTGAAACGGATGGTGTGCTGCGGCTTGGTCTTGTCAACGGCAAAGCGCAGATGACAGACAGCACCATTACGCATCACCTGGTCCTTCCAAGTACGGCTGTATTCCGCGAACTTGTTCTCAAACACCTGCACCTCACCGCCGTCCACTGAGATGTCGATGGCATTGGTCTTGCCCTTATAGAGCGGCCAGAAGGGTATTGTGTAGACGGTGACCTCTATTGTATCGCGCGTGACGACTGGGAATGAGTAGGCAGCCTCGCCCAGTTGCATCACCTGCCAATCGTAACCAAGACCTTTCACCAGTTTCGCGTCTGCACTTTTCTCAGCAAATTGAGAGAGATCGAGCACGCAGCAGCCCTGCAGGGGCTCGTGTTTCGGTGCCAGATCGATCGGCTCGATGCCTGTCCACGAGAGGTTCGATACTTCGGGCTTCAAATGGAAGAGGGCACAAAAGGCTGGCGCCAGATCCATCATGCCGCGCCATTTGCCGTCGAGCTGTTCGTTATAGCGACGGTTTAGCGTATTGATGCTGTCGTAGGCGGCCTCCATCTGCAGGGCAGCCCAGTGGGCGCGTGCAGGCTCTCCCCAGTTCAATTGTTGATTGCTCAGTTGGGCCATCATGAATTTGCGGTTCATCTGGTAGGCACCTTGTATGGGGAACTGTATCAGTTCATAATAGGCTGCTGAACCATTGCTCAGCTTTTCGGCTTCATCGCTGATGCGCTGATAGTCGGCCAGACGCTGTTGGAAATCGTCATAGTTGAAGAACGAGAACTCCGTAGGCTTCAGGCCCGTATGCGCCTTGTCGTCCCATTCGTATTCCCAGCCCATAAATTCCGGCTTACGGCTCCATGCCAGACGATAGTACTCGTCGAGCATCTGTTGGAATTGGTTCTCATACTGGCTGCCAAAGATACTGGCCAACATCTTCGCCTGGTGTTGATTGACGTTTTCAATCGTGAAACTGTTGATGTTCCAGGCCATATCGAAGAAGGTCTGCATGCCCAGTTCCATGGGTTTGATGTCGCCCACGTTCAACAGCCAATAGCGGTCGGCCCCTGCGTCGTAGGCTTTCTTCAGTTCCTCGTACATCAGCACCGGTGGGGTGGTACAGATCCACAGGTAGTCGTGTGGGGCTCCTAAATAGGACAGGTGGTAATAGACGCCCGAACCACCGCTGCGCTTCTGTTCCTCAGGACTTGCCACGCGCTTCATATAGCCGTAGTTGTCGTCTACCCAGACGAGCGTGATGTCATCGGGCACCTGCAGACCGTTCTCGTAGATATCCATGGTCTCTTTGTAGGGCACAAAGATCTGGGGGATATCTTTGGCTTTCCGGCCGATATGTTTCTCGAGCAACTGTCGCTGGTCGCCGATCACCTTCTCTATCAACGGCACACGTTCCTCCATGGGCAGGTTGCCTTTCAGGCCTTCATCGTGAACGCCACGCATGGCGACGGTATAGATATTCTCATACTGGGAGGCCTCCGACAGACGGTCGTCCCATTTCTTCCAGATGGTCTGGGGATTGGTCTTGTAGTTCCATTCGCCGTCGCGCTTTGAGTCCCACTCGCTCTTGGCGGCATTGTTCAGCAACAGCGGTTCGCAATGCGAGGTGGTGATGATGATACCAAACGAGTCGGCCACCACCTTACTCTCAGGATGGCTGTAGAAAGCTCCTGTACAAGAGTGCATCGCCGGTGCCAACATATTCGCCTTCAGACGCAGCAAAAGCTCGCAAACCCTGGCGTAGGTCTTAGGACCGATGTCGCCCAGCTCCTTCTCGTAATTATAGGTCGACCAAGGCTTCAGGCCCCAGTCCTCATCGTTGATAAAGATGCCGCGGTATTTTATGGTTGGCTCCTGACTCACGTAGCGGCCAGCATCCCAGTATACTTCGTCCTGGTGCTTCACAGGCACGTCAGCCCACCAGTACCAGGGTGACACGCCGATACGCTGCGAGATCTCGTAGATACCATAGATGGTGCCGCGCTTGTCGCTGCCTGCAATGACCAGGTTCCCGTCGATGACATCGATGACAAACGACTCCCACTTCCCGCGAATCCCGTTCACGTCGAGCTTTTTCTGCTTGACGAGTTTGTCGATGATGCGGCTCTTGCCGATGGTTCCAACGATAATGCTTCCTGCTTCGGTCTGATTGTCACAGACCACTTCGGGTGTGACACCAGAAACCTTCA
>JAEEGF012470276.1_pt1 | contig 12541 bp, 9 predicted proteins | sample 9134171 | NCBI WGS metagenome assembly JAEEGF01 (sample SAMN16246542, study PRJNA631951) | gut metagenome | biome: gut microbiome; feature: rumen; material: AP-attached | host: Bos | place: Iran: Karaj | collected 2018-10 | reverse complement strand
CAGTAAATATGGTGGTGAACCCCAATCGCGATACATCTCACAACCCAGAGAAAGCTTATGCCCAATTGTTCGAAGAACTCCCAGAAGCTCAGGCATGGGTGGAGGATATGCGTAGCAGAAACGTTTTACGTGATACCTTCATCATTGCCAACGATGGGCGTCGTCTGCATGCAGTCTATGCCCCTGCAGATGTACCAACCGACAAGACGGCTTTCATCATTCACGGGTGGACGGATAGTGCCATCCGCATGATGCGTTATGGTTATATGTTCCATCACGATTTGGGTTACAATATGTTCCTACCCGATTTGAATGGCCACGGACTCAGTGAGGGTAAATATGCTCAGATGGGGTGGCTCGACAGGTTGGATGTGATCGAATGGTTGGAAGTAGCGAACGACATTTTTGCCCCTACTGATAGTCTTGGCAACAAGATTGGCGACACCCAAATGGTGATTCATGGCACCTCCATGGGAGCAGCTACGGCGATGTGTGTGAGTGGCGAACCACAGAAATCTTTTGTCAAGGCATATATCGAAGATTGTGGATATACCAGTGTGTTCGATGAGGTATCAGGCGACCAGCACGAACAAAGTCTGATGCAGTTGGTTATCCCGCTGGCAAGTTGGTGGTGTGGTATCCTTCATGGGTGGACTTTTAAAGAAGCATCACCTTTGAATATGGTCAGAAAAAGCAATCAGCCAATGTTCTTTATTCATGGCGACAAAGATACTTTCGTGCCCACTTGGATGGTGCATCCTCTCTTTGAAGCCAAGCCTGAGCCAAAGGAAATTTGGTTGGCTCCAAACTCAGAACACGCCCGTTCTTACTTCGATCACAAGGTAGAATACACACAAAGAGTGCAGAATTTTCTAAAAAAATACATTATGTAAAGATATTATTCGTAACTTTATGCCATCAAAATGAAAATGGCTATGAAAATACGGACACTCATTATATTATTTGCTGGGCTAATTTTTGCTCTGAACCTTAGTGCGCAGAAGGTTTTCACACCAGATAATTTGCCTAAAGTTCACCTGCAGGATCGCACCAAATATGTGTGCAATCCTTCTGGCATATTATCCCAAGCCGCTACAGACAGTATAGATGCTATGCTTTATCATTTGGAAGAGCAGACAGGCATCGAGACGGTAGTAGCAGCATTACCTTCCATTGGTGAGGTGGAAGCATTTGACTTTTGCCACGAATTGCTGAATAGTTGGGGCGTAGGCAAGAAAGGCAAGGATAACGGACTGGTTGTACTGCTGGTAGTTGACCAACGCGCAATACAATTTTACACTGGCTATGGCTTAGAAGGTGAACTGCCCGATGCCATTTGCAAGCGCATTCAGGTTCAAGACATGATCCCTTATCTAAAAAATAACAATTGGGACGAAGGAATGTTAGCTGGAATGACGAAGGTGGTAGGCCGACTGGATGGTTCGATGGAGAAAGAGGAAGAACAACCCGGTGGTGGTTTTGGACTACTGATGTTCTTAGCTTTAACCCTTGGGTTCCCTGGCATCTTAATGTTCTTTGCTTGGCTTTCTGCCAGAAGGCAACGCAAATGTCCAAATTGTGGAGAATACACTCTGGTGCAGGATTCTACCAAACTGCTGTACAAAAGCACTGCTACTAGAACTTATGAAGTGACTTTTATCTGTAGCAAGTGCGGACATGAGGTAAAGCGTAAGCGTACCACTTATAACAGCACCTCACATGGAGGTAATGGTGGCCCTGTCATCATCAGTGGTGGCGGAGGTGGCTTCGGCGGAGGTATGGGAGGCAGCTTCGGCGGTGGTATGGGAGGTGGCGGTGGCGCCGGTTCAAGATTTTAATGAAAAAAAAAACTATTAAAAACAAAAGCAATATGAAGAAATCAACAATCGGACTGATAGCAGTCATTGTAATCATTGGATTTTGGCTCATGAATGTCTATAATGGCATGGTTGGCTTGGATGAAGGAGTCAACACTGCATGGGCAAATGTAGAAACACAGTATCAGCGTCGTGCTGACTTGATTCCTAACTTGGTGAACACCGTAAAGGGGTATGCACAGCATGAGCAGGAAACCTTTGAGGCAGTGGTAAATGCACGTAGCAAGGCTACTTCAATCACCATCGACCCATCAAATGTTACTCCTGAGAAACTGCAGGAGTTCCAACAAGCTCAAGGCGAACTCGCATCTGCATTGGGCAGATTGATTGCCATTTCTGAAAGCTATCCTGACCTGAAGGCCAGTGAGCAATTCAAGGAGTTGCAGGCACAGTTGGAAGGTACAGAGAATCGCATCAACGTGGCTCGCACTAATTTCAACAAGGAGGCACAGAAGTACAATACCACCATCCGTACATTCCCTCGCAATTTGTTTGCTGGTATGTTGGGCTTCACCCAGCGTGCTTACTTTGAAGCTGACGCAGGTGCAAATCAGGCTCCCAAGGTGCAGTTCTAATATCATTTAATCATACGAAGTAAGAAATAAGTCATGAGAAAGTTATTTGTATTGGTGCTGCTGTTGAGTGTACAATGTGCACTCTACGCAGCATCTACTGCTATCATTAAGGGTAAAGTTGTGGATGCTGGCACAGGACAAGCCATTGATTATGCAGACGTCATCGTTACCGATCTCAATGACAAAATTGTTGCTTCGGGCATCGTGACAGATGGCAGTTTCTCAGTAGAGAAGGTGCCTAATGGCGAGGTGTTGGTGATGGTACGCATGATGGGCTATGACCCTTATGTGAGTGATAAACTCACTATACGTGATGGACAGACCGTTGACTTGGGTACCATTCCCCTACAGGAACTAGCCACGGGTTTGTCGGAGGTAACTGTTGTGGGCGAGAAGAACCAGATTGTCTATAAGCTAGATCGCCAACGCATCAGCGGTTCATCATCTGTCACAGCCTCTGGTGGTACAGCAGTGGATATCCTCGCCAATACCCCATCCGTGCAAGTGGATGTGGATGGAGGGCTTACCTTCCGTGGAAGTAGTAACTTTCTCGTGTATGTGGATGGCAAACTGAGTCCACTGACTGGCACACAAGCTTTGCAACAAATACCTGCGGCTTCCATCGAGGACATCGAACTAATTACTACCCCATCCGCTCGTTATCGCGCTGAGGGTGATGTGGGTATCATTAATATCACCACCAAGCGTACCAATGGAAGTGGGTGGAGTGGCATGTTCAATGCTTCAGGAGGAACTTTAGGTACTTGGACAGGCGATGCCTTGCTAAACTATCGTACAGGCAAACATACGTTCTACGTGGGTGGTACTGCTACCAATATTATGGGTAAAAGTAACTTCCAACAAAAGAAGAAGACCATTGTAGACGATTTCATCACCACCTCCGAATCCGATGGTACTCGTTTCAGCGAAAACCGTTCATTCATAGGCAAGACTGGTTGGCAATACAATGATGGTAAACACCACAACCTTTCTTTGGATTTGCAAAGTGGACAGACCAAGTTCACCCGTGGTGGTGATATGCGTTATGGTGAATTGCGTCTGCTAGGAACTGATATTCTAAATGACGCCACCTACAATAGTCACGACAGATACCAACTGAAAAAAAACCTCTTCCAAGCATCTCTGTCATGGAATTGGAAAATCAATGAAAAGAGTGATCTTTCCACGGTTAACCGCTTCAGATACGACTGGTACTCGTTGGAGTATACTGAGAGTAACATGTTCGACCTCAGTGGCAAACGCTATGAAGGAACGCGTGGTTATGAGGAAGAGCATCATTGGGATTGCGATTTCACCCTTACCTATCGCAATCGCTACAGTCCAACTGGTAATTTCGAGAGTGGATATTTCTATTCCACATATAGTGAACACGGCGAATACAACATCAAGTATTGGGATCGTGGTAAAGAACAGTTTGAATGGCAGGACGACCTCCATGCACCTTTCTACTATCGCCGCCAGATCCATGCGCTCTATGCAATGATGAACGACAAGTTCGGTAAGTTCGAGTTCGATGCTGGACTACGTGCTGAACGAGTAATCGATTTGGTAGAAATTACCGTGCCTGGTGGTAACCTTGATCATAAGCGTCTCGACCTATTCCCTTCTGCTCACCTTTCTTATAATATGGGCAAGGGAGGTATCTTCACTTTGGGTTATTCACGTCGCACTAACCGACCTGGCATTTGGCAAACTGAGCCCTACATTACATATGAAGATTATTACACCCGCAAGATAGGTAGCACAGACATCCGCCCAGAGTTCATTAATTCTGTAGAGCTCAACTACCGCAACACATTCGACGGAGGACATAGCATTTCCTTTGGAGGATTCTATCGTCATCGCAAGGATGTAGTGGATTGGGTTCGTGAAGCTTACGAGCCAGGTGTAACCCTCGACCGTAATGTCAACGCAGGTCGTCAGATTGAGCGAGGCCTGGAGTTTAATGGTGTAGTAAAGGCTACCCGCTGGTGGACCACTACCCTGAATGGCAGTCTGTATCAGTACGATTTTAAGGCTAAGCATGTGGGCACTACCGATGCCGATGGTATGTCATTTCAGATTGGATGGATTAATGCCTTGTCATTAGCCAAAGATACCAAAGTACAGTTCGATGGTCATTTCATTGGTCCCAAGAGTCTGACTCAGGGTAAGGAGCATGGCTATGCCTATTTCAATCTGGCTTTCCGTCAGCAATTCCTCAAGGGTAAGTTGGCTTTCGCTGCTGTGGCAAATGATGTGTTCCACACAGCGAAATACTATAACCGTCGCAGTACTGTGGGCTTGAGTTCAGAAACATGGGTGCGTCCTAAATATCCCAATGTGGTGTTCTCACTGAGCTACATCTTCAACGCTGGTGGTAAGCACAGTTCATCCACAGGTGGAGGCTCATTATTCGAGGGTAGAGATTTCTAATACTCCATACTTTTTCTATCCAAAGCTCTTCCTCTTTAATAGAGGTGGAGCTTTGGCTTTTTAACGCACTCTTATTGTTTTTATTCATTGGATTTTTTATATCTGACAAATAAATATTATCTTTGCAGACAAAATAAAATAAACAACCCTTTATGGACAAACAGAGATATATGATGAGGGGCGTTAGTGCTGCCAAAGAGGATGTGCACAACGCTATCAAGAACATTGACAAGGGCATTTACCCAAAGGCTTTCTGTAAGATTATTCCTGACATCTTGGGTGGTGACCCTGAATATTGCAACATCATGCATGCCGATGGTGCAGGCACGAAATCCAGCCTCGCCTACATGTATTGGAAAGAGACAGGCGATCTCACCGTATGGAAAGGTATCGCACAGGATGCGTTGATTATGAACATCGATGACCTCTTGTGTGTAGGTGCTACGGATAATATTTTGGTTTCATCCACCATTGGCCGCAACAAATTGTTAGTGCCAGGCGAGGTGATATCTGCTATCATAAATGGTACCGATGAATTGTTGGCCGAACTGCGTGAAATGGGTATAGGTGCTTATGCCACTGGTGGCGAGACAGCTGATGTGGGTGATTTGGTTCGCACCATCATTGTGGATTCTACAGTGACTTGCCGTATGAAACGCAGTAATGTGATAGACAATGGCAACCTCTGTCCAGGTGATGTGATTGTGGGTTTGTCTTCTTCAGGTCAAGCCACTTATGAGCACGAATATAATGGTGGTATGGGTAGCAATGGTTTGACATCTGCACGCCATGATGTTTTTGCCAAGTACCTGGCTGAAAAATATCCAGAGAGTTATGATAAGTCTGTACCAGAGGAACTGGTGTATTGCGGAGGTTTGAAGTTGACTGATAAAGTTGAGAACAGCCCAGTAAATGCCGGCAAACTGGTACTCTCGCCTACGCGTACTTATGCTCCAGTAGTAAAGAAGTTGCTGGATGCCCTACGTCCTAATATTCATGGTATGGTACATTGTTCAGGTGGGGCCCAAACTAAGGTGTTACATTTCGTGGGCGATAATTGTCGTGTCATCAAAGACAACATGTTCCCAGTTCCTCCGTTGTTTAAGACCATTCACGAACAGAGTGGAACCGATTGGCAAGAAATGTACAAGGTATTCAACATGGGGCATCGCTATGAGGTATATCTGCCTGCTGAATTTGCAGACCAAGTGATAGCTATCTCTGAGAGCTTCAACATTGATGCCCAGGTAGTAGGACATATTGAGGAAAGTGACCATAAAGAGTTGATTATCCGCAGTGAGTTTGGAGAATTCTTCTATTAACGAAGACTGAAGAATGGAAATTGTCAATAAATAATGGCTGACAAAAACAATATATTAGAAAAATTAGACGGGTTAGCACCTCGCTTCGATGAAGTTTCCACCTTGATTACTGATCCCAGCGTGATAGCCGACCAGGAACGTTATGTGAAGCTTACAAAAGAATACAAGGAGCTGGAGCGACTGATGACTGCTCGCAAGGAGTATCGCGAGTTGTTGGGACGCATCGACGAGGCTAAAGACATCATCACCAACGAAGATGATGCTGAGATGAAAGAGATGGCTCGTGAGGAGCTGAACATCTGCCTAGAGCGTCAGCCTCAACTGGAGGAAGAAATCAAACTGATGTTGATACCAGCTGACCCAATGGATAGTCGAAATGCTATCTTGGAAATTCGTGGTGGTACTGGTGGTGACGAGGCTGCTTTATTTGCCGGTGATCTATTCCGTATGTACTCTAAATTCTGCGAGAGAAAAGGTTGGAAGTTGGAAGTATCAAGTGCCAGCGAAGGAGCTGTTGGTGGATACAAGGAAATCATCTGTCCAATTACCGGTGATAGTGTATATGGCATTTTGAAATATGAATCCGGTGTACATCGTGTACAGCGAGTGCCTGTGACGGAGACCCAAGGCCGAGTACACACCTCTGCAGCATCAGTAGCTGTATTGCCAGAAGCCGAGCCTTTCGAAGTAAGTATTAACGAGGGCGAAATTCGTTGGGATACCTTCCGAAGCAGTGGCGCCGGTGGTCAGAATGTAAACAAGGTAGAATCGGGTGTTCGCCTACGTTACAATTGGAAGAACCCTAATACAGGCATTGTAGAGGAGATTCTCATTGAATGTACTGAAACGCGCGACCAACCCAAAAACAAGGAGCGTGCTTTGTCTCGCCTTCGCTCGTTTATCTACGACAAGGAACACCAAAAATATGTGGACGACATAGCTGCCAAACGTAAAACGATGGTATCCACGGGTGATCGTTCGGCCAAGATACGCACCTACAATTATCCACAAGGACGTATCACTGACCATCGTATCAACTATACCATCTATAACCTGCCAGCCTTTATGGATGGTGACATACAAGATTGCATCGACCACCTGATTGTGGCAGAGAATGCAGAGCGAATGAAAGAAAGTGAACTTTAACGATTGACAATTGACCTTTGACAATTGACTATTATGAGCTGGTTAGAGTACATATCATTCAGGGGGGCAACCCGGCGGGTGGAAGCCTTATTAAGGAGGTTTCCCATCACCGTGTTATTCACGGTGGCCTTTACCATCATCATACTGCTACTAATTTGGGACAACGATTTCTTCCCAAATAGTGATGCAGTGCTGTTTATGATTTGCTTCTATCCACCCACTGCAGCTTTACTGGGTTTGTCATTACACCTATGGAGCGAGGAGCAAACCAATAGACACAAAAGTAAACAGATACACGGAGTGGCACAAGGATTATGGTTCATATTTTGCCTCACTATCTCTCTGTCTTTGTTTTCAGAAACAATGGAGTTTGGTATAGGCATGATGGCCATCCTCACCCTCATCATCACTTCGGTGTTGTTCCTATCCTTCCTCAAGAAGAAAGATGACATAGAGGCGTGGAACTTTGCCGTTAACCTGCTCATTGGTGCCGTTATCTCCACCATAGTCAGTGGTATCCTTTTGGGAGGCATAGCCCTGTTACTTTGGGGCATAGAGATGTTATTTGACCTCGACTTCCCTAACGACCTCTACTTGAGTGTTGTCATTTTGTGCATGATGACCCTCAACATCCTACTGTTCTTGATGCAGATACCAGAGGGAGAAGCTAAGCATTGCCAAAACACCCACCGTATGAATGATTTCGGTAAGGTAGTGGTACACGCCCTGTTTGTGCCCTTACAAGCCGCTTACTTAATTACGCTTTACATCTATACTCTCACCATCCTTATAGCGTGGGAATTGCCTGAAGGTGGTGTGGTGTGGTTGGTTACCACCATGATGATGGGCATGCTGTTCATCATCACGCTGATATATCCTTTGTTGTTCCACGACGACAAACCTTTTGACAAGAAACTGGTACGTTGGCTTGCTGCCCTGGCTTTGCCGTTATTAGTTTTAATGACTGTAGGCATCTGGAGACGTATAGTTGACTATGGATTTACTGTTCCCCGCATCTATGTCATATTGTTCAACATCTGGTGCTATGTGGTGTGCATCTACCTCTTCCTGCACAGAGCGAAACGCATCCTATGGATATTGGTATCCTTCGTGCTGGTGTTCTTTATTGCCTCTGTGGGTCCGTGGAATGTTACCGCTACCACCAAGCGAATCCTAACTAATCAGGTGGATGATATATTGGCACAAACAGGTGTTCGACTTCCCCTGGACTATACCCGTTTCGATAGTCTGACAAAAACCATGAGCAAGCATGATGCCGATATATTGAAGGGCAAACTGAGTTATTTGATATTCGACCTTGATGGAGATTCATTGGTAACCCGATGGCTCGATGGCTTGGTAGATTTGCATACCAACCCCTGGTGGGAAGGTCCTAATACAAATGACAGCACTGAAATAAAACCTGTGAAGATCAGGCCTTCCGATATAGAATTCCCCAGTGCCAATATGGAATATGAAATTACTGATATGCCCAAGGGAAATTTCCAAAAGGTAATGAAGGTAGATGAATGGTTCTACAAGCAGAACATCCAAGAGCAAGACAGTCTGCTATTTTTGGATTTCATCTATTCACAGGATACGCTGCTTTACTCTACTCACTTCGAGCTGCCTTTCAGCCGTCTTCAAGAAGAAGCAACTGTGGAAGAAGGAAATCATGTACCATTCTTTATCGACAATCAGGAAGCATCATTGCTGATCTGGTTCTTCAGTGTAACCCAAAACGAGGATACCGAGAGAGGCTATAACAGCAATGATGACGTACCTAACTTCAGGGCGGGCATCAAGGACCTGCATTTAGAAGGTATGCTCTTCTTACGTGAGGCTGCTTTCAAGAAAGCCCCCCTAGAACAGAAAGAAGAAATTATTGAAGAAGATACTATAGAAAAATATCCAGAAAGATAAATTTATATGAACCGTAAAGCATTATTTGAGAACATACTCAAGAAACAGTCGTTCCTGTGTGTAGGACTCGATACTGACATCAAGAAAATACCTGAGCATTTGCTTCAGGAAGCAGACCCTATATTCGCCTTCAACAAGGCCATCATTGATGCTACTGCCGACTTGTGCATCGCCTATAAGCCCAATTTGGCTTTTTACGAATGCATGGGTGTAAAAGGCTGGCAGGCCTTTGAAAAGACTGTTGACTACATCAAGGACAACTATCCCGACCAACTCATTATCGCTGATGCCAAGCGAGGTGATATCGGAAACACTTCCGCCTTGTATGCCCGCTGTTTTTTTGAGGAGGGGCGTGTAGATGCTGTTACCGTAGCTCCTTATATGGGTGCGGACAGCGTGAAGCCTTTCTTGGGTTATGCAGACAAGTGGGTCATCCTGTTAGCATTAACTAGTAATAATGGCTCACACGACTTCCAGCTTACTACCGACACCAAGGGCGAGCGTCTGTTTGAGAAAGTGCTTCGCAAATCACAGGAATGGGCAGATGCCGACCAACTGATGTATGTGGTAGGTGCTACCCAAGGACAAGCCTTCGAGGATATCCGCAAGATAGTTCCCAATCACTTCCTGCTGGTACCAGGCGTAGGTGCTCAGGGCGGCTCATTGGAGGAGGTTTGCAAGTATGGCATGAATAGTCAATGTGGCTTGATTGTGAACTCCAGTCGTGGCATCATCTATGCTGGCAAAGGTGAGGATTTTGCCGCTGTAGCACGCCAGGCTGCCCGTGATTTGCAGCAACAAATGTCAAAACAATTGCAAATAATGCCTAATTTAGCCAAATAGAACGCAATTCATACCTTGTAAATGCAGTTTATGTCAAAAAAAGACATTACTTTTGTACCAAATAACTGAAGCTAGCTAAAAACATGGAATTTACAGCACAACAGATAGCCGCCTTCGTACAAGGTGAAATAGTGGGAGATGCCCTAACCACCGTACATACCTTCGCCAAGATTGAAGAAGGGGTGCCAGGTGCCATCACCTTTCTTTCGAATCCCAAATATGCACACTATATTTATGATACACAAGCGAGCATCGTTTTGGTGAATCGTGATTTCAAGCCTGAGCAGCCTGTCAAGGCTACCCTCATCAAGGTAGATAATGCTTATGAAACTCTGGCGAAATTGCTGGCGCTCTATGAGCAGAGTAAGCCTCGCCGCAAAGGTATCTCACCTAAGGCGGTGGTAGCAGACAGTGCCCAAATAGGCAGCGATGTATTCATTGGCCCTTATGCCGTGATTGATGAAGGAGCTACGATTGGCAACGGTACGCAAATTTATCCCAACACCTATGTTGGCCAGAACACCCGCATTGGAGAAGGTTCACTGCTCTATTCGGGTGTAAATGTGTATCACGATTGCAAGATTGGCAACAGGGTAACCTTGCACTCTGGCGTAGTGATTGGTGCTGACGGCTTCGGCTTCGCTCCTACCCCACAGGGTTATAATAAGATCCCACAGATTGGTAATGTCATTATCGAGGACGATGTGGAGATTGGTGCCAATACCTGTGTGGATCGCGCCACCATGGGTTCCACCATCGTACATAAGGGCGTTAAGTTAGATAATCTGATTCAGATTGCCCACAACGATGAAATAGGTGCTAACACCGTCATAGCTGCGCAAGCTGGTGTGGCAGGCTCGGCCAAGATGGGTGAGTGGTGCGTCATAGCCGGACAGGTAGGCATTTCTGGTCACCTCACCATTGGCAACCGAGTTACACTAGGTCCACAATCAGGTGTCATCAGCTCTATTCCTGACGGTAAAACTATGATGGGCACCCTGCCATTTGAAGATAAGGGATGGTTCAAGGTACAAGCGGTAATGAAAAAATTGCCAGATATGTACAGAGAGCTGAATGCATTACGTAAAGAATTAAATGAACTTAAAAAAGACAACCCACAATAAATGTTGAAACAAAAGACACTGAAAGAGAGCTTTTCGCTCAGCGGAAAAGGATTACACACAGGCTTGACCCTGACAGTTACCTTCAATCCCGCACCCGACAACTTCGGCTATAAAATCCAGCGTACCGATCTGGAAGGAAAGCCGATTATCGATGCCATTGCAGAAAATGTGACAGAGACAACTCGAGGCACCGTACTTAGCAAGAACGGCGTTAAGGTCAGCACTGTAGAACATGGAATGGCAGCCCTCTATGCCTCAGGCATCGACAACTGCCTGATTCAAGTGGATGGTCCTGAGTTCCCCATCCTCGACGGCAGTGCCCAGTATTTCATCGAGGGAATTGAGCGTGTGGGCACCATTGACCAGAACTCTGTGAAAGACTATTTCGTCATTAAAAACAAGATTGAGTTCCGCAACGAGAAGACAGGCTCATCCATCATTGTCCTCCCTGATGATGAGTTCAGCTTGAACGTACTGATATCTTATGACTCCACGATATTACCCAACCAGTATGCCACTTTGGAGGATATGTCGAAGTTCAAGGACGAGGTGGCAAAGGCCCGTACTTTTGTATTCGTGCGTGAGATAGAACCTCTGCTGCAGTTGGGGCTCATTAAGGGTGGCGACCTCGACAATGCTATCGTCATCTACGAGCGTCAGATGTCACAAGACAAGTACGACCAGCTCGCCGATGTGATGGGTGTGCCTCACATGGATGCCACCAAGTTAGGTTACATTATGCACAAGCCGTTGGTTTGGGCCAATGAGTGTGCCCGCCATAAGCTGTTAGATGTGATAGGCGATATGGCTCTGATAGGCAAGCCCATCAAAGGTCGTATCATCGCTACTCGCCCTGGACATACGGTTAATAATAAGTTTGCCCGTGAGATGCGCCGCCAAATTAGGTTGCACAGCATTCAAGCACCAAAATACGATGTGAATGCGGCTCCGCTGATGGATGTTAACAAGATTCGCAAACTCATCCCCCACCGCTATCCCATGTTGTTGGTAGATAAGATCATCGAGATTGGTCCTGATTACATCGTGGGTGTAAAGAACATCACTGGCAATGAGCCTTATTTCCAGGGACATTTCCCACTGGAGCCAGTAATGCCAGGCGTATTGCTGATAGAAGCGATGGCACAGACAGGTGGCCTATTGGTACTCAACCAAGTGGAAGACCTCGAACATTATTCCACCTATGTACTGAAAATCAACAATGTGAAGTTTCGTAAAAAAGTAGTGCCAGGCGACACATTGGTATTCAAGATAGAAATGATACAACCCCTGCACCG
>JAEEGF011059979.1_pt1 | contig 12542 bp, 10 predicted proteins | sample 9134171 | NCBI WGS metagenome assembly JAEEGF01 (sample SAMN16246542, study PRJNA631951) | gut metagenome | biome: gut microbiome; feature: rumen; material: AP-attached | host: Bos | place: Iran: Karaj | collected 2018-10 | reverse complement strand
CGCACGTAACCCCCCCAATACATTATATGGTTTTTGTAACACGAAAAAGGACTGGTCCCCCCCGGTCCTTTTTTGTTGTTTTTTTCATACCCTGAGCATCAAAATGCCCTTTAGGGTATGTAATATCCTTGATGGCAGTCATACCCAAACAAGAAAAATGTCTTAAAGGGTATGTAATATCCTTGACGGCAGTCATACCTAAACAAGAAAAATGCCCTTTAGGGTATGTAGTATCCTTGATGGCAGTCATACCTAAACAAGAAAAATGTCCTAAAGGGTATGTAATATCCTTAATGACAGTCATACCTAAACAAGAAAAATGTCTTAAAGGGTATGTAATATCCTTAATGACAGTCATACCCAAACAAGAAAAATGTCCTAAAGGGTATGCATTATTCTGGCTGACGGTAAAAAAAACATACCCTGTCAGGTATTTTAGCCTGCGGGGTATGTTTTTCTTTTTCTTTTTATAGTTGCCTCATTCAGTCTTTGTCGGCATAAGCGAGAATATAAATTCCGTCCCGACTCCTTCGGTGCTTATTACATCTATATTTTCCCCGTGGGCCTGAATGATCTCACGCGTGATGGAAAGCCCGAGACCGGAGCCTTTTTTGTCGCGCCCTCTTGAAGGGTCGACCTTGTAGAAACGGTCCCATATCTTGCCGAGGTTTTCGGCGGAGATGCCGGGGCCCTGGTCTTTTACGGAAACATAGACCTTGCCCTTGTTTTCGCTGGTCTCTATGAAGATGGTGGAGTTTTGCGGGCTGAACTTTATGGCGTTGTCGATAAGGTTGTAGAGAGCCTGCTGGATCCGGCCAAGGTCAGCGTGAACAAAAAGTTCGCGGGATGCGAAGGTGAGATCGAAAACGATATGTTTTTCGCTGCAGCGGCCTTCGAAAGTCGCAAGTATCTTTTTTATCTCGTGGTGGATATCGAAATCCGAAATGTTTAAAATAACACCGCTCTTTCCAAAGGTGTTAAGATCCAGAATGCTCTGGGTCAGCTGTGAAAGTCTGTCGGTCTCATCCTTTACGATGCGAAGGTATTTCCCTTCAAGCTCGGGAGGGATGGTGCCGTCCAGTATGGCCTCAAGGTAGCCTCGGATGGATGTAAGGGGAGAGCGGAAGTCGTGCGATACATTCGTTATGAATTTGCGCTGGTCTTCCGCAGTGCTTGCAAGAGCAGATGCCATGAAAAGCTGCGTCTTTGAAAGCACACCGATCTCGTCGTTTGAAGAATAGTTATATTTGTATTCCAGGTTTCCGGAAGCGTATTCCGAGGCGGCCTTTGTGATCTGCTTAATGGGCTTTAGTATCAGGATATGTATGAACAAAAGCAGAATAAGTGATATCAGAAAGACCCCGAGGGCAATGACATAAAGTACATTCGTCGCCTGATTTATCTGCGCCATGGCTGCTGAGCGCGGATATGAGATTATAACATAGCCTGTGGTCTTAAAGCCGCTCACTATCGGCGCATAGACACATATCTGATCCTCTGCCTGGCTGTCGGCAAGCCTTGATGTAAAGGCGTGATGGGAATTGCTTTTTGCAGGGTCAAAATCCGTAATGACAAGATTTGTCTGTGGATACAGGACCTTAGATGAAGGATCTAAGATCCATAGCCTGCAGTCGCGGCTTTTTTCAAGAGCCTGAATGCTGTCCAGTCTCGGATCGGTTACGGCATCTTCCAAAAGCAGGTCCGTCTTGAACGTGCTCACGATATAATATGCCTCGTCATACAGCTGTTCCTCTATGAGGTTCAAGCGGTAGCTTTTGTTGAGCCCGACGCCTAAAGTGGCGATCAGCACTACACCCAGAACGGCAAATCCAAGGTAGACGAGCAGAAATTTTATGTATAATGAATGCTTCATAGCCGGCCCTTACTTCAGTTCGAATTTGTATCCCACGCCCCATACGGTGGAAAGAGCCCATTTTTCATGATCCTTTATCTTTTCCCTAAGGCGCTTTATGTGCACATCCACGGTTCTGGTGTCGCCGTGGTAGTCGTATCCCCAAAGCTGGTCCAAAAGCTCTTCCCTTGTGTGCACGCGGTTTGGAGTTTTTGCAAGATAATACAAAAGCTCAAGCTCTTTAGGGGGCATTTCAAGCGGCTTTCCCATGTATATAACAGAATAGTTTGAAAGATTGACCGTAAGGTCGGGGTATGAAACGTATTCACCGGTGTGCTGCGTCATATCCTCCGCGGGGGCAGACGGCACACCCGTTCTTCTTAGAACTGCTTTTACCCTTGCCACAAGCTCTTTGGGGTCAAAGGGCTTTATCATATAATCGTCCGCGCCAAGTTCAAGGCCAAGTACTTTGTCAAATACCTCGCCCTTTGCCGACAGCATGATTATGGGAGTGCGGGATTTTTTGCGGATCTCTCTGCAGACCTCATATCCGTCCTTTCCCGGAAGCATCAGATCCAGCATGATAAGATCCGGAGAATATACGTCAAAAGCGTTTATGGCGGATTGTCCGTCATAGACGGTCATGCAGTCGAAGCATTCCTTTATAAGGTAAAGGGAGATTAGTTCTGCAATGTTTTCATCATCATCTACAATAAGTATCTTTTGTTTGTCAGCCATTTTCTAATTCCTTTTTTATGATTCCGGTTTTGTGTTCCCGGTTTATTTAAACTCCGCGACAGTCACGCCGGCATCGCCCTCGCCGTATTCGCCAAGGCGGAAGGCTTTTATGTACTTTTGCTTTTTTAGGTGCTGATGAACGGCGTTTCTCAAAGCTCCCGTGCCGCGTCCGTGCACAATGCGGCAGGACGGCAGACCGGCTAAGTGGGCATCGTCCAAATATTTGTCAAGAAGGGGGATGGCCTCATCCGTCGTTTTGCCTATAAGGTTTATCTCCGGAGATACCGACAGGGATTTGCCCATCTTTATGGCACCGCCGCCACTGCTTTTTAGGGCCTTTCCCTCAAACGATACACTGCTTTCATTTAACACGATGATATCCTTAAGATTCGTGTTGTATCTCATTATGCCAAGCATAACCGTAAGCTCGCCCTTTGAATTTGGAGCGGTTATGACATCGCCCGCAGCATTCATTGAAATGACCCTTACCCTTGTGCCGGGAGTGACCTTTTTAGGGTCGATTGAAGCGGCCTTTTCGATAGCGGCCGGCGCAGGCTTTGACTGATTTTTGCCCATCTTTTCGCGCACCCTTGTGCGCTCTTTTTCAAGCTCTCTTGCAAGATCGCTGCCGGAAGTATGTTTGTTTACTGCGCGTATAGTCTCGTCCACAAAGGCCTTTGTTTCGGCGAGCATCTTTTCCGCATCGCTTCTTGCTTTGCCTAGGATCTTTTCCTGCTTTTCGTCCAGTGTCTTTTCGCGGGATGCAAGGGACTGAGCTTTGCTTTCAAGCTCGCGCCTCATTTTTTCAAGCTTTGCGCTTTCGTCTTCAAGCTGTATTCTTCCCGATTCAAGCTCCGATATTACATCTTCAAAATGCGTCTCGTCGGAGGTTATACGGCTTTTTGCATCTTCTATTATGTAATCGGGGATCCCGAGCTTTTCGGATATGGCAAAAGCATTCGATCTACCGGGGATACCTATCAAGAGCCTGTATGTAGGGCGAAGGCTTTGTATGTCGAATTCACAGCTCGCGTTTTCCACTCCATCGGTCGACAGTGCATACAGCTTAAGCTCCGCATAGTGTGTCGTTGCTACAGTACGTATCCGCTGCTCTTTTAGGTGGTTCAGTATGGATATCGCAAGAGCCGCGCCCTCCGTGGGGTCTGTGCCTGCGCCAAGCTCGTCAAACAGACATAAAGAATCTATATCCGCATTTTTTATGATGGGGGCGATATTTGTCATATGCGCCGAAAAGGTCGAAAGGCTTTGTTCTATGCTCTGTTCGTCGCCAATGTCGGCATATACCTCGTCAAATACGGCCAGCTGTGATCCGTCAAATGCCGGAATGTGCAGCCCCGCCTGCCCCATTATCGTAAACAGACCGATTGTCTTTAAAGAGACCGTCTTTCCGCCGGTGTTCGGGCCGGTTATTATAAGAAGAGTGAATTCGTCACCGAGCCGGATATCCGTCGGTACGACCTTGTCCTTGGAAATAAGGGGGTGACGGCCTTTTTTGATATTTATCCGTCCTTCTTTGTTAAACACGGGTTCGCTGCCGGAATAATGCCTTGAAAGGGATGCCTTTGCAAAGATAAAATCAAGGTTCGTCATGACCTTAAGGTCTTCTGCTATGGTGCTGCTTTCCGCTGCGGCAGAGGCGCTTAAAGCGGCCAGAACTTTTTCTATCTCTTTTATCTCCGCTATTTCCAGTTCTCTAAGTTCGTTGTTTAACTTTATAACGCTTAAAGGTTCCATGAATACAGTGGAGCCGGTAGCGGACTGGTCGTGCACCATGCCCGAAAAGGAAGATCTGTGCTCTGATTTTACAGGCAGGCAGTAGCGGCCGTTTCTGGTGGTTATTATAGGGTCCTGCAGCAGCGTACGGCTTCGCTGAAGGATGGAATTAAGTTCTGCGGTTATCTTGCTTTTTGTCGCGGCTATATTCCTTCTTACAGAGTGAAGACCGCTGCTTGCATCATCCGCTATCTCCTCTGCGGAGATGATGCATCTGTCTATCTCTTTTGCAAGCGAGGTGAGCGGTGAAAGGGAAATAAACATTTCATCCAGCGAATCGTATTCATCCTCGCCTACATCCCTTATTCCGTAGCTTTTTGCCCGGGCTGCGGCCGTCAAGAGCCTTCCGATATCCAAAAGCTCGGAAGCGGAAAGAGAGGCTCCCATTTCAAGCCTTGCAAGAGAAGGCCTTACATCGGTCACGCCTCCAAAGGATAATGCGCCGGTCCTTAAAATGCGCGAAAGGGCATCTGTCGTGTTTTTCTGCGCCTTTCTGATCTCGTCAAGATCGCCCATGGGCTCAAGCGAAAGGCACATTTCCTTTGCCATGGGGCTTGCGGCGCGGTCTGACAGCATTTCAGTTATTTTGTTATATTCAAGAGTTTTCAGTGCTTTTTTGTTCATGATCAGGATATTCACGGGCATGAAGCCCGAAGGGGTATTGTCTAAGGCTGTTATTATGGTGTATAAAAATAATACCACGGATACAGTATAACATTTTTTTGATAAATAATAAATGCGAAAATAGCCGAAATGAAAAGTTTATGTATAATGGGACCGAAAAAGACAAGTTATGTTTGATTTTTAATATTTGTTTATAGTATAATGACTGTCGGATGTTTGTCTCTCGGGGGAGAGGGCATATAGCACCATAGGGGTAAAGTATGGACGAAAACAAAAGAAATGACGAAAAACCATATATAAAAGAAAAGATAGTCAAAAAGAAGAATTCTCCGGCAAAGATAATAGGGAGGATACTGCTTTGGGCTATTTCCGGCGTGGTTTTCGGGCTTTGCGCGGCGCTTGCTTTTTATTTTATAAAGCCGCATTTTGAGGAAACGAAAGAGGAAGAGACTACCCAGGCAAAAATAGAACTGCCTGTCTATACGCAGGGGGCCGAGACAACTCCCCCCGAAACAGAGCCCGAGCCCACCACTCAGGAGGACACGGAAAGCAGTACCGAAGGAGCCCGCGAGACATTTTTCAGCGACGAGCAGGAGGCATGGCTTAAACGATACATGGAAGCCATGGCTGCCGGAAGAAAAATGGAAATGGGCGATATACGCGCCGTGAACACCATATTGGAAAATGTTGCAAAGGCTGCAAAGGGCAGCCTCGTTGAACTTACCGGTTATAAGTCGGAAAATGCTGTCTGGAAGACGCAGGGAATAGTGTTCTTTGATGCCGAGGAGAATAATGAGATACTCATTCTTTCCGATATCACGGCGGCTACAGAGGCTGACAGGATCATGACGGTATTTCCATCAGGTCTTCCGGAGGCAGAGGCAGAGATAAAGGGCTGCGATCATGTTTACGGCATTTGCGTTCTTGCCGTGTCAACGGCAGGTCTGAATGAAGGTCAGAAAAAGAATATAAAGGTAACCACATTCGGGAACAATTATTCGCTCGGACTTACAAATACGATCATCCTTATCGGAAGCCCGTATCTTTCATATGACAGCGCCGCAGTCGGCAGGATCACATATATCAAGCCGGATTGTCAGGCACCCGACAGCTCCTTCAAGCTGTTTGCCACGGATATCTCCGTTCCGGAAAATTCCAAGGGCTTTGCGATAGATCTAAGCGGTCAGCTGGTCGGAGTATTCAACACAAATATAGGGCTTGTGACAAATGCGGGTGCTCCGGCAGGCTATGCGGCTGTAATAGGTACGGGTGCCATAAATGATACCTTAAGCTGCATGAGTAACGGAAAGACGGCAAGTCTTCTTGGCATTTACGGCATTGCCGTAAATGACGAGCTTAAAGAAGCAGGAATGCCTGCAGGCGTATATGTTTCAAAGGTAATGGAATCCGGCCCGGCATTCAATGCAGGAATTTCCGAGGGCGATATCATAACAAATATCAGTCAGGCGGAGGTTACCGATATAACCCACATAGCACATGTCCTTACGGGAACGCATCTTCCCGAAGAAACGGTCAAAGTGACTATGTACAGACAGAGCAGGGGCGAATATCAGAAAATGACGGTCAGTGTGACCTTAGGAAGCAGGTAGAAATGAATCAGAAAAAGATAATCGATATCCATGACGGCGAAAGACTCAGTCAGGTATTCTTATGCAGAATAAAAAAAGAGGCTGTCTCAAAGACGGGCAAGAGCTATTATGCGCTTACCCTGACGGATGCCACGGGCAACCTTGAAGGCAAGGTCGGGGATATAAATCAGGCGATAGAAGATTTTGACGCCGGCGAGTTTATAGTCTGCGACGGAAATGTCAACACCTTCAACAATGTTTTGCAGCTGAACATAAACAGGCTGAGGCTTGCGCAGAAAAACGAATACCGCGCGGAGGATTTCTTCCCCTCAACAAACAAGGATGTTTCCGAAATGTATGCGGACCTTTTAAAGTTCTGCGCCAGCATCAAGAATCCTTACATGAAAAAACTTGTGAACAGCTTTTTTACGGACGATGCCGAATTTGCCGAGGCCTTTAAACAAAAGAGCGCCGCAAAGAGCATACATCACGGTTTCATGGGGGGGCTTTTGGAACACACCTTAAACGTGGTGCGCCTTTGCAACGGCTATTGCCACATCTATCCACAGCTAAACAGAGATCTGCTTATTGCCGCGGCTATGCTGCATGATGTGGGAAAAGTAAGGGAGCTTTCGGATTTTCCTGCAAACGACTACACGGATGAGGGACAGCTTATCGGCCATATCATAATAGGCTATGAAATGGTATCCGAAAAAATAGCTGCCATAGACGGTTTCCCCGAAAAGACCGCAAACGAGCTTAAGCATTGCATTCTTGCTCACCACGGTGAACTTGAATTCGGCTCGCCCAAAAAGCCGGCTCTCATGGAGGCGCAGGCACTTCATTTTGCGGACAATACAGATGCCAAGATGGAAATATTTATCGAAAGCGTAGTGTCAAGCACAAACAACGGATGGCTTGGGAAAAATCCTTTCCTCGATTCCAATGTAAGAAAGACGACTCCGCTTGAATAAAGGAACTATTATGTTTAAAAAGAATGATGAGCTGGTGATGGATATCACCGGCTTTGGAAGTGAAGGGGAAGGGATCGGGAAACCGGAAGGCTTCCCCTTGTTTGTTAAAAAGGCGATTCCCGGTGAAAAGATACTGGCAGGCGTTACAAAGGTAAAAAAGACCTACGGCTATGCCCGCATTATCGAGATAATAGAAAAGTCGCCTGACAGAACGGGTGAAAAATGCCCCTATGCCAAAAGATGCGGAGGCTGCAGCCTGCAGCACTTGGATTATCAAGCGCAGCTTAAGTTCAAGACCGAAAAGGTCAAAAACAATCTTCTTAGGCTTGGCGGAATAGACATAGATGTTCCGGATTGCATTGGCATGGATGACCCCTGGCGCTACCGAAACAAAGCTCAGGTTCCCCTTGGAAAAGACAAAGACGTAAAATTAATTGCCGGTTTTTATGCCGAAGCAAGTCACACTGTCATCCCTCATGACGACTGTCTTATAGGCTGCATCGAAAACGGACCTATAGTAAAATGCGTCACGGAATTTATGAAAGGATACGGCATCTCTGCCTATGACGAAGAAAAGCATACCGGGCTTGTAAGGCATATCCTTATCAGAAAAGGATATCACACCGGCGAGATCATGGTCTGTCTTATAATAAACGGTAATGATCTTCCCGCAAAAGAGGAACTGATAAGGCGGCTTCTTGCATTTGAGGGGATGACATCAATATCTCTTAACATTAACAAAGAGAAGGGCAATGTCATTCTCGGTGAAAAGATAGAGAACCTTTACGGACCGGGGTATATAACCGATATGATCGGCCCATTATCTTTCCGCATAAACCCCCTCGCGTTCTTTCAGGTAAATCCCATACAGACCGAAAAACTCTACAAAAAAGCCCTTGAATTTGCAGACCTGAAAGGCAATGAAACCGTCTGGGATATCTACTGCGGCATAGGCACGATCTCCCTTTTCCTCGCGCAAAAAGCCGGCAGCGTTCGCGGAATCGAGATCATACCCGAAGCGGTCGAAAATGCAAAAGAAAATGCTTTGCTAAACGGCTTTACCAACACGGATTTTTACACCGGCACGGCCGAAGAGCTTCTCCCCCGCATATACGAAAAAGAACAAAAAGGAGCAGATGTGATAGTCGTCGACCCTCCCCGCAAAGGCTGCGGTCAGTCTCTGCTTGAAACCATAGTAAAGATGCAGCCATCAAGAGTCGTTTATGTTTCCTGCGACTCCGCAACCCTCTCCCGCGACCTTAAGTGGCTTGCCGAGCACGGCTATGAGACAGTTAAGGTCCAGCCTGTTGATATGTTTCCGCATACTGCGCATGTGGAGACTGTTTGTTTGCTTTCCAAGGGAGATGTCAAGAGCAAAAAGATCCGTGTGGAGTTCAGTCTGGAGGACATGGACAAGGACGGGTTCAAGAAGTGAGCCACCTATAACGCCATACGGGACTGGATAAAGGAAAGAGAAAAACATAAAGGACATAGAGATATGGAAATAAGAGTTGAGAGACTAACTGAAGATAACTTTAATTCCCATTCACTGGATAACTTTATCAGGCATCAGGTTGTCACAGAGTGCCTAAGAAATGTGGATGGAAACTGGATTCTTCTGCCTATTTCATTTGTGGAAGAATGGAGTCTTGATAAGTGCAGAGAAGAAGCGTCGGCAATAGCAAATAATCTATATGGGGACATGATAGATTATGGGGCATTTGAAGAGACGGATTTGATAGGATATTGACAAAAAGCAATCATGATGTTATATTGATGATGGAATAAATTAAAAATACTATCATACACTCTGCGGGGGATAAAGTATTGAGCATAGATCAGAAAGACATAGAGCAGTATCTTTCAGAAGTGAAGGAAGCTGTCGAAAAGGATAATTACCGGCTTGACCGGAACGCCAGACGGCAGGATAACATCAATCTGTTTCGTGATCGTTATTTCTTTCCATGAACAGAAACATCCGCTTACATACTATTTCAGATAATTAAGAGGCAAAATCGGAGGTGACCATTATGACAGAGAAGGGAAGAAGAGATTTCTGCATAGAGTGCAGAAAAGAGACCGAGTACCTTTTGCAGAAGAAGGACATCGTAAAGAATATAAGAGATAAAGAATACACATTTGCAATCACCGTGGCTGTCTGTGCGGAGTGTGGAGAGGAAATGAGCATTCCGGGTATTATAGATAAGAATGTTCTGGAAATCGATGAGCAGTACAGGGCGGCAGAGGGACTTGTATCGATTGACGATATCGAAAGGCTGATGAAGATCTATAAGATTGGAAAGGCTCCGCTGTCCCTGGCACTTGGGTTCGGAGAGGTGACGATTTCGAGATACCTTGAAGGACAGGTACCTTCCAAAGAGTATTCGGATATCATTAAAGCGGCGCTATCATCCCCGGCATACATGAAGCAAAAGCTCATGGAGAACAGGGAGAAGCTGACGGATGCGGCATACAGGAAAGCTTTTGCTGCGGCAGAAAGCATAGAGAGCCTGTTTTCCATATCAGATAAGATGCTACAGGTGATCGCGTATATCTTTGAAAGGCTGGAAGAGGTAACGCCTCTTATGCTTCAGAAGCTGCTTTATTTTATCCAGGGCGTGTATTCCGCATTGTATGGAAGACCTATCTTTGAAGAGGACTGTAGGGCGTGGATACACGGTCCGGTCTATCCGGAGGTTTATGACCTGTTCCGGGATTTTAAATATAATCCGATAGACGACGCACGGTTTGCGCTTTTGGAAGGAACGGAGGATGCCCTGACAGATGACGAGAAGCGCGTGATCGACCTTGTGGTGAACACATTCGGGATGTATGGCGGAAAGGTACTGGAGAAGATCACGCACAATGATGATCCGTGGATGGAAGCACGAAAAGGTTATGGCGACAGCATTCCTTCCAGTGAGCTGCTTCCGAAAGAGAGGATCATGAAGTATTATATCCTGATAAACCAGAAATACGGCATAGATACGGAGGATGGTCTGCGGACATATATCCATGACATGCTTGATAAAGCATCATGATTCGTAACGGCTGAATCCGGTTCATAAAGTCAGAGCATAAGGCTCAGAAGAGTTAAAAAAAGTAAGTCCTGTCAGAACCTCATTGATATATGGCATGTTCTCAGGCATCTTCAATATAATATTTCTGACAGTATTGATAAGAGTCTTTATGATGTAAGGACTTAGGTGTTGCAGCAGTAAATGAAAAGGGAGAAATGGTGGCCTGTTTTCTGCTCTGGTATATGGCAGGGACTGATTATGTTTATGTTGAGCCTGTCTGTACTATACCGGCATACAGAGGGAAAGGAGTAGCGAAGGCTGTTATCCATGAAGCGCTGGGAAGAGCCAAAAACTTGGAGCAAACAGAGCCTACGTGATTTCTGATATGGAATTCTATGAGAGGCTTGGCTTCAGGAAAAAACACCATTATTCGTTCTTTTGGAAAAAGGATTAGCACGGATTAAAGAAAAATCCTTGATCCAAAGTCAAGTATAGAGGAAACAAGGTAAAAACTGGAGTGCGCAGTTAAGCTTGCCAGAGAGATAGGTTTTGCTAATGTATCTTTTGGTCTGACCGGAATAGCGGTACTGTTAATGCAAGTGGCTATGCTCTGTTCTATGACGGAGAATATATTACCAATGAGCGGCTAAGCGACAAGAAGTTCCTCAAAATGACAGGAAGGTAGCAAGATGCATTTTGTAGATGCAAAAGGTATTTTAACCGGTAAAAAAGGATATTATGGGATGAATATATACCGTGGCTGTACACATGGTTGTATTTATTGTGACAGTAGAAGTAAATGCTATGGGTTTACACATCCCTTTGAAGATATTGAAGTAAAGCAGAATGCTCCTGAGCTTTTGGAAAAGACATTGAAATCAAAAAGAAAAAAATGCATGATTGGAACTGGGGCAATGTCGGATCCATATATGCACTGTGAGAAGGAACTTGAGCTGACAAGACGGAGCCTGGAAATAATTTCGAAAAATGGTTTTGGTGTGACGGTTCAGACAAAATCAGATTTGATCCTTAGGGACATAGATCTTCTTTCTGAGATAAATCATTCTGCAAAGTGTGTGGTGCAGATAACACTTACAACCTACGATGATGAACTGTGCCGAATACTGGAGCCGAATGTTTGCAATACAAAGCGACGGATTGAAGTGCTGGAAGAATTGCGCAAGAATGGCATTCCAACGATTGTCTGGCTTACGCCAATCCTGCCTTTTATCAATGATACTGAGGATAACATCACAGCAATTCTGAATGAGTGTGTAAGAGTTGGGGTAAAGGGCATTATTGATTTCGGCATGGGACTGACGCTTCGGGAAGGAGACAGGGAATACTATTATGCAGCGCTTGATAAGTATTTTCCGGGAATGAAAGAACGCTACATCAGACGGTATGGGAATGCGTATGAACTGCCAAGCCCGAATGCAAAAGAATTGATGGGTCTATTTCAGAGAATCTGTAAGGACAATGGAATCCTGTCAACTCCGGATGAGTGCTTCGGATTTATGCAGGAACTGCCGGATAAGTATCCGCAGATGAGTATATTTGATCTGTAAATCGAAGGAGGCTGATTATATGGAATACATCAGGGTAACAAAGGATAATTTGGAAAAGGAACACATTTGCTGTGCGATTTCAAACAACAAGGATGTGCAGGTATCTTCAAAGAAGGCCTGGCTTGCTGACCGGTTTGATGAAGGTCTTGTTTTTCTGAAGAGTGTGGAGCGCGGCAAGTGCTTTATTGAATATATCCCTGCGGAAAACGCATGGATTCCAATCGAGGCGGATGGATATATGTATATTGACTGTCTGTGGGTGTCCGGCTCATTCAAAGGGCATGGATATTCCACGGATCTAATCACTGCCTGTATCGAGGACAGTAAAGAAAAAGGCAAGAAGGGGCTTTGTATTTTATGTGCAACCAAGAAAAAGCCGTTTC
>JAEEGF010064024.1_pt1 | contig 12543 bp, 8 predicted proteins | sample 9134171 | NCBI WGS metagenome assembly JAEEGF01 (sample SAMN16246542, study PRJNA631951) | gut metagenome | biome: gut microbiome; feature: rumen; material: AP-attached | host: Bos | place: Iran: Karaj | collected 2018-10 | reverse complement strand
ACAGCCTTTAAATGATTCTTTAGATTTAATCCTATTACTGTCTTACGAAAGTTTCCCATTATTGGAATCCCTCCTCATTCTTCATAGCAGCCGACCTTGAGAAGGAGATCAAAGTAAAGGTTGCTGAAATAACAAAAATGATAATACCTATAGTTGCTGCAAGGTTATAGTCATTACTATCCTTGGTCAGCTTGTACAGCCAGGTAACAAGAAGATCCGTCTTGCCTGCACCCTTGAAATAATCAAGTGTAAGAGGCTGGCCTGCTGTAAGGAAATAAATAACGTTAAAGTTATTGAAGTTACCAATAAGGTTGGAAATCAGGTATGGTGTAGTAACAAACCACATGTATGGGAATGTTATCTTCAGAAATGCGAGCACAGGACCTGCTCCGTCAATCTTGGCACTTTCATAAAGCTCTGCAGGAATATTCATGAGAATACCTGATACCATGAGCATTGTGACAGGTACACCAATCCAGAAATTGACAACAATAACTGAAACTCTGGCCCATGTCACGTTAGACAAAAATGGCAGCGCACTTGCAGTAAAGCCCCACTGCTGAAGAAGTACGTTGAGAATTCCTCTCTCTCCCAGCATTGTCGCCACAACTCTGAGTGAAATAAAGGCAGGAATCGCCATTGTGATTACAAAAACAGTTCTCCAGAATTTTTTATATTTAATTCCCTTGGAATTTATGATCATAGCAAGTATCATCCCACCAAAGTAGCAGGAAAATGTGGCTGCAAAGCCCCATATAAGAGTCCATCCCAGAACCGGCCAGAAGGTGGCTGATAATCTGTCACCTGTCGATAACAGGGTAAAAAAGTTCTTGATCCCAACCCAGGTAAAAAGATTTCCGGGTGGCTGATGTTCTGAATCGTAGTTGGTAAATGCCATAAGGATCATGTAGATAAGAGGCATTACCGTAAAAATCGAAAGTCCAAGGACAGGAATTGATAAAAAGAGAAAGTGCACATTCTCATTAGCAAGACTTCTGATGTCTTCTAATAATGTGTTAGGTCTTTTGCCAAGTTCTCTTCTCTGCCTTGCCTTTTCTCCTGAAAAAATACTAAAAAGCCATAAAGCAATGAAAAATCCGGTTATGACAAGTGTTACAACGCCTGCAAGCAGAATCAGCATGGAGTTGTCACCCTTGGTCACTTCGTAAATTCCAAGGCTCTCATTATAGGTCATGCCCTGAGTGCTCTCTCCAAGAGTCCTCAGCATATAGAGGTTATGTCTTCCTGTCAGCGCCATAAACACAATGTACAGCACTTCCAATGCAAGGAAGATAAGTCCCTTAAACACCTGACCATTTTTTATATTTGATAAACCCAGTACCACATAAGAAAGTTTGGAAAATATATCACCCTTAGTAAATGTCGTAATTATATTTCTTTTGTTACTAATTACCTTCATTATTTCTTTCCTCTATCATAGGTGTTTATGGGCAAAGAGGACTTGGACTTGCTGTGTCGATAGACATATACAATATTTTGTGACTTTTTGTGCCATGTAGATGAGACCAATGACATGCATGTGCCATTGCACATTCATGTCATGCTATGGGCTCATCGGAATGTACGGCACAACAGGAACAAAAATTGTATATGTGATCGACGAAGGCAAATTCAAGGCCCTTTGCCCACATCATAAGATCATGTAAATTACTCTGTAAGTGAGCTTGTGATGCTGTCTACAAGTGCATCAAGCTGGCTCTGAAGATTTGCTTCTGTAACTTCTCCGCTGTATACGCTTGTTCCGAAAGCCTTCATAGGATCCCAATAATCACCCATCTTAGGGATACTTGGCTGGTTTGTAGCATTTGCAGCCTGATCGTTAAGTGCGCTTGCTACGATATCACTTGCAATCTCAGCACTCTCTGAAAGAGACTTAAGTACAGGAACATCGCCCTGCTCTTTGTATCTTGTAAGACAGCTCTCTGGACTAGCCATATAAACTGCAAGCTGCTGAGCGCAAAGTGGATACTGAGTATTTGACTTAACTGTGATTGTCTTGAAATCTACGAAGTTTGAAAGCTGTACTTCTTTGCCACCAATGTTAGCTACAGGAAGTGCTACTGCGCCAACCTTATCACCAAGGGCTTCTCTAAACTCAGGTGCGCTCCATGCTCCGCTTGTTACAGCGCCGAGCTTACCTTCCTTGAAGGCATTTCCGCCTACACCGTCAGCATCCTCGAGATACTTAGGATTAGCTGCAAGCTCGATCATGTACTTACCTGACTCAAGTCCGTTTGCATTGTTGAAAGAGCACTCTTTTTCATCTTTTCCGTCAGCTCCAAAAAGTGTTGTTCCATTTCCAAGGAAGAACATCTCTGAATACCATGAGTTTGTAAGCTGTGTACTAAAGTTCCACATTCCATCACCAAGGTCTTTTGCAAGCATTGTGTCAAGGTTTTTAACCTCTTCCTCTGTGAAAAGATCCTTGTTGTAATACATGAAGAAAGTATTAGGTGAGAAAGGAACTGCATATGTAAGTCCGTCGATTGTTACCGCATTGATAGCACTCTCAGGAAGGTCTGCTACAAGAGTATCGAAATCCTTGGTAATTGGAAGAAGAAGTCCCTTTCCAGCAAGGTCGCCTACACCGCCTGATGGTGTGTAGAAGATATCAGCTGCTGTGTCCGCATCTGTCTCAAGGGCCTGTGGTGCCTCATCAATTCCTACAACTGCGATCTCATATGTGATGTCGAATTCGTCGTGAGCAGCGTCGAACTTCTTAACCATCTCATCTGTGATCGCTACTTCCTGTTCAGGAACCCAGATCTTGAGCTCTACCTTCTGAGTCTCTGTCTGAGCTGCTGTATCAGTAGCTGTTGTAGATGTCTTTGAATCATTGTTTGCAGCTGTACTTGTTGATCCTGCGTTTTCCCCGCCGCAGCCTGTAAGAACAGATGCGCCTAGCATAGCTGTCATAGCTAAGGCTCCAATTTTTTTCATTTCCATTTTTGTAATCCTCCTTTGAACATTTTAAAAATTGAAAAAAGAAATTGGTAAATAAGTTAATCGGTTTACCAAGACTATAAAGTCTTACGGTAAACCGGTCAACCCGTTTACGACATTTTCCATTTTTTCAATAAATCAGGGGATTATACGCGATGAATTGCGTCCAATTTTTGGAATTAATTGATAGTTGACATGGTAAACTGATAACCATATTCAGAAGATGTTTTCTTAATATAAGTGGGTGTTTACCTGAAATTCTGCATTTTCCCTTTTTCGGGTAAAAGATCACTCTCTCAGATTCTTGACTGACTGTCTCTCCATTACCCTTATAGGCTGCCTCTCATCTACTGAAATGCTTATCTTCTCTTCAATCATCTTAAAGAGATATCCACTGGCTTTTCTGGCCTTCCACTCAAAGTCCTGAGCAACAGATGTAAGCTTTGGTGACATAAATTCACAATCCGGAAGGTTATCAAAACCTATAACTGACATATCATAGGGAACGCGAAGGCCGCATTGTTTGAGGCCCTCGATAACGCCAAAAGCAACAATGTCAGACATGCACGCAATAGCTGTGTAATCACCGCCGCCAAAGGCTATATCCTGTCCTACCTGAACAGCGCTGTGATAAGTTGATTCTGTATAGTAGATATTGCCATTTTTAAACGGAACACCCGCCTCCTTGCAAGCATTAGCGAAGCCTCTGTATCTCTCCTGAATAACGCCTTCTGAGGAAATATCAGGAGTAACGAGAGCAAGCTTGGTATGTCCCTTACCAATCAGATATCTTGCAGAAAGATATCCGCCCCTGTAGTCCTCAATACCGATATTTACAATATCTTCCCCGGGAGCATAGGTATCAAGAAAAACAATTGGTATATCGATTTCATTCCTGATCTCACTTACTTCATCCTTATAAACCCCAAGGAAAAATGCTCCATCCACATTCCAGGATGATAAAAGAGGTACTATTTCTCTAGGATCACCAACGCATCTGAGCATCAGATAATAGTCTTTTCCTCTGATGTAACGCTCGAGAGCAGCGATAATATGGGCATTATATGGATTGGCAAAAAAGTCCTCATCCTTGCCAAGGTACGGTACAACAAGGCCTATAAGCCTGCTCTCCTTCTTGACCAGCGACCTCGCCATAACATTAGGCTTATAGCCTGTTGCCTTAATAATGCTCTCTATTTTCTCTTTGGTTTCATCCGAAACCTTGGACAATTTGCCATTTAACACATTTGATACGGTAGCTGTACTAACTCCCGCTCTCTTTGCTATCTCCCTAATATTCAAACCACCATACTCCTTTTAGTAAAACGCTTAACCTAAATTTTACTATACCTATTCCTCCACCCCAATGTCAACACACAAATACATTTCCCCTCCTCTGTACGCAATCTCCCGCCCTCCGGGACGGTGTTGGCGGAAGGCAAAGTGAAAGGCCCTGCACTTTGGATGCAGGGCCTTTCTATAGGAGTGTGAAAAAACTTGGAACACGCAATAAATTAGTTATCTGCCACGGTGAGTTCTACGACTTCTTCAATGGCACTTTGTCCGGCGACAGTATCAACTGCATTTGTCTCAACGGCTATCTGATCTGCGGCATTGGTATCTCTGCGGCAAACAAAAATACCAAATGCAAGCATGCCAATTACTGCCAAACAATAGTATCTTTTTTTCATTATCTTCCCCTCATAATGTAATTTTCTTGCGCTTCGCAGCACAATATGTATGATAACATGTAAGCGGCTGAATTAATTCTGAAAAAAGCATAAAATCAATTAAAAAAGTTTTAAGAAAAGCGCTCTGTTACTGGCATTTAGCAAAAATCCCGATAACCTATTATCAGGTTATCGGGATTTGTTGTTCTCTGTAGATGGTACAGAATTGCGAGAGTATCGAAGATACGAAGCAATTCGTATATCATACGGATATTTAGTTAAGCCTTCTCTTTAACTGAACGGGTGAAGGCTCCGATGATCATGATAAGTGATCCTACCACAAAGGCTGCAATTGAAACTACAGTCACATAGAATACCTGCCAGCCCACTGTGTTTACGGAATCATAGCTGAACAGTCCTGCAATGAGGAGGATCCTCTCAGAGAGAACCTGTCCAAATGCTGCCGTGAAAAGAGCTATTGAAACGCAAACTGAAACTGTGCTCAAAATATCATGATTACCAAAGATGTTTGGTAATACTACTGCTGCACATGCAAAGATAATTCCAATAATACCCAGAAGAATGATCACTCCGAGATTTCCAAGTGCATAGGTCACAGTCATACTACTGCAAACACTGGCTGCAATAATACCAACAATTCCAAGGATTGCAGCAACTACATTTAAGTAGGCTCCAACGCTTTGTTTTTTCATAAAATCTGACATTTTCAGGCCTCCTTTTCTTTTCTCTTAGAGAGTACGAACAGGATTGCAAATACTGCTGTAAGAAGTGCTGTTACAGCGATTGCAGCATAATAAGCTGTTCTCCACCATGTATTAAGCTTAACAACATGAGTTGTTGCATTGTATCTGTTCATAAGGTTACTTGATGCAATAGCATACAGTACGTTGTGTGCTGACTCTCTGACTGCCTGCTGAGCATTAGCATCACCTGCAAATACATTAGCACTGATAGCTGAGCCATCTGCCTGATTAGCAAATCTTGGGCTGTCAAGTGTTGTATCAGTATAGAAACCTGACATACCTCTTGTATCATAACAGGTTGTTCCAGATGTAAGAACAGCTCCGTAGAGGTCAAAGTCATCATAGATATCTGTTACTGCATAGCCCTTGAATCCCCACTCTTTTTTGAGGATTTCTGTCATCATTCCTGTACTTACTGTACATTCAACAGGTCCAATCTTGGAGAAGGAGATCATGAGACCTCTCATACCTGCATCATAATCTTCTGTATCATACTTGGTTGCTTCAAAAGCAATCTGATAAGCTCTAAGTTCTACTTCTCTTGCGCGCTGCTCTGTCATAAATGGAGCAACACCTGCTCTGTTAGTTTCCTGGTCATTAAATGCGTAATGCTTAGGTGCAGCAATAAGACCATATTTAAGAGCTCCGATAGCAAATTCCATTGCTGTGTAACCTGAAAGGATTGGATCCTCTGAATAATACTCACCGTTACGTCCGTTATAAGCATGACGATGTGTGTTAAGTCCAGGTCCCCAAAGGATCGGGATACCTGTAAAGAGTGACTCGATTCCAATAAACTCACCAAGCTTCTTGGCAAGGTCAGGATTAAATGAAGCTGCTGTAAGTGGGCTGCTTCCAAATACCTCAGGATGCCAGTTACCGTTAGGATCTTCTGAGCTGATATTCCATGGAGCCTCTGTATCCTTGGAAGCATTGAGGTTTACAGCAATACCATTTCCTGCATTTTCTGTCATATAAGTCTCAACTGTTCCGATTGAATCGGCACCCGGAATGCTTGGGCCACCAAATGTTGCAAGGTACTGTGCTTCCTCGAGAGTCATCTCTGAGAGAAGCTCTTCCCACTTCTCATCCTCAAAGTCAAGGCCAGCCATCTCATAGAACATGAGATCACCATCTTTGCCCCATACAATATCAGATGTATTGTCCTCAGTAGCAACTGTATAGTACTTACCATTGAGATAATCAATCATCTCCTGGCTTGTAAGAGTCATATCTGAATAAGTCTTAGGATATGTTCCGTTCCAATCTGCACGGCTAAGGTAAGTAACCTCGCCATCCTGGAAGTAGTTCCAGTCTGCATAGTCAAGCTGGTTAGAAATCTTTGTACCAGTCTTGCTATAAGCAAATGCTGTCTTTGAAAGTGTATCCTCTGTTATTTCTGTGCTATAAGCATAGTCTGCATTAGCCTCACCAACAAGGCTCTCTGCTGCTACGCCCTGCATAGCCATGATATTGTTAAGTGCATCATGAGCACCATTACCAAATGCGAAGTAATATGTTCCAGGATCTACGACATATGTTCCGAAAGTTCCATCTCCATTGTCAAAAGAACTGTCATAAGTTGCAATGTACTGAAGATCAACATCTACGGATACAACCTCTGACTCTCCCGGCTGAAGAAGACCTGTTTTGCCGTAGTTGAGAAGGACAATGGCACTCTTCTCAATTCCGCCCTGCTCATAAGGAGCCTGTCCGTAAATCTGAACGCTCTTTTTACCTGCTACATTTCCTGTGTTTGTAACTTTTACATTAAAGGTTGCTGTAGCGGTAGTTACATCCTTATTCTTGGATACATTGAATACAGGTTCTCCCTCATATTCCATATCAAAAGTAGTATAAGATAAGCCATAGCCAAAGCCATAAGCTACTTCTGCATCATAATCCCAACCGGATTTAGAAGCATATGTTCCTGCTGTTCCTGTTGCATTTCCCTGTCCAAGAACTGCGTCATAGTATCTTGTCTCATAGTAACGATATCCAACATAGATTCCCTCAGCCTCTATGATGTAGTTGCTGGAGTTCTCTCTTGTAATGACATCTGCTGCATTTGCATATGAGAAATTACCCATATTCTGCATTGCAGGTGCTGACATATTGTATGTAGGGAAGATATCTGCAAGTCCGCCTGAAGGAGAAACTTTTCCACAAAGAATATCTGCTACTCCAAGAAGGCCATAACTTCCAGGTGCACCAATCCAGAGAATTGCATCGATTTCAGGATCATCCTTGAGCTCGCCGATTTCTACCGCAGATGCGCTGTTAACAAGAATGATAACCTTGTCACTACACTCTTTTGCAAGAGCGATAGCATCCTTCTCATTAGTTGTAAGTGCAAGAGGCTCTGTTGCTCCAAGACCTGAAACAATGCCGCCGGGAAGATAATCTTCACTCTCTGCACTTGGTCTTCCGATAACTACGATAGAAGCATCACCGTACTTAGCAAAGCTGTCCTTGAAGTTTGCATTTACACCTTCAATCTCTTTAACTGATGGCTCTCCCGGATCGTATTCTTCAGAAGGGCCGGCATTCTCTGTGTGAAGGTATGTCTCATTGAGCTTGGTATAGATCGAAGTCATTGTAGGATTAACCTTGTAGCCTGCTCCGTCAAACTCAAATTCATCTCCACTCCATTCGCCTGTAGTGTAGCCTCTTTCTACCTGGCCTGTTGCCCAGTTCTGAGAAAGAGATGTTGTAATATGATGTGCAAAATCAGTTACGTTGTTCTGAAGTGCCTCATCAAGATTTATAAATCCACCAAATGCCTTAACACCAAAGCTTGAACCAAGGATAGGCACCTGTGATCTTATTCCGAATAAAGTTACGTTTGCACCTGATGCAAGTGGAAGTACTCCGTTATTCTTGAGAAGTACTGTTCCCTCTGCTGCCTGCTCTCTGTTAAGATCGATAGCAGCCTGAATAAGTGCATGTGAATTACCTGTTCCATCCTCATTTAAGAGTTCTGCAGGTGGTGTAAATTTGTCGTACACTGCATCTTTGTCGTCTGTAACCATCATCTCGCTCTGAGTACCAAGGGCAGTATCAATAGTTGATGAAAATGATTCCAGTGTGTTTCCCACGATTACTGAGATTGACAGTAAGAATGTCATAAGTGCTGCCAATCCTCTGAAAATACCTGTCTTTTTCAATTTCTTTCCTCCTTAATCATTTATAGTTTTCATTGCTTCTTCCATGCTCATTCCGTTTGCAATAGCCTCTTTACGCTTAAGGTTTACTTCCTGAATGCGTCTCATCTTTTCCCCCGAAAGAATGTATCCCTTCATGGCAATCAGTGTTGCAATCCAAGCCACCATTGGGACTATGCAAAAGAGTATGATAACAACTGCATTCATGCCTGATGAATAAGGCGTCTCGGCAGTTGGAAGATTCTGTATTCCAATAATGCTAACAGCTATTCCTACTACTGTTGCAGAAAGAGATGAAACAAGCTTATCTACCAGTGAAAAAAGAGTTCCCATTATTCCAGGTATATACTTGCCTGATCTGTAAGTCTCGTAATCCGAGCAATCTGCAACCATTGGAATTGGCATATCCGCTGTTGAATAGTAAGCACCATAACCAATACCAAACAGTAAAATAAACAAAACAGTATAAAGATTTATTGATACGCTTCCATCTGAAAGGAATGAAAGATTCCTTGATGGAACACCTTCTTTCCACATGAGAAGAAGAACTAAAACTCCCACATAACACACAAGCGCCACAGACACATATCTAAGAAGTGATGCTTTCTGTCCCTTCTTTTGACTGGTTCTGACTGTCAGAAGGAAGAACGGCACTGAGAAGACATATCCGATGATCATCATTGGAAGATAGAGACCATCGTAGTTGCCCATCATGCAGCCGTAGAGCATACATAAAACTGTAGTGTTGGTTGCTATTGAAAGAGCAAGCTTACATCCGGCTCCTGCTATCATAAGTCTCTTCATAGGATCGTTATTTTTAATGATCTCTATATACTCAGAGATTCTGACTTTCTCCTGCTTGTCTCCGCCGATTCCAAAATACTTGGGCTGATCTTTTTCCCAGATACCGATGATTGCCAGAATTGTCAGTACAATCGACACTGTAATTCCAATTGGTGTGAGAACCTTGTAGAAATCAGCGCTTGAATAATCCGCAACGTTGGCTCTTATGATCGGTGCAAGAAACTGCATAACTCCCATTCCCGCAAGAGATCCCACTGTGTTAAAGATCGTAAACAGAGGCCTCTGTGAAGGGTCAGAAGTCAGAACTGTCTGACCGGCTCTTGTGCAGGAAGTCTGGAATGTATAACCTATTACCCAGATTGCATATAGTCCTACAAATGCCGCATATCTAAAGGCCATCATGCTCTCAGGAATACCCGGCGTTATCATGTACATAGTAATGATGCTGAGCGCCATAATGATATTTCCTATGACCATGAATGGTCTGAACTTACCAAATTTACCATTTGTCCTGTCCATCAGTGCTCCGATGATCGGGTCTGTAAAGGCATCAAATACCCTCATACCCGTAACCATTACTGATGCAAACAAGATTCCGAGGCTCAGAACGTTAGAGCCAAAGGTTGCTATGTAGGAAAGTACCAACACGTAATAAACGTTGGTAGCTCCATTATTCAGAGGAAAAAGAACCAGCTGATAGAGCTTGGCCTTATTACCCCTTTCCTGTACTACAGTATTTTCCATATCCACACTCCTATTTTTCCCTTATAAATCCCGTATCAGGTCCAGTTAGCACCTTTATCTCCAAGGTCTTTAAGACTATACTCAGGATTTGGAGTAGCCACCCTTGTAAACTTCGCAGAATCCTTGAACGCTCCGCTTACAGCGACTATCTCGTGCTCCTTACCGGTTTCGCCAAGAGAAACGCTAAACTCAAATACATGCTGTCCATGCTTGGTTTCAAGTTTCTGTCCATCTACAAAAAGAGTTATCTCATTCTGGTTGGAATAGACCTTAACCTTGATGTTCTCTTTAGTTCTCTGTGCAAATCTCTTAGAAGCAATATGTACAAAAGGGTCATCGCTCCACCAGGCTTTATAGAGGTAGAAGCTGTCCTTTTTGGTCTTCCTGTCAAAGGTCACCAGACCCTTATGGTTCATTCCGGGCTCACCGCCCTGATTTCTGGCATCTGCCGCAAAATCAAACATATTCCACACATGCGTTGCCCACATAAACGGGTTTCTGTCAAAGCATCTGAGCATATATTCGTGATAGATTGCCTGATATTCCTCTGTGTGATCGCCTCTTTTTGGTTTCTCAGAATGAAGGTTAGGCATACCCTCGCATCCATATTCTGAATAACCAAGACATCTGTTGGGATATACCAGATGGAAAAATCTCATCCAGATATCATTTAAAAAGAGTCCCGGAACATACCAGCCAAGATACAGATTCCAGCTGACAGTATCTGTAATGTGAGCTACCTTGTTAAAAGGTCCGCACACTGCGTAGCAGGCAAGAGTTGTAAATCTTGTATCATCCATTTCATGGCACAGATCATTAAGTATCCTGTGGTTCTCCATCATGTCTTTTTTATCTCTGGTAGAGATTGTGATCTCATTGGAAATTCCCCAGCAGACAATAGATGGATGGTTGTAGTTCTGAATGATCAGTTCCTTCATCTGACTGATAGTGTTGTCACGTCCATCAGGCATATGCTCAGAGATATATGGAATCTCAGCCCAGACTATCATTCCTCTCTCATCGCACAGATCGTAGAAAAACTGGCTGTGCTGGTAGTGAGCAAGTCTGATCGTGTTAGCCCCCATCTCGCATATAAGGTCCATATCTTCTTTGTGCATATCTTTTGTGATGGCATTTCCAAGACCTTTCCTGTCCTGGTGTCTTGAAACGCCATGAAGAGCATAGCTCTTTCCGTTAAGGTAAAAACCCGTCTTGGGATGATAATGGAAATCTCTTACTCCAAACCTTGTAACTATCTCATCTGCAGCTTCGCCATTAATGACAAGAGTTGCCTTAAGAGAATACAAATATGGGTTCTTAACACCTTCCCAAAGATGAACATCATCGATCAAAAAGCTATGTTCCAGACAAAAGACATCACTATTGCTGTTATCAGTAGTCTCAAGTTTATTTGTCTTTTGATCAATTTCTGAATGATAAATAACATTTCCTTCTGCATCAGATATTTCAAGTCTGACACAGCAGTCTATGTTATTAACAAAAAGCTTTACGTTACCTTCAGCTTTTTGATAGCCTTCCACAGGCTTTGCCTTGACCTGAACTCCGTTTCCGCCATAATAATCCAGGTCAAAGTGGTTCTTATTTACGACAATCAGATTAACGTCTCTGTAAATGCCGCCATAAAATGTGAAATCTGCCTTTTGTGGATAAACCCTTGTATTAGGCCTGTTATCCACATTCACCTTAAGAATATTTCCCACATCCTTAAGATAATCTGTGATATCCGTTCTAAAGGTTGAATATCCTCCCTCATGACGGATCATCTTTTCTCCATTGAGGTAAACTGTGCTCTCGGAATTAACTCCGTCAAACTGTATATAAACGCGCTCTTTGTCTTTATCAAAGTCAGGAGCGTCAAAAGTCTTTTCATATGTGGCCAGGGCTCTTAAATAATCATTTCCGCCATCCTGACCATCTATCGCATTCCAGGTATGGGGAACGTCAACTCTCTCGTCATATTTGCCCGTTATCTGAAAATGCCAATCCTTATTAAGGGAAAAAAATCTTCGCATGAAATATCTCCTTATCATTTTCTGCAGTTTCCCATCAGTTATTACATCGTAACAATTTCACAACAGTTCATTCAACCAAGGTGGAATAATCGACACTTTTCACAACATAATTTACATGTGTGCAATTTAATATTTGGATAAAAGAAAAAAGATGCACAAAACATGCATCTTTTCTCAAAATTCTGATATAAACTAAAATACAGTACTATGCCAGAGGCAATATAATATTCAGATGGAATACATCTCCTTCCACCTGAGTTTTGAAGGCACCTCCAAATTTATCAACCATTACTTTGATACTCTTAAGTCCGAATCCATGGCCATTTTCCATGTCTTTCCTGACAGGAAGTTCATCCTCAAAGGTGATATCCCCTTCAAAATAGTTCCAGATATGAATGAT
>JAEEGF011304025.1_pt1 | contig 12545 bp, 9 predicted proteins | sample 9134171 | NCBI WGS metagenome assembly JAEEGF01 (sample SAMN16246542, study PRJNA631951) | gut metagenome | biome: gut microbiome; feature: rumen; material: AP-attached | host: Bos | place: Iran: Karaj | collected 2018-10 | reverse complement strand
ATGTGCGCCGCTGTGAACTGACACTGCCCAAGCAGACGTCGGAGAACTTCGTGAAGAACATGAGGATCGAGCAGGAGTTCGAGCAGTTGGACAACGGTGACTGGGTATTGACGAAAGACGATATGATCACTGAGTTGGAGTTCGCCAAGTTCATCCAGGAATGTATCGTCATCCGTACCACCCGACTGACAGACTACTCGTTCGACGAGTTGCCGAAGAAACTCTTCAAGGGCAAGCGTACGGAGATCAGAGAGCCGGATGCCGGTATGCGAGGCAAGGCCTTCTGGAACCAGTACCGACAGGTGGAACTGACGAAGAGTGAGGGGTCGATGGACAACTTCATCAAACAGATCCAGAACATCAAGGGTTTCAAATATGTCATGCTGGGTCTGAACGCCCTCATCGAGAACTCGATCGAGCTCTGGGGTGAAGAGAACAAGCTCGACATCACCCCGGTGAACACCCTGCTCTCGCGCAACCAGTATGACGGCTGGAGGAGTAAGTTGAGTATCCAGACCACCGCCAACCTGAACAAGCGCTGGTATGGCACGGTCTATTATGGACGTGGCTGGGGCAGTCATCGCAACTACTACGGCACATCGCTCACCTACTCGCTCATCGACAAGCAGTATATGCCCTTCGAGTATCCGAAGCGGAACATCAGGATAGAGAGCGTCTATGACGTAGGAACACCCAGTGACCGGTTCCTGCCTACCGACAAGGATAACTTCCTCGTGGCCTTCAAGTGGACCGGTATCGACAAGATGATGTTCTTCAACCGACAGAAACTCACGTTCGAGTATGAGGCCTATGGCGGTCTGAGAACCACCCTGAGTCTGAAGGCTGAGGAGTTCCAGCCCATCGGTGCCCTGTCGTTCAGAAAACTGAATCAGCCCAAGATCGAGTATAACGGTGACATGGTGGCTCACCCCGAGTTCCTGCGCACCACCGAGCTCTTTGCAGAGATCAGGTTTGCACCCGGTGAGACCTTCATCAACAGTAAGCAGCGCCGCGTGACCATCAACCACGATGCACCCGCCATCTCACTGAGTCACACCTTCGGTTTCAGAAACATCCTGGGCGGTGATTACACCAGTAACGTGACAGAGGCGAAGATCTACAAGCGCTTCTGGATGAACAGCTGGGGTAAGATCGACCTCTTCCTGAAAGGTGGTATCCAGTGGAACCAGGTGCCCTACATGCTGTTGATACAGCCACCTGCCAACCAGTCGTTCATCATCGAGGAAGAGATGTTCAACCTGATCAACAACATGGAGTTCCTCAACGACCGCTACGCCTCGTTGATGCTCTCATGGGACCTCAACGGTAAGTTCTTCAACCGTATCCCCCTCATCAAGAAACTGAAGTGGAGAGAGTATTTCGCCGTGAACGTGCTGTGGGGAGACCTGTCGGACCAGAACAACCCCTTCCTGCCACAGAATGCAGGCAGTGACAAGCTGATGTACTTCCCCAAGGGCTGTAACGTGATGGATCCCAAGAAACCCTATATCGAAGTGGTGGGCGGTATCCATAACATCTTCAAGATCATACACGTGGAATACGTGAGACGACTGAACTACCTCAACTTGCCGACGAGTGAGAAATGGGGTATCAGGTTTATTTTCAGACTAACATTCTAAACACATGAATGAACAATACTATCAGACGCTGAAATCAGCAGAGACAGAAGACTGGCTCGACTTCCATGTCATCAGACCCTTCTGTTTCCAGTTAGCTAAGCTATTCGCAAAGTTCGACATCCATCCTAATACCATCACCATCTGGTCGATGTTCATCGGAGCAGGCAGTGCCTTCTTCTTTGCACAGGGCAGCTTCTACTATGAAGGTGTCGAAGGACTGCTCTACAACCTCTTCGGTATCTTCCTGCTGATGTGGGCCGACTTCTTCGACTGTACAGACGGACAGTTGGCCCGACTGACGGGTAAGAAGAGTCGGTTGGGGCGTATCCTTGACGGGACAGCAGGTTTTGTGTGGTTCATCCCCATCTACCTGGTACTCGTCTGGCGCTTCTATCAGCACCATGAGATCGAGTTCGGATGGCTGGGTATCGAAGACACACCTGAGAACACGCTGATAGCCACGGTGATCGTATTGATTCTCGGCAATATCTCAGGTTTTCTGGGCATGGGTGGACAGACACGACTGGCCGACTATTACATCCAGGTGCACCTCTTCTTCCTGAAAGGAGAGAAAGGCAGTGAGCTCGACAACTCGGTGAAGCAGCAGGAGATGTATGACCAGATGCCTGCCGACGCCCCCTACTACGAGCGCTGGTTCCAGAAGTCGTATGTCGATTACACGAAGAAGCAGGAGAAGTCAACCCCCGAGTTCCAGCGTCTGTTAGGTCTGTTGAAACAGAAATACGGCACGGTGGATCAGATTCCTGCTGAGGTGCATGAGGAGATCCATCGGGAGTCGCTGGCCATCATGAAATGGAACGGACTGCTGACCTTCAACTTCAGAGAGTTCTGGTTCTTCCTGTTCTGTCTGTTGGATGTGCCCGTGCTGAACTTCCTGTTCGAGATCATCGCCATGTCGCTGTTGACGATGTATATCAACAAGCGCCATGAGGGCTTCTGCAAGCGCATCGCAGACCAACTATAACAACAACCGGATGAAGTGGACCAAGAATAAGCTGAACAACCTCTTCTTCTTTTTAGGACTGGGAGCAGTGGTGGTGATGATGCTGACCTTCGACGTCAGCTTCATCGAACTGTGGGACCATCTGTGTCATGCAGGCTACTGGCTGATTCCCATCATCGGCATCTGGATCGTGGTCTATGGACTCAATGCCCTGGCCTGGCAGGCGATGATCGAAGGGAATATCGGGCGCAAGGCGCCTCTGAGTTTCTGGCGCCTGTATCAGTTGACCATCACCGGCTATGCCCTGAACTATGCCACCCCCGTGGGTGGACTGGGGGGTGAGCCCTACCGTATCATGGAACTCTCGAAAGACATCGACAAGCAGCATGCCACATCGAGCGTGATCCTCTATGCGATGATGCACTTCTTCGCCCATTTCTGGTTCTGGTTCCTGAGTATCTTCATCTATATCGGACTGGTGATGATCGGTGATCTGCCTATCAGTCCGGCCATCGGTATCACCCTGGGTATCATCGTCGTGTTCTGTCTGACCGCCTTCTACATCATCTCACGAGGCTATAAGAACGGTCTGGTGAAATACGTGTTGGGCGTGTTGAGTCACATCCCCGGACTGAAGCGCTGGACCCTGAAACTATGGGCTGGCCACGCTGAAGCCATCAAGAACATCGACGAACAGATAGCAGCCCTCTATAGTCAGGACACAAAGGCTTTCTACAAGAGTCTGGTGTATGAGTACCTCTCGCGCGTCGTACAGAGTTCGGAGGTGATGTTCATGCTGTTGCTCTTCGGTATCGACTGTGGAGGAGGGTTAGGCGGACTGACGCTGACGTTCCTGCACAGCATCCTCATCGTATCGTTTACCACCCTCTTTGCCAATCTGATTGGGTTCCTGCCCATGCAGTTGGGCGTGCAGGAAGGTGGGTTCGTGCTCTCCATCGCTGCCATGGGGCTCTCTGCAGCCTTAGGTATCTTTGTGAGTATCATTTGTCGGGTGAGGGAGATTATTTGGATTATCATCGGACTGGCGTTGATGAGAGGTAAGAGATTTGAGGTTTGAGATTTGAGGTTTGAGATTTGAGGTTTGAGGTTTAATAAAAAAAGATATAATGTCATGAATTATCTGGACAGAAACGAATTTAACTTTGAGCCGAGCCAGAAAGTGGTGGAGGCTATCAAGAATTTTGACCCGAAGACACTGTGCTTCTATACCCGTATCTATGATCAGGGTAAGAAGAGTGTGATCTCCGTCAAACTGAGTGAGATCTATGGGGTGCCTGAGGAACAGGTGCTGCTGACCTATGGCGGTGAGGATATGTTGAAGAACGCCATCCACTATTTCCTGATGGTGGGCGACAACAAGAAGATACTCATCCCGGAGTTCTCATGGTGGTATTACAACCGCGTGGCATCTGAGTGTGGCGGTACATTTGAGATGTATCCCCTGCACGAGCAGGACAACACCTTCGCCTATGATATCGACGAGGTGATCGCATACACCAACCGTGTACATCCCAGAATGCTGCTCCTCGCCTCACCCAACAATCCGACAGGTAACGGACTGACACCTGAGGAGATCGGGAAGATCATGGAGAACATCCCTGAGGACACAATGGTGCTCATCGACGAGGCCTATGCCAGTTTTATCAGTACCGATACTGACTATATCGCCCCATTGGTGAACCAATACAGTAACCTGATTATCTCACGTACACTGTCGAAGTTCTATGGTCTGCCCGGTCTGCGCGTGGGCTTTGGCTTTATCGGCAAGGGACATGAGCAGTTTGAGAGCTACATCAACAAATACCTGGGCTACAACCGTTTCTCAGAGGCTGTGGCACTGGCTGCCCTCGACAGTGACGAGCACTATAGGAAGGTGGCTGACGACATGGAATGGGGCCGACAGCTCTACAAGGAGAAGCTGGGCAGTCTGCCTGGTTTCAAGGTGTATAAGTCGGTGGCCAACTTCATCCTCATCAAGTATCCGATCGAGATCAAGGACAAGTTGATGGAGGCCCTGAAGGTGCAGGACTACAAGATCAAGTTCATGAGCGACAAGGGCTTGGAGTCGTGTCTGCGTATCACGCTGGGACGTAAGGAGCAGACGCAGACGGTCGTTGACACGATCCTACAAGTTTTGAGGTTTGAGGTTTGAGATTTTAGGTTTAGGATATGATCGGAGTGATATTGGCAGCGGGGATGGCCAAACGGCTGAGACCCTTGACAGACAAGATGCCGAAATGTCTGTTGGAAGTAGGTGGGATGACCTTGTTGGAACGTACGGTAAAAGCCATGCGGGAGGCAGGGATCCGGGAGTTTGTCGTGGTGACTGGTTATAAGGCTGAGATGATCAGGGACTTCCTGGAAGCCTATGCCCAACGGGAAAGTGGCGTCGGTTTCACCTTCCTGCACAATGCCGACTACGAGCATAACAACAATATCTACTCACTGTGGATGGCTGGTCAGGTGGTGAAAGGACAGGAGTTCCTGTTGATGGACAGTGATATCCTCTGTGACCCAGCCGCCGTGGTCAGGATTGGTCAGGAGCCCACATCAGCCCTCGCCGTGAACAGGCATGAACTGGGCGAAGAAGAGATGAAAGTGGTGGTCGATGGCAACCTGAACATCACCGCCATCAGTAAGACCTGTAACCCCCAGGAGGCCATGGGTGAGTCGGTAGGTATCGAGAAGATCACAGCCAACTACAGTACGGCCCTCTATCAGGAACTCGACCAGATGATTGAGCAGGAAGGACTCATCGACATCTTCTATGAACGGGCCTTTGAGCGCCTTATCAGTCAGGGACATACCTTCAAGGTGGTGGACACCACCCACTATTTCTCGTATGAGCTCGATACGCCAGAAGACCTGGCCCATGCACAGGAGGTGATGCCTGAAAGTCTAAAATTCATAGCAAAATGACAATATTTTAGCGATTTTTGTGGCATTCTGAAAACTATTTGCTAACTTTGCAGGCAAAATAAGAGAAACTAAGCAAATAAGAAATGAATAAGATCGTAAGAAAAGAACAATTCTCGGAAAAGGTTTTCCTTTTCGAAATTGAGGCTCCGCTGATTGCGAAGAGTCGTAAGGCCGGTAACTTCGTGATTGTACGTGTCGGCAAGAAAGGTGAGCGTATGCCACTGACCATTGCCGGTGCAGACATCGAGAAAGGTACGATTACACTGGTGGTACAGAAGGTGGGTCTCTCGTCGATGAAACTCTGTGAGTTGAATGTCGGTGACTACGTGACCGATGTGGTGGGTCCACTGGGTAACCCCACGAAGATTGAGAAATACGGTACTGTCGTCTGTGCAGGTGGTGGACTGGGTGTAGCCCCGATGCTGCCCATCATCCAGGCCCTGAAAGCAGCTGGCAACCGTATCCTGAGTGTGATGGCCGGTCGTTCGAAGGATCTGATTATCCTGGAAGACAAGGTGCGCGAGAGTTCTGATGAGGTGATCATCATGACCGACGACGGATCGTATGGTGAGAAAGGTGTGGTGACGGTAGGTATCGAGAAGTTTATCGAACAGGAGCATGTCGATAAGGTCTTCGCCATTGGTCCTCCTATCATGATGAAGTTCTCTAACCTCACGGCCCAGAAGCATAACATCCCCTGTGAAGTATCACTGAACACCATCATGGTGGATGGTACGGGTATGTGTGGTGCCTGCCGACTGACCATCGGTGGTAAGACGAAGTTCGTCTGCATCGACGGTCCTGAGTTTGATGGTGCCCTCGTTGACTGGGACGAGATGTTCAAGCGTATGGGTACCTTCAAGCGCGAAGAACAGGAAGAGCTCGCTCATTACCAGGAACACGTAGATGGGTTTGAGGTTGGAGGCTCGAAGGTTGAGGTTTCTTCCGATAAAGATGTCGTGATGGATGATGATCCGACGAATGATACCATCGAGGTACTGACAGACCGTAATGCAGAGTGGCGTAAGGCCCTGCAACAGAGCATGAAACCCAAGGAGCGCACCCAGATAGAGCGTGTGGTGATGCCTGAACTCGACCCTGTGTATCGTGCGACTACCCGAACAGAAGAAGTAAATATCGGACTGACCAAGGAGATGGCCATGACAGAGGCCAAGCGCTGTCTGGACTGTGGCAAACCCTCGTGTGTGGAAGGTTGTCCGGTGAACATCAATATCCCCTCGTTTATCAAGAACATTGAGCGTGGACAGTTCCTGGCTGCTGCCAAGGTGCTGAAGAACACCTCTGCCCTACCCGCTGTCTGTGGTCGTGTCTGTCCACAGGAGAAGCAGTGTGAGAGCAAGTGTATCCACCTGAAGATGAACTCCAAGCCCGTGGCTATCGGTTATCTGGAGCGTTTTGCTGCTGACTTCGAGCGTGAGAGTGGTAACATCTCTCTGCCTGAGATAGCACCTGCCAATGGCATCAAGATTGCTGTCGTTGGTTCTGGTCCTGCCGGTCTGTCGTTTGCCGGTGACATGGTGAAGAAAGGTTACGACGTGTATGTGTTTGAGGCCCTCCATGAGATCGGTGGTGTGCTGAAATATGGTATCCCCGAGTTCCGTCTGCCCAACAAGATTGTGGATGTGGAAATCGAGAACCTCGCTAAGATGGGTGTTCACTTCCAGACTGACGTCATCGTGGGTAAGACCATCAGCGTCGAACAACTCGAGGCACAGGGCTTCAAGGGCATCTTCGTTGGTTCTGGTGCCGGTCTGCCTAACTTCATGAATATCCCGGGGGAGAACTCCATCAACATCATGTCGTCGAACGAATATCTGACACGTGTGAACCTGATGGATGCTGCCAACCCAACGACCGATACCCCATTGAACCCCGCCAAGAGCGTGCTCGTCGTAGGTGGTGGTAATACGGCCATGGACTCTTGTCGTACAGCCAAGCGCTTAGGGGCTGAGGTGACACTCGTCTATCGTCGTTCTGAGGTGGAGATGCCTGCCCGACTCGAGGAGGTGAAGCATGCCAAGGAGGAGGGTATCAACTTCCTGACGCTGCATAATCCTATCGAATATATCGCTGATGAGCAGGGTGCCGTGAAGCAGGCAGTGCTCCAGGTGATGGAACTCGGTGAGCCTGACGCATCTGGTCGTCGCAGTCCTGTACCTGTGGAGGGCAAGACCGTCACTCTCGATGTCGATCAGGTAATTGTGGCTGTCGGTGTATCACCCAACCCACTCGTGCCGAAGTCGATCGAAGGTCTGGAACTGGGGCGCAAAAACACGATTGCCGTCTCTGAGGAGATGCAGTCATCGCGTCCTGAGATCTTTGCCGGTGGTGATATCGTTCGTGGTGGTGCTACCGTGATCCTCGCCATGGGTGATGGTCGTCGTGCTGCCTTGAACATGGATAAGCACCTCAGAGGGGTTTGAAGGCTGCGAGTAAACGAGAGCAGAGTCAAGCTAGCTTGAGCTCTGCCGAACGGGAGCAGGCTCGATACGAAGTATCAAGTTTGAGGGTTATGGAGAGCCGTCGCCTGGAGAAACGTTTGAAAGAACGGTTTGTCAAGGCGATGGCTACTTATCATCTGATAGAGGATGATGACAAGATACTCGTGGGACTGTCGGGGGGCAAGGATTCACTCCTGCTGACAGAGCTGTTGGCCAAGCGGTCGAAGATTCAGCATCCCCGTTTCTCGGTAGAGGCAATCCACGTGAGGATGGCGAATATCCATTATGAGACTGATACTGCTTATCTGGAGCAATTTTGCAAGGCACTGGGGGTCAAACTGCACATCGTCACCACCCACTTCGAGGTCAATGAGGCGTCGCAAGAAAACCTCCGCTCGAGCTTCGCTCGCTTGCTACCAGAGGGACGCAAGAAACCTCCAACCTCCGCTCGAGCTTCGCTCGCTTGCTACCAGAGGGACGCAAGAAATCTCAAACACAAACAAAAGCAGCCCTGTTTCCTCTGTTCGTGGAACCGCCGAAAGCAGCTCTTCAACCTGGCACAGGAACTGGGATGCAACAAGATCGCCTTAGGGCACCATCAGGATGATATCCTGCATACGGCCCTGATGAACCTGACCTTCCAGTCGCATTTTGCCACGATGCCCGTCAGACTGAAGATGCGGAAGATGCCCCTGACACTGATCCGTCCACTCTGTCTGATCCAGGAGACCGACATCAAGGCATGGGCGGAACTGCAAGGCTATGAGCCACAGAAGAAGCTCTGTCCCTATGAGACCAGTTCGAACCGGACGAGTATCAAGGCGGTGTATGACCAACTGGAGCAATTGAATCCCGAGGTGCGATACAGTCTGTGGAGTGCCTTGGAAACAGACAACAAACTGATTGAAGATTAACAACCGAAGATATGACCTTGAGGAAACTGCTTATACTATCACTGGCCCTGTTGGTGGCTGGTCCGATGGAGGCCCAGAAGAAAAAGAAAAGGCCCAAGAAACCGGCTGTAGAGGTGCCAAAGGAAGACCCGCGTATCACCAATATGCGGGAGATGACTCAACAGATCCTGATCATCGACAGTATCGTCGCTGACAAGGATCAGGTGATGGCACAGATCCATCTCTCGGAAGACGCAGGTCAACTGATGACCACCCAGACCTTTACAGGGAAGGCAGTGAGCGGTCAGGCCTTTGTCAACGAGATGGGTAACAAGGCCTATCTGAGTCTGCCTGATGACAGTCTGAAGCAACAACTCTACACCTGTGACCTGTTAGGCGGTGAGTGGAGTCAGCCCGAGGCCCTGCAAGGACTGAACGACGGACTCATCGAGACCTCCTACCCCTATATGTTGGCTGACGGTCAGACCCTGTATTTCGCTGGTCAGGGTGAAGAGAGCATCGGAGGCTATGATATCTTCTTTACCCGCTATGATGCCCATAGTGGACGGTTCCTGAAGCCAGAGAACCTCGGTATGCCCTTCAACTCTGAAGCCAACGACTATCTGTATGTGATCGACGAGTACCGACAGTTGGGCTATTTCGTCACAGACCGTCGTCAACCAGAAGGCAAGGTCTGTATCTATATCTTCGTGCCTGCAGAGAGCAGACAGACTTATGATGCCGGGGTGTATTCAGAACAACAGATACGTGATTTTGCAGCCATCACACGCATCGCAGACACCTGGGCAGACAAGAAAGCCAGAGAGGCTGCCATGGCCCGCCTGAAGGCTGTAAACAGTGCTCAGAAGCGCGTCAAGACAGTTGCGCCAGATGCTCAGCAGTGTCTGGTCATTACTGATGCCCTCACCTACTCGACTGCCAGTGACTTCAAGTCGAAAGAGGCAGCCAGTCTGTATCAGCAACTGGTGCAGGTGCGTCAGAAACTCAGTCAGTTGGAATCACAGACCGAGCAGTTGCGTACCCTCTATCATCAGGCAGGCAAGGCTGAGCGCAAGAGTCTGCAGACAGAGATCATGGAGGCAGAAGGTGAACTGAAGGCGCTCTATACCACCGAGAAGAGGCTCGAGAAACAAACAAGACAAGCAGAAATCAAAGTTATCAACTAAACATATCAAGTCTATGAGTAAAAGAACATTTCCAGAATCCGAGATGATTATCAATGCCGATGGTTCATGTTTCCATCTGCATCTAAAGCCAGAACAGTTGGCCGACAGAGTAATCCTGGTGGGTGATCCTGCCCGCGTCAACACCGTTGCTGACCACTTCGACACGAAGGAGTGTGAGGTGAGCAGTCGTGAGTTCCATACCATCACAGGTATGTATAAAGGGAAACGCATCACCTGTCAGAGTCATGGCATCGGTTGTGACAACATCGATATCGTGGTGAACGAGCTTGACACGCTGGCTAATATCGACTACAATACCCGTGAAGAGAAAGACGAGCACCGCACATTGACGATGGTTCGCATCGGTACCTGTGGTGGTCTGCAGCCCTTCACACCTACCGGTTGTTTCGTGGCCTCTGTGAAGAGCATCGGCTACGATGGTCTGCTGAACTATTATGCCGGTCGTAACGTGGTCTGTGACTTGGATATGGAGAAGGCCTTCAGAGAGCATATGGACTGGAATCCCATCCTGGGTTTTCCCTACGTATCGATTGCCGACGAGGAACTGATCAATCAGATAGCCGGTGACGACATGATCCGTGGCTATACCATCTCCTGTGGTGGCTTCTATGGACCTCAGGGTCGTGAGCTCCGTGCTGATATCGTTGACCCCAAGGTGGAGCGAATCGAGTCGTTCGAATACGACGGCATGAAGATCTGTAACTTCGAGATGGAGTCATCAGCCGTGGCTGGTCTCGCCGCCCTCCTTGGTCATCGTGCCATGACCTGTTGTATGGTCATCGCCAACCGCTATGCCCACAAGATGAACACGGAATACAAGAACTCCATCGATACGTTGATCACGAAAGTCCTCGATCGGATTTAGGGTTTGAGATATGTCCTCTACGATTTGTGCTTTAGCAACGGCTCCTGGTGGAGCACTCGGCATCATAAGAATCTCAGGTCCCCAAACACTTGAGATTCTTTCCCGTATATTTACCAAAGATCTACGTAATGCCCAACCCAACACCATCCACTATGGCCACATCATAGACCAAACCTCCGCTCGAGCTTTGCTCGCTTGCTACCGAAGGGACGCAAGAAACCTCATCGATGAGGTCTTAGTAAGTGTCTTCCGAGCTCCCCACTCGTACACAGGCGAAGACAGCGCAGAGATTTCGTGTCATGGTTCCCGCTATATCCTGAACAAAGTCATAGAACTACTGATCCAGAACGGCTGCCGCATGGCCAATCCAGGAGAATACACCCAGCGGGCCTTCCTCAACGGTAAGATGGACCTCTCACAGGCAGAGGCTGTGGCCGACCTGATAGCCTCATCTAACAAAGCCACGCACCAACTGGCCATCAGTCAACTGCGTGGGGGCATATCCACAGAACTCTCACGCCTGCGTGAACAACTGTTGAAACTGACCTCACTGTTGGAACTCGAACTTGATTTCTCAGACCATGAAGATCTCGAATTTGCAGACAGGTCTGAGTTATTTGAATTAACGAAAGAAATTGACAGACACATCCTCAAACTCGCCCAAAGTTTCGAGGCAGGGCAAGCCATCAAACAAGGTATCCCAGTGGCTATCATCGGAAAGACCAACGTCGGTAAGTCAACCCTTCTGAACCGTCTGCTCCATGAAGAGAGGGCCATCGTCTCTGACGTACATGGCACCACGCGTGATACGATAGAGGACACAATAGACATACAGGGTGTCACCTTCCGATTCATCGACACTGCTGGCATCCGTCAGACCACTGACACCATCGAACAGATTGGCATCAGCCGCACCTATGCTGCCATCGAAAAAGCCCGCATCGTACTCTGGCTCATCGATGCAGAACCCACCCAAGAAGAGGTTCAAGAAATACAAGAGCGTTGTCAGGACAAATCACTGATTATCATCCAGAACAAGATGGACCTCTCACCTCTCACCACTCACCTCTCACCTCTAACCACTCACCTCTCACCACTCACCTCTCATCTCTCACCTCTCGCCTCTCACCTCTTAAAAATCTCCGCCAAACACGGCACCAACATCGATGCCCTCGAACAAGCCATCTATCAGGCTGCCAATATCCCCGCCATCTCCGATTCAGACATCATCGTCAGCAATGCCCGTCACTACAATGCACTACTCAGTGCCCACCACAACATCAGCCGCGTGCTCGAAGGAATGGGAGGCATCATGACCAATGGCGAATGGTCAATGATCCACGAATCCACCAGTGGCGATCTTCTCTCCGAAGATCTCAAACTCGTCCTTGACGATCTTGCAGACATCACCGGCCAAGGTCGTATCGTCACCAACGAAATTCTATCAAATATCTTTACACACTTTTGCGTGGGAAAGTAGAATACGATTAACGGTCATCACTCGATATTACAAGATATGACATAAATCGTTTATTTCCAAGCAATTCCACACTCGCAATATCATCAGCGTTAA